>Ga0307948_1002939_pt1 | contig 12514 bp, 16 predicted proteins | sample OrgLakmetagen280_FD_201824 | JGI IMG/M metagenome (GOLD analysis project Ga0307948, IMG submission 201824) | Saline water microbial communities from Organic Lake, Antarctica - #280 | ecosystem: Environmental > Aquatic > Non-marine Saline and Alkaline > Saline | place: Antarctica: Organic Lake...
GGCTGCTACCTCCGACGTTGTCTTGCTGCTGCTGCTACTGTTTCTAGTGGGCATGCTCTTTCGGGGCGAAGGGGTTGCGGTGTGTTGCATGTTGAGGGGGGAGGCACGTGTGGGTACAGTGAAGTCAGGCAGCAAACGAGAAGCCAGGGGCCCTAGGTGGTCCAGCTCCAAGTCCACCTGTGTGTATTGGTGTTTGTGTGTTTGTGTGGGTGTGTATTTGTCTTCAAGTATATTTGAGTCCGGTTTGAAGAAGGGACGATTTGTAGCACCTCGTGCTGAATTTGACAGTCATGTTCAACAACAACAGCGTAAGAGAGAAATCTGAGACCAACTGTTGTGCCTAAGGATCTTGACAACGCCAGCATCAGCAGCAGCTGCACAGCTCCCAATCTCAAAATCAAAGGCAGACAGCAATCAGTAAAGGTAAACGTCCAAAACTTTTATCAAACAAGAACATTGATGACAGATCCAGCTTCATCTGAGACCAGGCTGATTAAAAGCCCGAGTTTCTTTCTCATCAGAAGGTTCAAATGTAAAGTGCTGTAAGCAAAGCAAACACTAGGCATGTCCGCGCGTGTGGACATGCTAGCATGTGTGTGTCCTCAGATGGACCTGTCACAGCTCAGTATTTGAACTAGCGTGTAGAACGTTCACGCTCATGTTTTATATGCACTTGACACTATACAAGAACACACACAGAAGCACTCATTCGACACCCACACGTCACCGCGCACTTGAACTCCAACACATAATACACACACGTAGATGCAGAACCAGTGACAGAAAACTCACAAGACTCCCTCCCAGCTTTGAGCTTGATGCCTTGCACGCCATCCCAGCACGATCACCACGACTCGCACACATTCAAATGCTTAATGAAAACATTCCCACCTGACCACCTCCCAGTTCCGTGCACTTGACGTTGTGCAGCCGCTCAAGCTGTGCAGACACATCGTGCGTGCCTAACTCGTTGCAGCTGTAGCGCCAGTAGGCAACACGCGTGGAGGCCTTACGCGGATCTGTGCGCGTGTGTGTGTGTGTAAGTGTGTGTGTGCGTGTGTGTGTGTGTGTGTTTATGAATGTGTGATTGAGCATGTGCATGTATGTGTACGTGTTGTTAAGTCCAGCACAGACAGACAACATGTTTGGATGCCTTGTGTGGGTCTGTATCTTTTCAGCGAGGGGCCCTGGAGGGGCAGTAAATTTGTAGTGTTGGAAATTTCTGTACGCAACATACAATTTGAAAATGGGCGCTTTGACCTGACAGCATGTACGTATGATCTGGCCAGATTGATAAGTGTATAATGCATACTGGTTAACACATTTTTTGTGAAGTGACATTTGAAATGCAGTGCAAAACAGTACACAGCACGCTGAAAGGAGTATGTACCTACAGTGTTTGTGTTGCAGTTAGTGTACGACTCACTGATACAAGCACACTCACTATAACGCCTGCACAAACATTGACACACACACACACGCATTCACACACGCACACACACATATACACACACACATACCTTGGTGCAGACGGGGGGCATTGCAGCGAGAGTTCCCAAGCCACACGTCATAGCCTGCATCCCACGTGGCAAAGGCCTGGGACCCAGTCACACCTGCTCCAATAGCAAGGACACAAGTACACGACAAAAAGGCAGACAGTGAAAAGGCAGACAAAAAGGCTGACAGTGACAGTGGCAGGCAAAGGCCTGGGACCCAGTCTCACCTGCTCCAATAGCAAGGACACAAGTACACGACAGTGGGATCATGCAATACACGGCACTGAAAAGGTAGCACACAGTAGGAAGGATGAAAGGATCAGCATAAGCATGTTGGCCATGCTATACACGGCATAAGTAGGGTTGGCCAGGACCGTATATATACACCATAAATGACTGTATGTTTGATGATTTCCGTACCAAAAATATCGTAAATATACCGTAAATATATGGTTCTGGCCAACCCTAGGCATAAGCATATCGATCATGCAATACACAGCACTGAAATGGTGGCAACTGGTCAGTCCTCAACAGGGCTGTGCAATGACGGTGTGATGGTACAGTCCGTCAAAATACCGTCTGACGGTCGACGCCGTAAATGACGGTGTCAAACCGTCATCTCGGAGTTTGGGGACCATCATGACGGTATGGTTGACTGTACGGACCAAAAATCGCAAAAGGCCAAAAAAAGGCATTTTGACCCCAAAATGACCATTTCGGCTCTTTTCTCCTCATTTTTGCATGTGTGTTATTTATACAAATAATCAAATAATAATCAATTGATGTAATAATGAAAGGAAAAGGAAAGGAAAAGGATGGCAAAAAGTTTGTGTCTTGACCAGGATTCAAACCCTGGTCTCAACTTTTCACAGCAGAAAAGCACTTAATGGCTTTACACAGTACTTACGGTGGACGGTCCCATCGACCGTCTGGACGATCGACACCGTCATTTCTGAAACACCGAATACTGACGTTCTGACGGTATGGTGCCATTGCACAGCCCTGATCCTCATGCTGGTCACAGAAAATGAAGAAAATCTATAGTGGTGACGAAACAGCATGTGATCGCGCTTAACAAGGCATCAGTAACCCTTTCGTCGCTACAACCATACAGATGCTTTTCCATGATTCGGTGTTGAAGTGATACACCACACACCCAACTGCAGGGGTCCAGCCATCCCTAGGTCACAGGACACAAGCAGCGATTTACAAGTCAAAGTTGAGGGCACGCACTGACCACACACACACACACACACACACACACACACACACACACACACACGCACACACACACACACGCACACAAACGTGTGACACAGGACAAGCCCCCCTGCTACACGAAACAGGCAGACGCACGGGTGTACAGCTGTCGACACAAATGAAAAGTGTAAAACTGTCGTGCCTGCTGGCTAAGTTTAAAAGCACCAGGCTTCATTAGATAGCTGTCATGCAAAACCCAGCTCTCAGCTTTAAGCCGCAGCAATAGCAGGGATGACCAAACAAGCAACCGTTCAAGACCGCCTATACCGAGCCTGTTCATTTTAGGAGCTCTTCTTTTCGCACAGAAAAAGGTGTTCATCGATACAGGAATTAAGCATTCACAAGGTCGTACCATGATAACCTCAAGGCATGACATGACTAGGGTTGGCCAGAACCGTATATATACACACCGTATATGACCGTATATCTGGTGATTTCCCTGCCAAAAATACCGTATACACACCGTATATATATGGTTCTGGCCAACTCTAGACATGACTGTAAACGACCACAAACCCCTGTCAGCACCAAAACAAATCAAATCACACACATACACCTGTCAGCCTATCCTAAATGTAATGGAATTACATACACCACTCACATTATACCTATGTAATCCTATATGAAATTGAATCACACATACACTTGTCAGCCTGTCATCTCCAGCCCTTTGCAGACCCACTTGCAACCCAGCGCAATCGTACAGTGTGCAGTATACACTGCAACCCTTCTCTACTTTGCAGACCCACTTGCAACCCAGCGCAATCGTACAGTGTGCAGTATACATTGTGACCCTTTGCTACTTTTCAGACCCACTCGCAACCCAGCGCAATCGTACAGTGTGCAGTATACACTGCAACCCTTCTCTACTTTGCAGACCCCCTCGCAACCCAACGCAATCGTACAGTGTGCAGTATACACTGCAGCCCTTCTCTACTTTGCAGACCACCTTGCAACCCAGCGCAATCGTACAGTGTGCAGTACACACTGTGACCCTTCGCTACTTTGCAGACCCACTCGCAACCCAGCGCAATCGTACAGTGTGCAGTATACACTGTGATTTCTCTCGGTGCCTTTGACAATCATAAACCCCTTTAAGCAGTGGTGTGCAGCTGCAGTAGAGATGGCTGGCCATGGTGCACCTGAAACCTTTGGAAAGCGACAAAGACCAGGCCTTAATCTGCAGACGCACCCAATTATATCCATCACCTGCCTGCAGCTACACCCCCGACTGTATCCAATGTAACCATTACCTGCAGACAACCATTGTACCTCAACTGCTACCCCCTACCATAACACTGTAACACACTTTGTAACCATTACCTGCAGACACCCACGCCATGGATGTGTCCAGCACCCCATGCATGAAGAACACGGCGTCACGGGACCCAGGGCGAGGGATGCGCTCCATGCGGAGGATATACCTGAGAGGGTATGTGTACAAATTGAGGTGGACATGCTGTGGAGTACTGCCTATACCATGGGTATCCTCTTGTCATTATTGCCCAGTACCATGAAAAGATGTGCCTGAGAGATTTTGTGGTGTGCGGATGAGAAAAGTGGATTGTGGTGTGGATGTTGCAATTTGTGTATGGGGAAAGCAGGGTAAGAGGAAGATGTTGCAGTCTGTGTGTGGAACAAGTGGGGTATGGTGTAAGCAAGGGTGGGCGAGGACAGCAATGTAGTAAGCTTGGGGGTGACAGATGCAGGTCACCTTCTTTTCGTGTACACGGCTTTTTGTGAGCTTGTGCATGCCTGGAAAGTTGCATGAGGAGAGGGGCCGTGGTTCATTGTTTGGCATGGCAATTTGTGTAGATGATACAAGCAGAAAGCGATTCTGTGTGGCCTAGAAAGGATAGGATACAGTTGTGTGATAGTAAATTGTTGACAATTAAAGACAGAGACAAGGATAAGGATAAGGACTTAGAAAGGAAAATTGCAACAGGAGGAAAAGGCAGCAAAAACGTCATGAGGTTTGACACGGGGAGGACTTGGAATAGGCAGGTACGCCTCATGCCAAATGTGTTTATTGCACGCTTATGCGACAAACAATGAAGAGGAAAGAGGCTGCTCCATTTTGTAGCTGCACCCTCTGACATTGTTACCCACACATCTCCAGCTGGAGTTTCTGACTGCTTTGCTGTAGCTCCCTTTGCTCCCTTGTGTGTATGTTAAAGAATCACGACTTTTGATGCTCAGTCTTCTGAATTGCCACACAATGGCCGATAAGCCGGAAAGGTTTCTTACCACAGCCAGATGTTGACTGAGGGCCTCCAAGAACAATACCTAGTGAAGCCAAGTGCGAAACAGTATGCCCTTGCTACCCATGATCAAAAGGGGCGATAGGAAGTGGTCAGGGGCAGCTCTCCAGTCATTCTTCTATACTCCTCTCATACCGTATAGCATCAGACAAGCATATGAAAAAACAAATCCCTCATCAGGACTGGCACCATATCCTCTCTCATGACGCCCATGAGAAGGAAACCCAGTCTTTCCACCTTATCGCGCATGGTGGTAATGGCATCACAATTCATTAGGTGTACGAATAAATAAAAAACTGTATCCCTTCATCCATCATCAGTGGCGACACCTGAAACATTGTTCATCTTCACTTCAGGCATGTACACGAAGGAAAAAAAGTCCTTCCAACCCTCAGCAGTGAAGGCGGCAGCTCACATCATCTTGCATTCATAGCAGAAAACGCACAAGGTGTAGGCACAAACATATATAAGCCTACCCACCCGTCATCAGTGGGGGCATTGAGTGGATCTGCAAGAGGCAGCTTGCAAATCACATTCCTTCTCAGCATAAGGCACACATAAGTACCCAATTATTACACCCATCATCAGGTAACGTCCCACCGCACAAGTGGTGCAACACAATATAGGTGGATTTGTGGTAATGAGATGCATCTTTAAATGGAGCTAAACAGGAAGGACTCCAAGTCCTTTCACCAAATTTGCGTGTATCTCAAGCCCGCTGACCGTGTCATTGGCAGGGGCATTAAGTGCAACTTGAGGAGGCAGGTGTAAACACCACAATCGGCTATCATCTACTTTGCTCAGGCCTTTGCCTAGCAAGGGGGGTTGTGCTACAACTCCTTGTACAGACCTACCATTGGCTACTTCCAGCATTTTGGCACTTCTATAACCAACGCTTATTCAACTCATTTCGTCAAGTCATCTGGCTTGAATGCGAAAGCAAAGTTTCAATATTGACAGGAGGCACTCACGATCATTATTTGACAGGAGGCACTCACGATCATTATTGACAGAAGGCACTCACGATCATTTCTAACAGGAGGCACTCACAATCGTTATTGACAGGAGGCACTCACGATCATTATTTGACAGGAGGCACTCACGATCCCTGTCCATCCCCACACGATCCCTGTCGATAGGAGGCACACACAACGAAGCACAAATGTCCTCACCCGTCATCAGTGGTGACGTTGTGGATCTCCAGGGGGTAGCCCGCTAATCGTATCACGTCTCCTGCAGGAAGGGCAGTTGCCGTATTCGGAAGTCGGGCACCTCTCAGTCCAGATCTCATCATAGCACTTCAGCACGCAGCACTCAAACAACTTCTATACGTAGCGTGTATCAATGACCAATGACACTTCTGCTGCAGGCTTGCCCCGTGGGGCTGAATGTTTCGGTGTAGCACTGATGCATTTGTGGATGGTATAACACCAAGGCCTGAACAGCAGTAAGATTGTTTCGTTTGTCCTCTGCACACATGTCCTACTCCTGCGTGTTTCTCAACAGTATCGCCTTCAACAGCAAGAGTCCTTCATTCCTTTTATGCACACATGTCCTGCTCCTGTATGTCTCTCAACAGTAACGCCTTCCACAGCAAGAGTCCTTCATTCCTCTTATGCACACATATCCTAGTCCCGCGTGTTTCTCAACAGTATCGCCTTCAGCAGCAAGAGTCCTTTTCTCCCACACATGCCCTAATCCCGCGTGCTTCGCTCACCTGCGGAGGTGACTTGACTGAGGTGCTGGCACACAGACTCCATGGCCCCAAAGCTGGCGCTGCGCTTCAGCATACCGCTGGTGTGGACGGGGGAGGGGGAGGGCATGGCAACGCCGGGGATGCTGGCCCCTACAGGTGTGCGTGAGTTGTTGGAAGTGTGCGTCCAGTTGCACTTGATAGAGATGATGTACCTAGGTACTTATACCAGTGTAACGCTACCAAATTACGCTACCAATGTTATGCTACCGGTACTCATGAACAAAATGGCAGGCTCCTTAACACGTTCCTGGTTACAGGATCACTAGTGTACGTGCCTTTTCACAAGTGCCTATGTGTCATTGCACATTCATACCCCATGTAGTGTTGGCAGCGATGATTGTGACAGGTCATAATAACGCAGTTGGCACTCTTACGCAGATAAGCTCAAGCATAGTTCAGCAGTACACACAGGACACGCGCACCTAGCAGCACGCGGTGACTGGATGCCTCTGGGCAAGAAAGCACACCAATGGGGTTGCAAAGTTATGCCTTGCATTCTAATCTATCAAAATGGACAAAAGGGAACTTGCTGGAACGTCGAGCCAAGGTCCAGGGCAGGCAACACCACAGATACATCTACGCACTCGCAATACGACCATGGCTTCTTTTTCCCTTTCTCCTTGCCCTACACGCTTATTCCCCTCCATCCAAACCTCGCACACAGGTGAAAGCAGCTTGCCTCAATTCTCACGGTTATACCCTTGCTATTTCTTGCGCGCACCTGCACCTGCAGCGGCGGCAGCTCCCCTGCGCCTTGTGCGTGGGTGTTGCTGCTGTGCCTGCTGTTGCTGTGTGGGGAGGGGGGGCGCAGAAGGGGTGGAGGGGGAGGCTAGGGGTGAGAGTGGGCGCAGGGGGGCGTCTGCAAAGGAGGGCAGGTCGTCAAGCTGCAGGCACAGGCACAAGAGGAGCGATTGCAAAATGTTTTGCAATCGAGTTACCTCATTCACAGCGCTGGCCAGTAACATGTAATCATGGTATCCATGCACGGTTCTGTTTGGTCAGTCCCAGGTGTTAGTGTGCTGCACTCATATCAGTGCCAGAAAGACCCCACTCACCATGTGCACGTGTGCGCTGTGACTGCGAGGGAGCTGTTCCAGCCAAGAAGGGGGTGCGTGCGGTGCAGCTTTGGCCTCAGCGCCAGGGGTGACAGCCACCTGTGGACGTCAAACATTGTACATGATCACATTTCTGGCTGACCCAAGGACGGTCCCTGACTAAGTTTCCTTCCCTCTCTTACACCCTAGCCTACCTCTCTCCCTGCTAACCTAAGACGGTCCTACCTCTCTCCTTACCCTAGAAGGGTAACCACTACCCTAGAATGGTCCTACCTGCGGCTGGCCTGCCAGCCCTGGGGAGGTCAGCACCCCCGTGAATTCCAGCTGCGCTGCCCTGCCCTTCACCCAGCCCCCTCCTGCTCGATAGGCCTTATTCTCAGGGTCTATGCTGAGGTCAGCATCTAGGCTGCCAAAGGCAGAATGGCGCACTGCCTGGGAGGAAGAAGAAGAGGGTTTTAAGGCGGGGGCCTGGCCTGCACCTTTCTGATGTCGCTGCTGCTGTGGTTGCTGCTGTTGGAGCTGCTGCAGCTTTGAGGATGGCAAGAAGTTGTGGAGTGAGGTGGGAGGGGGGGGCAGGCGGCATGCGGCCCGCAAAACGCGCCGTGCCCATTCAAAGGCTTGGCTCACGCGCAGCTCGATGGCTAGGCGGGTGTCTTCCAGGAGGCCTGTGCGCTTCAAGGACTCCAAGATGCCCATGCCTTGAAGTTTGAGCGGTGGGTAGAAAGTGTGGTGGTGAGTGTGCACATGTGGGTTGAGTGAGTGTGTGTGTATGCGTGTGTGTGTGTGTGTGTGCGTGCGTGTGTGCGTGCGTGCGTGCGTGCGTGCGTGTGTGTGTGTGTGTGTGTGACCCTAAGGAATGAGCCTTGGGTTATTGCTAACATTTTCAGAGCTGATCTTAGCCTTTTATGGACAGCATGTGCAGCACCACCTTCTCTGTAGCTCAAAACTCACCGCTCTGCTGCACAAAAATAACGGGCCGGGCAGATGATCCAGGCCCAGGCCCCCGTTCCGCTGCCCCTGCTTTTGCTTGTCCATTACCAGAAGAGGTGGCACTAGTTACGGAGGGCTTTGCTGCTGTTGTCCTTGGGGCTGCTGTTCCAGGCTTCCCTGAACTTTTGCGGGAAGGGATTTGCTTATGGGGCTGCTGCTGCTGCTGCTGCTGCTGTTGAGGGCCCAGCCAACCTCCCAGCCAGGAAGAAGAGTATGACCCCATTTGTCCCTCCTCCGTGTCCTCGCTTTCCGTGTTTGAAGCAGCACTAGTGGATCGCCGGGCACCTCCCCCACTGAACATGCTGGTCAAGCCAGATGTCCAATCCGAGGAAGGGGGAGGGGGCGTGCCTATTTGTCAGTGGGGCGGGGGGGTAAGGGCTAAATATTTTAAAGGGTGAGGTCTGGCAAAGGCAAGTCTGCATACAGCTGTTGGGTAAAGCGAAACCTGCTTACCATCATGCCCTTCTACGGATGCCCCATCACCCCCTTGCTGCTGCTGCTGCTGCTGCTGCTGCTGCTGCTGCATGGCTGCAATGAGCGCATTGAGCGTGCTGGGCCTGGCCTGCGCTTGGTGCCACCAGCTGTGCCACGGATTGTCTTCCCAGGAGCGTCTCAGGCTTTCACGGTATCCACGCTGGAAGAAAGAGAGCAGCCATGCTGACAGGCCATTCAGGAAGCGTGTGCAATCCTGGAAGGACTGCCTTATGACACCCATGACCTGCGTGCGTGCGTGCGTGCGTGCGTGCGTGTGTGTGTGTGTGTGTGTGTGTATGTGTGTTTGTGCATGTGCCGTGCGTGTGCGTGTGTGCGTGTGCGTACATATATCTGCATGCACAGGTGCGTGGAATGGCCAAAAACCTAGTGACTAGGATTGTGCAGCCTTGACTAAATCCAGGGAGAAAACCTGCACACTGAAATAAACTCACCACCTCCTCCCAGGTGCCAAGAACTGTACGTTCCCACCAAGTGGCGACCGGCACGACGAGCCATGCGTGCAACCAGGATATAACGTTCATGCAAAAATGTAATTTAGAAATTAACCACGCTTCACGCGCAGTTTTTTGAACTGGGCGCAAAGTTAATAGTATATAGAATGTTGGCGTCGGTGGCCAATGTCTCGTCGCTGTCTGCCTTTCAGTCCAGGTCACCATTTTCGGCCCCCGTGGGAGATAAAGGAAGATCATCTAGCTACACTAGAGTCAAAATGTAAGTGGCAACCCACCTTGGATTGCCTGACCTGTAGGAACTCAAGTTCATGAAATCTACACGCCCACGCATCAAGCACGCACACACGCACCAAACATACACCATTGCACACACGCACACATACGCATGCAAATACAGTTGTACGCGCCCATAAGCATATGCGTACACACATACGTGCGTTCGTCTTATCACAGGGCTGCAAGTCCGTCGCAGCAGCACGCTCCTCCGACCAAGCCCCTGACCGCTTCGCGTGCTGCCTCAGTCAATGACTGGATAGCAGAGAATATGGGGAGTCCTGTTGCAAAGGGAGGAGACGTTGGGGGCGGTTCTGGCTGGTCCTCTGCCACGATCTATACGACTCAGGATGGGCAACAGTATTTTGTCAAGACTGCACGTGGAAAGGAGGCATTTTCAATGTTCCAGGGCGAGGCGCTGGGCCTACAGGCAATGTATGGTAAGTGACAGAGCCTCCAAATAATCGCTCACAGCTGTTTATTTCGTACGTGCTCACACTAATGCAACCAATTCACTGTGAGGTGTTATCAATTACTCCAGAATGCTTGTAGTTCTATTGATGTATCTATATGCACCAATTTTTTTATTGACAGCAATTTGCTACCCACGTATGTCCTCCATATCATTACAGAGAAAACCTACAGAATTGATGCGGTGCAAGAAACTCTTTGCATGTACGCGCATGTGCCTGTGTGTTTGCAGACACTCACACCATACGCATCCCGTGCGTCTACGGGTTTGGAGAACTGGATGGGCCAGGATTGAAACCCAGTGCCTTCATAGTCATGGAAGCGTTGGACATTAGAGGCAGGTGGGTTAAGGTGTGGGTTAAGAAAGTGCCTCGTGAGGCCACATGTCCGCTGACCCTTGCATGTTTTCGGTTTTAGGTTTAACGAGTCTGATATGCATCCTGTTTCAAAGTTCAAACGTTCAAACCTACATTTGGCCTGCAATGAGCAAACTACCGTAAAACATGTACGGTAGCTTATTTTCCTCACGTATTGTAGATTTTTTTGTTGGCCACTTACTTTGGCTCGCAGAAATTACCATCACGAATGTGTATGATTTGGGCTTGCATTGCAAATACACACCACAATGCCTTTGATGACCTATTCGGTACTTGCCTGCACTTAAATGGAGCAAAGCATGAAGCGAAGAAAGCGTTATCTGTGGCGTGCATCATAAGCATTGGCGGAGCAGTACAATTAGGGTTGGCCAGAACCATATGTATACGGTGTATATACGGTATTTTTGGCAGGGAAATCACAGGGAAATCACCAAATATACGGTCATATACGGTGTATTTATACGGTTCTGGCCAACCCTAAGCACAATGCATGTAGTCAATACCTGTAGCACCATACTTAGGGTTGGCCAGAACCGTATATACACATTGTACATGGCCGTATGTATGGTTGTTTTCCAGCTAAAAATACCGTATATGCACCATATATACGTACGTATATATGGTTCTGGCCAACCCTAACAATACTTCCTTGAGCCCTTCTATCCTCTATGTAATGTGGGAGAGGAAGCACTTTTTGCACAGCTTTCCTATGTATCCTGCATTGGCCCAAATGTGGCTGACTGTACAGATCACCCTAAAGGAAAGCCCCATCATGATCCCACGTAGCTTACCCAAAGGCCTCATGGACCCTTGTGTGCTCCAATTTGCAGGCTGAGTTTGGACCCTGTGCCAGAAGCAATCGGTACAGCAGTCGATGATAAAACGTGGACCTCCTTGCGGTCTGCTGTTGTCTCACACTTTACATGAGTAGTTGCATCACACATTTCGGTGCTGCTGCACTTCAGGGCTGACCAGGCTGAGCTGGGACGGCGCATGGCCCAGATGCACTTGGCCACTCCAAAAGTGAGGGTCTGTGTTCAAGTTGCATTGCGGGCGAAAGGATTGACAGAGGCTGTGCGTCCTGGTTTGGAAAGGGCCTTTAAACAGCACGACTGTACTTTTGCTGTGTTTAACGTACCACTTGGAAGGGCTTTTAACCGGTTTGAGAGCACATGCAACAAAGCCTACCTTGTGTGCAGCTATTGGGGTCATGAAGTGAGAACCACTGGGCAGCTTTCAGCAGAAGCGTAAAACCCAAATGCACAATTTTTGGTTCCAATTGCAGGATGAGAAGGCGGCTGCTGGATACTTTGGCTTCCCCGAGACAAATAGTGAGTAATTTTTATTTGGCGGCTCAGGTGTGCTGGTTACTATCCAGGATCGCTGGAATACGTGCACCCGTGCACCCTGAAGCTGAGGAATAGTGAGTAGTTTTTATTTGGCGGCTCAGGTGTGCTGATTACTATCCAGGATCGCTGGAATACGTGCACCCGTGCACCCTGAAGCTGAGGAATAGTGAGTAGTTTTTATTTGGCGGCTCAGGTGTGCTGATTACTATCCAGGATCGCTGGAATACGTGCACCCGTGCACCCTGAAGCTGAGGAATAGTGAGTAGTTTTTATTTGGCG
>Ga0307948_1002941_pt1 | contig 12501 bp, 10 predicted proteins | sample OrgLakmetagen280_FD_201824 | JGI IMG/M metagenome (GOLD analysis project Ga0307948, IMG submission 201824) | Saline water microbial communities from Organic Lake, Antarctica - #280 | ecosystem: Environmental > Aquatic > Non-marine Saline and Alkaline > Saline | place: Antarctica: Organic Lake...
CAGTACTTGATTCCTGGTTAATAATTTGTGTTTTATTCATACCTAGTTGTTGCAAAAAGACAAGGAATGTTTTGGGTCGAAATTGGAGCCAAACGGCCAAATTACGGTCAACATCGTGCTGTACGGTGGCACCGTACTGTACGGTCGGACACCGTCTTTTCAAACGGACCATACTTGCACCGTATTGTACGGCGTATTACGGTACGGTACCGTAATTATGGTCAAGAAAGCTGAAGTACGGCGTAACTCGACAAGCCTGCATATAATCAACTGTCCCTTAGATCCATAACAATTCACATGTTGGGACAGATTTTAAGCCGGAAGCAGCTAAAACTTGGAAAAAAGCTTGATTCACTCACTCCACACAAATCGCATTCAGACCGCAAGTCTAAGAGCTTGCTTGGTTCTTAAGTTTTTTGCCCTTGTGCGTTGTTGTGGGTTGCCGGCACTATCGACTGACAAGGAGCCTCACCTGGATGTGCTGCAGTTCCTCCCGCAAATGCCTGATCATGACGTCAAATTGGTTCTCTGCAGGAGCTGCCGGTAGAGATGGCACCTCCTCCATAACCTCAGGCAGCTGCTCCTGCAGTGGCAGAGGCTGTATCTCCTGAGGCGGCTGCTGCTGCTGCTGTTGCTGCTGCTGCTGCTGCAATACGGACGGCTGGTGAGGAGTTTCACGTGGCAGTGCCAGCGACTGCTTTAACTGTTCAGGTAATGGTTGGAGGGACAGAGGAAGAGGTGAAGTAAGCCAGATTGGCTGCCTGTCTCGCGTGGGCTTTGCAAGCTTGGGTGTTGTTAATTCGGACCTGTAAAGTTGAAGGCCAAGCGAATGTGAAGAGACGATGAGTCGCACATCATCTTACATGCATCAAGTCTATCAAACGCATATTTGTCACCAAGGGGTACTCTACAAATTAACACTGGATGAGGTGAAACTGTACTGAGTCTTTGCATTGTACACGGGGGATTGCGACTCACATTATTTCATCAAACCCAGGTAAAAGATTCTTTGCAGGTTGGCTGGTTACTCCGTGCTTTCTTGGTGAGCCTCTAAAGCCGCTTCCTGGAAGCTTTGCCCTTTGTTCTAATCTGTGTATCAATCTTGTTCGTTCTTGGTCCTTTTCCTGAAGCTGTGAGGCACAGGAGAACAGAGGAGGGGAAGGGAAAGGCATAGAGAGGGTGAGAGACAAGAAAGATGACGGAGGAAAACACAGGCACTCGGGTACGGACCTGTCCAGGCAGGCACAGGCACATACATACCTGCTCACGCACACCTACAAACGTGCACATTTGCATATTTGCATATTTACAGCCGGCAATACATACACGCCAGCCACCGCCACTATACACAGAATCACACACAAATCACAGCGGTGCGTACTCAGTTGCTTTGAGCCCTCAGAAGCCACATATTCACCCATATTTACCTCCATGCTTACCATATGCTTATCGTTTTGTGTTTGCATGTGCGTGCGCCTACGGATGCATGCGTGCATGTGTGTGCGTGCTTGTGTGTGCAAGCACCTCAGATATACACAAGGATTTCCATCTGCTTACCTTGATGAGAAAAAGGTACGACTCAATGCTTACCTTTGCCTGTATCTCCTCTCGGGCCCTCACAAGTTCAAGGTACGGCACAGATCCGGAAGAGGAGCTGAGGGAGTCTGTTTGCAAAGATCCTGGTGGCTGCTGGTAGTGAGCTGAGGGCCTGCCAGCAAGGAGAAAGACTTCTCTGTGTTGCACTTGATAAACGAAGGTGGCAGACGATACAAGGCTAAATTGCAAAGCAAAGTTTGATTACCGTAGTGACAATATAATATCACGCCGAAAAAAAATTGTTTTGGGGCAGCCAACTCACCCCCCCTTGAAATAAATTCCTTTTTAAGGGCGTGCGGATTACTGCGGATTGGGATAAGATAATTATATTGTAGTTTTTGACGAGTCATGAGTGGGAAAGAGCCCCCGTGAGCGTCTGTGGGGCGTGTCCAGACAGGGAAGGCCAGCTTCTGCAAGGCCCCCCCATCTACCGAGCAGCACAAGCAGCAACAGCAAGGAAGCCAGCAGGAGGGATGGGATGAAGGTGATGATGAGGGCTTGAGTTAGGAAAGACTAGAAGGCAAAACCGGTTGCCAGCTGATACACAATGGATGACTGAGCAGAACCAGACTCATTTTGATTTATCAGTGCTTTTGGACAATGTTATTGTGTTATGGAATGCTCTTAGTCTCTTGGTGCAGTTCTGAGGGCATTTTGCCCCTGCGGATTGGTGCGGCAAGCACTAACAAATACATTGAGAGGAGTGCGGATTGGTGCGGACAGGGTACAAATAACTCGTTCTTTTTTTAAGGGTGCGAATTGAGTACATGTCACCATAATAACGACGGGGAGGCGCTTTAGGGTTCTACTGTGTATGTGGACAACATGGCACTTTGTCAATTACCGCAACGGCTTGTTTTGGAATCCAATGTAACGCTGGTGCCTGCAAGACACGTCCTCTGTAGCCTACATTTCTGCCAGACATCAAGTCCATTGTCAAGAACAATACCTTCCTAGGTTTACAGCCAGCAAGCTAGTAGGACGGCACCGACCCGCAGTGATGGAACAAAGTATTGAGCAACATGAATGGCAACAGACCTCACAGCCAATGCTCTTAAAAATCACAAAGCAACCCGCATACCTGCTGCTGCTTGCTGCGTTGCCAGGCCCTGCCACTGCTAAAAGTGGAGGCAAATAAGGGAGGTGAGAATGGATTGGCTGGAGCATGTCTAGTGCAGGTAATCTATATGTCTGGTGCTGCTGCTGCTGCTGCCGTTTGACGTCTTGGTGCGGCTTTGATGCTGGTCCTCTCACATGCAGCTGGTGATTGCCGTGGGAAGTAGCGGGCCTGATCTCTAAATTTGAGGGATGTGTTGAGGGGGGCTTGCTCACAGGAAAACTTTGTGTTTCCGCTATGGATGGGCGCGGCAAAAAGGTGGCGAGCAGGCTTTGAGCATAGCTCACGAGCCTGGCAGTGAGAGAGGGTTGGGGAATAGACGAGGGAGCGGAGGAGCCTTGCTGTTGCTGCTGCTGCTGTGATGGGGAAGAAGGGTTGAATTGAAGAGGGGTAAAGGGGGAGGTTGGTGAGCTAAATGGGGCAGGAGGGGTCGAGGCTTCAACTTTAGCATGTTGCTGCTGCTGCTGCTGCTGCTGCTGCTGCTGCTCCTCCTCCTGTAGTTGTTGTTTGTGAAGATGATTGGAACCAGGAGGAGAAACAGGAGGAGGTGGAGGAGGGGAAGAGGAGGGATGGCTAAGTACAGGGGGTGGTGGTAGGTGCTGCTGCAGTGGTGGCTCTCTAGCAATCGCCTGCTGCAGCTGTATTTCAGGCCTTGCCTGCTGCTGCTGCTGCTGCTGCTGCTGCTGCTGTGCATGCACGTTGTAGTGATGTGGTGTCCTGGCCCGAGACATTGCTGCCGCTGCTGCTGCTTGAAGCATGTCTTTGCCACGAAGGCTTGACACGCGCTGCCTCCGGACCTCCATGTCAGCGGGCCTCATATCTGCGCCAGCAGACCTGACTTGCATGCTGCCCTCAAGGGGAAGTGTCGAGGCTTTGGGCCCTCTCCTCGTGCTGATCAGTGGCTCAGGGTCGACTGGAGCACTGGCACGCGACCTGGGCCTGACAGGCTGCACCAGCGGCTCCTTGTAAAGACGCAGCTGAGAAAACCCTTGGTCCTGTATGAGACGATTGGCATCCTCTGCCGCCAGGGGTACCCTGACAGTCACAAGCGTCAGTAAAGACAGCAAACAGAAATGTCAGGATTGGGTGCGGATGCACTGAGTGTGGGTATGCCGACAAAACAAATTGGCCCTTTGTAGGGCACCTGCAACACGTCTACCATGTGTCAAGTTCTGGTGCTTGCTTGGCTGGCTTTTAAAAGTCCTTGCAATATGTGCGACGGCCTTAGGCCTCGTGTGTTTATGAGTCGTGTTTATGATATATGTATGTGTGTGTGCATGTGCGTATGCGTGAAAGTATGTTTGTGGTGTGTGCATGTGTGAGTATGCGCATCAGTGTATGTGTGTGTGTGTGTGTGCGTGTATGTGTGCATGTGCATGTAAGTATGTACGTGGTGTGTGCGTGAGTATGCGCTTCAGGGTATGTGTGTGTACGTGCATGTATGTGTATGTGCGCTTGCGTGTGTGTGTGTGTGTGTGCATGTGTGTGTTTATGTGTGTGTGCGTGTGCATGTGTGTGTGTTTATGGGTGTGTATATGGATGTGTACGAGCTCCAGCCACCACCTTCCAGTCCTGAGCCTTCCGTACCTTGGCATGTTGCTATTGCCGCTGCTCCCTTCCGGTCTTGTTGAAGGTGGAGGCCAGCTCTCTTGCACACGCTGCGGCTGTTGCCTCTTGTACATCTCTGCCTGGCGTATGGGGGGGAGGAAAGTCTGTGGCTCATGAGCCTGGTCCCTATCAAGGGCCCTCTTTGGCTTGGGAACACTGCTGTACCAACGTGACAGTAGCTTGCGGAGCAGCCTGTGCTGCATAAAGCTCAGCATTTAGTCCTACCGTCCCCATCCATCCATTTTAGTAATATTTTTGATTTTAACGTTATTCTTGACATTGTATTTTGGAAATGCCTGGGCCAGCTTAATGGTAGCCTAACGATGGGTCCAGATGGGGTAAGTTGACTTTGCTCGGGGGTATGTAGTAGTGTGAGTGGAGCTGCTTCACGCTGCAGCAGTGAATCCTGCTTGCGCGTGCGTGTGTGCACGCCCATGTGTGTAATCGCGTACGTGTCAATGTGTATTTTTGCATGCACTTGACATTGCGTGTATGTATATGTGTGTGTATATGTGTGTGTGGGTGTAGGTGTGCATGTGTGCGTGGTGTGTGCGTGTGTGTGTGTGTGTGTGAGTGTGTGTGTGTGTGTGTGTGTGTGTGTGTGTGTGTGTGTTCGCGTGCGCGTGCGTGCAGGTGTGTGCATGCGTGTGTGTAAATTGTGTACATTTATATTTTGTTTGGTTTAATCCTAGTATCTGCTTTTGTGAGCATGCAAGCTAGTGTGCTTCCTCTTTGCCCTTGCTTGTTGGTTCATAAATCGACTTTTATCGCTTTTTGACCAGGTCGGCTACGTGGGTAGAAGCAAGCAGAAGACACACAGAGAGGGTTACTCTTGGTCAGGGGGCTCCCTTCCTCTTCCTCACAATGCCATTCCTGGAAAATTGCGCAGCGGCATGGGCAGCAGCGTCCCAAATCCTAAAGAAACCATCTTCTTCCAGCTACAGGAGTTTGAGGAGTTCAGGAACCCCAGCTTCAAGTGAGATTGATTGCTGAAAAAGAATTGTGGTACTGGAGGCAAGCACTTTCTTGTTTTCTTCTTCGTATGGAACTCGCCACAAAATCCAAGATGCATTGTAGTGAATCAATGGATTCAGGACTTAAGAGTGACATGTGCATACGAGGGACGATAGTGCTGAAATTGTTACAAAAATCAGGCAAGTACCACCTTCTTCTGTGCTAGCTGAGGCAATGGCGTTGTTCACTTTTTTGATGCAGTGTGCTGTATGTTCAGACTCCCCGGCCCGCACTCATCTTCCAGCCTTTGCAAGCAGTTTCTCAGGTAAGAGCCAAATGTGTGGACTATGCCTTTCGCTCTAAGCAAGAAAATAGCTGGATGTCATTTCCTTGTCTCATTTTTTGCTTATTCCTCATCAAAGCTTGCACATGGAGCCGAAACGAAACTGTTTAGCTTGCAATTACCATACATACGGCATGCAGGATCCCTGAAGAGGCATATTTTATCACAATGCTCTTCGCATGTGCCCCAAAAGTCTGCAGTCTCTAAAATCACAATTATCACATATTGGGAATTCCGAAGAATGTAAATTGGGAGGCTGCAAATCTTGGGGCTCATTTTCAATTTTCAGTGGCGTGCAGGCCAACTGTTGTAATTCCCATGCTCCACCGTCACGGTGTCATTTGCTGCCTTAAGTCCACTACTAGGAGCTGTTAAGGGCATATACACAAACACAGTTGCTTTGGGTATTTCTTCATGACTGGTTCAACCTTCTCCTCCCTTCTTTCATCGTGGACATGATGTGAACAATGAAGGTCAAAGAGGCCCTGCTGAAATAGTCTCAGGTGATCACCATCAGAGGTTACAGAGGTTACAGATAAAGCCATCAGTCAAAAAGTGCAACTGCTAGGCTCAGGTGATCACCATCCAACTCTGCTGCAACGCAGATTGTGCGTGAGACAGGTGACCTACTGCGCCCCATCGTGCGCTTAGGCATTCCGGAGAGCAGCATCAAAGACAAGCTGCCTTACGCACGCCCAGACAACTCCCCCCTCCCTAACAGTCTCAGACCACGGGTGGGTTTCGCGTGCCTCTGGCCACAAGATATAAAAGGTTGCCGTGCCAAGCACAGCACAGCATGTGGTTTTTTACTGATAGCTGCAATTGTATCGGTGTTCATGTGTACTACAACCATACTACAACAGGTGCAAAAGCTGTTGAAATCAAACGTGGAGCATGCAGAGCAGCAGGAAGCCCTTACCAATGAGTGGGCCTATTTGCAGCGTGCCCATGAGGAGACCTACCAGAAAGAGCTGGAGAAGGCTGGGAGGAGGGGCAACCAGAACGTCAAAACCCCTCCAATCCCGGTGGACTTGCTTCGTTTACAGGTGAGTCGTTAATTAATGTGTGTTGGTGTAGCTTAAATGTAGCTGTATATTGCTCAAGTGTAGTTGTATGTGATGGTGAGGCTTAAATGTAGCTTAAATGTAACAGTAGTGATGGTGCACAGTCCTGCAGTAGCGTTGAAGGCACATGCCTCTCTCCCCCATATCGTAAGCATTGCTTGTGCTGTGTAGAAATCTAGCTGCAAGCGCTCCTGGTTGTCAGGTGTATTACAGCTTATCTTGTTACAACTGTCATGTGCGAGCAGTCATACTCCTTGACTGAAGGCCTTTTCCAGCAAACCTCCTCTATATAGGAGGTTTCTATAAAGCTTGCAAGCTAATACTTTGCACAAGCCCCAAATTCACGAGAACTTAATAGCAAATCTCACTTAACTGTTTCAACTTGTAAGCACTTTGTTGTATACCGTACAGTAACGTAATGATCGCAAGATTTGAAAAGGCCCAATTAATACCCCATGGTAAACCGGAATGCAAGCACTTAATTAAAAAACACAATGCAAGCCTATGAGAGGGCGCAAATGTCCATCCGTGTGCGTGCACGTGTGCATACACATGCATGCACAGAGATGCGCATGTGTGCGTGTATGCACACGCATGCGTATGCGTGCATGCAGGCGTACATGTGCATGTGAAGGATGGCACCTGCTTACACTGCTGCTCCTTCCCAAAGACCCCCCCTGCTGCTGATGCCTGAGGTCAACCTATGGTGGATTAGTCCAATGCACACACACACACACACACACACACACAAACGCAAGTATCACAAGCTGCTGATGCCTGAGGTCAACCTAGGCCTCCAGGTGGCCTCTTCTTTGCTGCTGCTGCTGCATCCCGCTCTGCCTTTGCTGCCCTGTCCTCTGCAACCCGCATTCTCATTTGCTGTCCGGCTACTGGGCTTAAGTAACGCCCACAACAAGCTGTTTGTTCCCCTCGAGGGCCCTCTTGGCTTCTTCCCATTCATGCTTGCAAAAGTATCTCTTCTTCATACATTTGATTTCATGTTTCATGTTTCTCGTGGAAATTCCCCTTTTGTTTACCTAAGGGTGGTAACAGGCTTTTCCCAAGCTTCCGCTCAGATGCCCACTGAGGCATATATAGCGATGAAATCTTACCTTATCTTAGCTTGCGATGTTAAAAGCGACTTTATTTACAAAGGACAAGTATTTCCTACCCACCCACAGAAAGCTGCGCGTGAGCATGAGCACGCCCCTCATGTGCCTCCGTCAAAGTTCTACACACATGAGATCCCAATCTCAATCGTCCCAGTCCTCAATCTAGCTGCCTACTGGTATCTTTGTGGCGGAAGACTCTGGAGGGAAGACTGACAATTCCTGTTCCTAATTGCCTTTTTAATTCCTGGTATGACTTCTTTTGACGATTATAATGATTAAACCCACAGAGGAAAAGGTTGAGAGAGAGAGAGAGAGATATGCTGTGTGACACGACATAAAAAGAACAGAACACGCAGGCCAGGAGGGTGTAGGAGGCATAATTGTTCTGTCTACCCCCCGATAAAAACCAGATATTCGGAAACCTGATGTCGAGAGCTATCAATTGGTGTATATGTATAGGTCGAATTGGGGATGGGGAGGTGGGGTGGTCCCCCGGCTGGTTTTTTGTTTTTGCGGGGTGTCCCTAATTTTTTCTTGGTCACTTCAATGATTTTTAAGTAATTCATCGGAAACCTCAGCTCAAGCCCAGTCAATTGGCACCCTTTTTGAGCAAATTGGGTAGAAGGGGGGACCTGTGGACGTGTCCAAAAGTCAGAGGCACACGCGCTCAGGTGCAGGCCACGGGCTTGAGTCAAGCCGATGTAGCAGCATTTCACTCCAAGCTCCCAGGATTGTGCCACCATGAGATAATCAGTCGAGTTCTGAAGAAAGAAAGCAATGTGGGGCTGTGCAAGCCAGTTGTGGGTGCCTGTTAGGTCATGTGTGCATGGGCGTCCATTTCTCAATTTTTGCCCCATAACTATGCAACAGCTCAGTTTTGGGTCTTGATGAGTGTGCGGATGGATAAAAAGCGGAGCTTATTGGCAACCTTTTTTGTCTGGGTGGGAGCACTGGAAGGGAGGTTGGGGTGGGTTGGTCCAATTTAGAAAGTAGACATGCCTTCCAAGTAATAAACATCCTCCTGCGCAGGCAGTGAAAAACCACTCCCCGCACATCAATTAAGGAAAAGGAGCCACCGGTTACCTTGAGAAATCTCCCTCACCCAAAAAAAAAAAAATCATTGAGGATCGGGAGGGATGAAGGCTTGGCCTGAAACCGAATCGTAATGAGAGCTCGTAATGGGAAGGACGCATCTGGTATCATACCAGAAATATTATAATGGACAAGTTAAGCAGCATGATTACACTAGAGCTTCCAAAAAGCACATTGGGGCGCTTATAACAGACAGGCTTTCAGTCATTGATTCATGCCAGAAACAGAAAACCCCCCACAAAACCAGCCAAAAAAGCGTGCACGGCAGACACAATTTGCTCCCCCACAATCCACTTAAAAGAGAATACGCAGACAGAAAGCCAGCACCATCTCCCCCTCACTTAAAACCTTTTCCCTTCCACAGAACTCCACAGAACAACCAAGCAATATTCGATTTAACACGCGTGACCACCTCAGAAACAGAGTTTACAGAGTAAGCCATCAGTCAAAACGTGCAATTGCTAGGCTGCGTTTGTAGAGTATGTAAAAATGTGGCTGATAATTGTTGTTATAGCACCAGACTTGTAGCACCTACAAAAGAACCCTTGGAAAGGGGAAAAAGGCACAACGCTGTTTGTGACATAGCAGCACTGAATAAAATCAGTAAACAATCAAGCATCTGCCAGGACCAACCGACCGCAATAAAATAAAGAAGGGGAATCTTCTGTGTGTTTTGGGTAATGAAAACATTGATTGTCACACTGAGGATACCAAGAATGAGGGAGGCAAATATTATTACATATAAACTCATGTGTGAGGAGCAGCACATGCACACCAATGGGAGGGTCTGAAACATCAAACAAGCAAGGTCTGGTTCATCACTCTTTTGCTTCGGGCCCTGCTGCCAAAGTAACTCTGAACCAGCACTTGCCTGGCTAAGACTGTAACATCGTGTATGATAAAGAGCGAAATTGAAATCAGATATAAAGCAAATTAGCCGGCACCCCCCGTTGTTTGTCCTGATTGTGTGTGTCAGTGAACACAGCAACGCACGGTCAGAATCAAGGACTAAATCAACTGAAACTGCGTATTGTGACTCTGTATATCTGCCTTGGAAACAATAGCACCTTGCACAGCACAGCACAAAGAAAAAGAAAGCGTGCTCTTTGTTGTAATCCAATGCCTTCTTGGCGGTCTAAGCCTGACCTCCTTGCACACCACCCATATCAACAAGAACTTAAGACGCACATACAAGAGGGAATAACAAGGCCTTTTCTATGACACCCACTGAGGCTATCAATAATTTTGAGGGCATTACATGGATCAAGGCTAATGACACGTCAGATCAAATCACCATCACCGCAAAGTATAAGACATGGCACAACAACTCGTCCAGATTGGCACATCATCCAGCTTATTGAACAAGACAGAAACTCTCAACTATCAACCAAATAACTCCGCTTGTCACACGATTCGTTGCTGCCAGCGATTGGGCGTGACAAACACGCTTTAGCATGATGATTTGGACACCCATCACATAGATGGGTGGAATCTTAACACCTGCAGCTGCAACAAAAAGAGGTACAGATGCTGGCCTGTCATGCTAAATCAGTGGCATGGACGAATCGTGTGATTTCCCCTGGTATTTATAACGTGAGCAACGTTTTTACGGTTCTTTGGTTGTTTGGCCAGTTTAGATGGCTCTCTTGTAACAAACTCGCTCTTTCCTCAGCCACCCAGAAAAACAGAAGTTGCAGTACCACACATTTTGCGCTACTATGATTGTAGAACGACAAGCAGAAAAGGCACGAGAACAACTTTGGCTGCTAATGCCTCGCTTACTCGGACACTGAAAACCCTTCACACCATCTTGCTAGGAGCAACAGGCACCATTTGCAGCAGCCACACAAGGAACTCACTCCACAGCCTCGGAGTTACTGGTCTACATGCATGCACAGCACTCATGAAAAAGTCAAGCCTACATACAATCAGATCCGCAACCAAAATCATATAGATGACACGAGACATTGTACACAATCCCCACGAACATCTGAGCAATACTCCTGGTGGTGTGCAGGCCTCTTCCTCCCAATCACCACCTGATTAAAAACTTCTCTTGTATTTTCTCAAGGTGGGATGTTGTGTGTTTCTGCATCCATTGGGTGGTGCAGAACACAAAACAACATTCTTTCCTATCTAATCCATGCCGGTAGTGCTTACACTATCTGCGTTCTTTTTCTATTTTTTGTAGAAGGTGGGCCCTTCCCCCATTTATTTCAGTTGGAATAGTGCCCAAAACCACTCAGGGTGATGCTCGTAGAAATATTGAACCTGTGAAATTTATGCAACCTGAGAAATGTGCTCCTTCCATCTAGGACTCAAATCACCGGATCTCCTCCCTCCTTTTAAAGATATTTTCCTGCACGCACCAAACGTAGGTTTCTACCTCAACCTCTGCACCAGACACACACTTGATGATCTTCAAAAACAGGGTTCTCTGCCGACCTAGATAGAAAGTCCTACCGGCCCTATTTCAAAGGTCTAGACATTGTAGCCACTGGGCACTGGCCGTGAGTACGAGATCACTGGTGTTGATTATAATGCACCAAGGAACGATACCAAATCTCCCTCAGACGACCCTGTACTCACAAAAGTGTACACTGCCACAGTAGCTTCTTGCATCTTCAACGTAGACATAAGTTGCAATGCATGCCCTTTAACGTCTCAACATATTACAAAGGGCTTTTGAAAAGGTTGAAAAGAGCGGCTTACATGACATTCATCCGCCCCCCATGTGGAACACAACCTCTCCTTTTCCTCAGATCACCTAACAGACATAACAGACTCTCCAGATTAAATAAATTCTTGAGGTAGTCCTGGGCTGTTATTGATATATTAGCTGCAGGCACGGGCTTGAGACCCGGCTACCTCATTTAAACACATGTTTCCTTACATCTGGTATTGGAGGCTTTGGCCGACGGACCTCTGGAAAGACATGACCACAGACGAGGGCCCAGCCCCGACAGACAAGCTCAGATACTCAGACGCTGCGGCGCGGAGGCCACACACTCCACAGACAAATCAGACTCCCCACCCAACTCCCACTCCGCAACCACAGACCCAGCAGACTCCAGCAGCACCGCCCGCAGACATCTCCTTGACCTCCACGAGGGGCACAAACTCACCCAGACTTGGGAAGAAAAGCAAGCTGGACAAGAGACTTGCAAAAGAGGAAGCAGCAATCCTCAGACACAGACCCTCCCACCCGCCTGCTACACCAGACTCTCACACCTAGACAAGCTCCGTACGCTCAAATCAGACCGGCCTCTGACACAGACCCAGCTCCGGTAGCTCCAATACCAGATGTAAGGAAACAGGATTTAAAAGCATGACGTTTCCATGTGGCTTTGATAACCCTACTGGAGTCCCCCTATCCTTATGGAGCCTGGCCTGTTTTAAAGGAGGTTCTGAGAGGTCTAAGGAGGTGGCACCCTCCCTAAACTGCTAAGGACCTCCTTAAAGACTCAGGAAAATTTTTTTTTTTAATTATTTTAAACAGCGCTACCTTAAACACATTTTTACTTGCCCCCTCGTCCGCTGGGCGGGGGGGCCGAACCATCTCAGGCAAACAGCGAATCGGGTTCGGGGCAGCAGCAGGCGCACAGCAGCTTTACA
>Ga0307948_1002944_pt1 | contig 12499 bp, 14 predicted proteins | sample OrgLakmetagen280_FD_201824 | JGI IMG/M metagenome (GOLD analysis project Ga0307948, IMG submission 201824) | Saline water microbial communities from Organic Lake, Antarctica - #280 | ecosystem: Environmental > Aquatic > Non-marine Saline and Alkaline > Saline | place: Antarctica: Organic Lake...
ATCGAACCCTGAAGAAGCACCAGCACTCAACTTCTGAAATTGACAGCAAACTACACCTTCCAACACAGATAAATCAGGAATCTCAAACTCATCTGGATCAGGATTCCACCCAGACTGCTCGCTTCGCCTGAAAAGGACCTCAGGTGGAGGGTGATTCTTGCTACACGGCACAGCCATATCCACTGCAGACAGGCGAGGCTCTTCGAAAGTCCTCGCCACTCTGAAATGTCTGTGCAAATGATCATGCCAAACTGGAGCAGACACAGGGGTTGTGTTAGACCTGGTTTGCTTCTTCAACAAGGCATGCATTGCTGGGTCTTTACGGAACAGCCTATCTAAAACACAGGTTACGCAGATGCCTGGTGTGCCGACGCTTCATCCTACGATTGCAGCAAAGTTAGCCACATTGGCTCTTATTATAAGCAATTAAAATGACACACTCATTACTCATTACATTTGACTTCAACATCACAATGACAACCCAACTAGTCACCGATCATCTTGCCCATTTCGCATGTTACAGATTTACAGGTTTACAAGAAGGCCATCAGTCAAAAAGTGCGACTGCTAGGCTTTGTAAGAAAAAAGCGTAAAAAGAAAAATATCAATGAGGTTGTAGCATTAGTAAATAAATGGTAGGGTTTGCACAGCCCAAGTCCACGCAAATATTTAGGGGCAAGTGGCAGTTGAAATGTGGAGCGTAGACAAAAAGTGTGTACCTGCCAAACATGAAACACACGAAAGGCAATGATATAATGAAGCAGGGCGAGTCTAAAGTGTATTTTTTAGTGCAAGAAGGTGTAGTACGAAGTAGAAAACGACCCCTTCTTTACAACCGCCCCGGTTCAGCAAAGGGAAGATGGAAACATAAGTGCTCACTACAAGCGCCCCAGCACTGCCCAAGACACGAAATCCTGGCCCCTGGACCCCTCACAGCATCCTCTCAAATGTACCATCCTACGCTCCCTGGGCCCCTAACAGCGTGCACTAACTAAAGACAACTAAGGTTACGTCCCTAGCAATGGGCCCAGAAGCGTCTGGAAATTTACAACTTGTGCTGAAAACCATCACAGGCCCTGCCTGTGTGTGTCCTCTCTTCTTTGCCTTCTTGCGTGCACACTTCATTTGGCGGAACGAAGGCTGTGGGAGGGACGCGAGCTGGGCTAAGGCTTCAGGATGGGGGAGGCTTCATACGCAAGGAAAATCATCAGTTCTCTGCTTCAGCTGTAGAACTGGAGTTCTTGCGTAGTGAGCGTAGGCTGAGATCTGGCAGGCACTTTGCATAAAGTGCTGTGTACTCTCGTTTTAGGCATTCTTTTTATGCCTTGCTTTTGCTCGGGTTGTTTTCCCGCCCCCCCCCCTCAGCTTGTGCTTTGACTTGTGGGTGTTCCCATCTGAGCTCGCTTGGATCTAACTTATGGACTTGCCGCTTGCTTCTTTGCGTTGTTTTGCTTTTATGAGGGCCTGCCGGCCCATTTTTTGTTCTAGCGTGTCTTTAGTTTTGATCTCCCTCCACGGCAGCTTGGTGTATTGACGACGCCACTGTAGCATAGAACTTGAACAAGCCTCCCTACAGGGCTTTCTGGAACGACTTAAGTACTATAATAAGCAAACAGATACACACATTCAAGCAAGCATCCCTACTTGGGCCTTACCCATTCTTTGTTTGGAATCCTACAGAAAAGAAGTTATCCTAAAGCTATTTCCTTTACCCAGTGCGCGAGTGAAATTACCTTAAAGCAGGATTACCTCGATCGGCCTCTTTGTCCTCTTTCTGGTTACCATACTTATATACTCATCGAGAGTGGGTTTGAGTATGTCCACTTAGGAAAACCCGCATATGCAAATCAGCCAAGAGAGCATGAATTATAAAAACCCAGCATCAGACAGCAACACATCATGGATAATTCCTGTCAGGAAAGCCTGCATCTGAACCCATGTGTTTGATACGCACATAACACATGCAACTCATTGTGTGTGCGCAGCACACACCTCTTCCTTCAGCAGCTGCAGCTCCTGGTGGGTCTGGTCCAGAGTGAGAGCCACTTCTGACACAACTTCCTTTGTGTGCCTGGCCTCCACATCTTGAACGCCGTACATCTCGGCTTCGTCATCCGCAGTGCTGCTGTCCTGTGCATACCCACTCTCTAAGTCCAGCTTCCTGTACATGCATTGTATATTTGTGTGTTTGCTTGTGTATGTGTGAGCGTGTGAGTGTGTGCATGTATGTGTAAATGTAAGTGGGCGTAAACGTGCATACTTGACATTGTGTGCATACATGTGAGCGTGCACGCTTGCTTAAGCGGTCTCTATGCAAGGATGCATGCATGCATGTGTGTGTGCATGCGTGTGTGTGTGTGTGTGTGTGTGTGTGCTTGTGAATTTGTGCCTGCGTGCATGCAAGTGTGGTCATAAGTGTGCATGCATACGCGTGTTTTGTGTTGAGCTCTCATGTATTTCTCACTTTTGTGTCAGTGGCTGCAGTTGCTCTTCTTCTAGGGATGCCAGCTTGCCCACAAGGCCAAGCAGCTCTTGCTGGCCAGCCTGGGCGGACTCAGCCTGCTCCAAGGCTTGCCGTTGCTGCTCAAGCTTGGCAGGGTTGTCCTACATACATGTCCATAGGCGTGTATATATTTGTGTTTGCGTGTGTGTGATAATGTGCGAGCACATCCGTGAGCATGTACACATGGGTGGACTAAGCCAGCTCGCTCTAGGGCTTGCCGCGGCTCAATCTTGGCAGGCCTGTCATACGCACACGCAAGGAACGCATGTGTCTGCGTTCCTTGTACACGTGACATGTGCATGTGATTCGTTTCAAGGTTGTATTACCCACTTGAATGCACTAAGTGTCTAACAGATCAGCCATTTGTCAAAGCTAAGGGTTTTAAGGCTACATGTGCTGCACTTCAAAGATAGGGGAGCACTTCTTCTTAACAGCCTTCCTCTTTCAAACTTTGTTTTCGAGAGCTCTTGCTTGTGTGCAGAAAATGCAGAAAAGACGAATTGCAATAACCGGTTTGCACTTAAGCCCTTGTTTGTGTAGTGTAGCAAAGCGATGTGTCACTCATGGAGTAATTTGAGTGAGTGCATGGGATGGCAAGCACTCACTCTTTTGAACTTGGTGTGTAGCAGGATCCGTGGTATGTCGCAGCATTTATGCAGCCAACCCTGTCACATTTCTCTATAATGCTCCTGCTCTTTTCAAAAGCATTTCATCAGTTCTATTCCATTTGCATCGTGAGATGGCGGTGGAGTTATTTACAAGGAAATAAAAGGCAAGAGTGATAAAGTGATATCACTTTGATGCTCTACAAGATGGAGTTCAAGTGTTACATATTGAACTCAACAGTTCCCTCCATGCTTTTAATTCCACCATGACCATTTTACCGCCACTTCATGGACCAAAAACCAAACAAACGCACCTGCATATCTTCCTCCAACGACCTCAAAGTGGCCGCTCTCTCCTCTTGGGTGTTGAAGCTGCGCTTGCAAACTGCACTCACGAGCGAATTGCAATGCATCTTAAATCCTTAAAAGAATGACTTTGTTTGCCATTAAAAAGCAATGTGCCAGGGAAATATCTCTCGCCAATGCATAACGTTGGATAACAGGTGCAGAATACACATAATTTTCAGCATTTTGTCATCGTTCGTCACTGTTCTGTGCATATGGACAACAAATAAATTTCTGTTGTGCTACAACCTGTAGCTGTCTGATACACCTTTAAAATCAAAAAACATTCCTTCAGTTTCATTGCGTTTGAGACGTGAGATGGACTATTTACAAGGAAACGTGACACATGCTGAACTCGGCAGTTGGTATGGAAACGAAGACGTACCTGGGCAATCATCTCCCTCGCAGATGATCTTGCGAAAGTTCTCTACGTATTTGGACATGGCCAAGCTTTGCGAGTTCTTCTTCCTCTTCTTGTCAATGACCTATAAAAACACATTGTACACGGTGAAAAACCAAGTGCATACGCCCTTTCAGGAGAGGAGATGGGAGCATAGCAAGGCAAAGGTACAAAAATATGTCGTCTGATTATGCACGCAAGCCGCTCATACTGAAAAACAGTCCGTTTATTTGCAAATACATCTCTTTAAGGGCCTTAAACGAGTCAGAAGCACGACTCGTCAAACAAGGCCAAACCAGGGCATTGGAGCCAGATTGAGCATTCAACTTCTTAAGCTAAACTTGGGAGTCATTCAGTGGCTTGAAGCAAAGAAACAGCTTACCTCACTCTGAGCAGCCATGGCCTCTTTCAGAGACTGCACAGTCAAGCTGTCTGAGATGGGTAGCTGTAGTTGGGCCTGTACGTACAAACACACACATCAACATATTATCTCAACCTGTGATGCACATGCTTCGATACTCAACTAGATGGTATATACATCTTGTGGTAATCAATGTTTAGTAATTTATGATCAAGAGCCATGTGCAGCTGGGAATGGAGTGTCACATCCACGGGCTTGAAGATTACAGCTCGGGCTTTACATACATACATTCACACGCATATACGATGATTACATTAGAGTGGCGCATACCCACGCACTGCTGATTATAGTGACTTTACTAATAAGTAGTCAAGTTGTACAAGGCAAGATAAATCAAGACTCTTCTCAAGCTGAGCCTTTGTGCGCGTACACCAACACACACGTGCACACCCAAGCACACAAATTTGTCGCACGGCTTGTATGAGTCAGGGACGACTGTGCCTGCAACATTCTCACATATTTGATTTTTCTGTCTAGAAAATGCAGGTGACACAAAACATACTCACATGAGGCATACACGCAAGAAAGAACACACACAAGACACGTACAGTACTCAACAGACAGACACACAGGACGTTTCAAACAGGCTGTATATATTACTAGTAAACCTTATGAGCTGTCATTAATACACAAAAATATGCCAGGCACACAAGGAGTGACCGATGAAGTGTTATGACGTATATCACTGGAAGGCCTACTTCTACGTGTGTAAGTGCGTGCAGGCGTGCGTGTGAATGTGTGTATTCTAGATGAGTCAATGGGAGTATGAGCAAGCTGTACCTTGCCATTTGCTCGATGCGTGCAGGTGCTTGGAAAGCCTAGGAAAATCTGAATACTCAAAGGATAACTACATAGGCAGGGATTTTAAAATTCCCAAAAACTGCACAAGAACATTGCATACATGAAGTACAAAGTACCCAACAACCCACCTGGCGTGTGCGCACTTGGTTGCGTAGCTGCGAGCATTGCTGCTCAACAGCAGACAGTTGATTTCGGGTAGCGTGCAGCAGTCCTTTTGTTTGGTTTGCCTTGTTCTGCGCGCATTAGGATAAATAAGGGTGGCGCTGAGCCTGGAGCTGCATCAATACAAATGGAGCACAGCCTGCTCTGGTTGATCAGGAGCCACATCATGCTGGCCTCCTGTCAAGCATAGCTTCATAACTACGAAGAGACACTTCATGGTTCTTGAGTCTTAAATAACACTCTCTTCTGAATACCATCTTCTCATGCTTGCGTTTATTTTACTTTGGATCTGCAAAATCAAGCCAATCGCACCCTCACTTCCCGTTTTTGTTCCTCACATTTTATCTAAAAGTCTATAGCATAACAAAACCAGTTTGCATTTAGGCAAGAATCCAAGCCGGTGCTCACGCTAGCCAAAGCAACTGTAGCTTGCAAATTACAATGAATGCAGATCATAATTTTTAAAACAATCAAGGCAACCACTGCTGCCAGCCTGGCTAATTAATCTGTCCGCTCACAGATGCATTCAACTGCGCACATGTAGACACGCACAGACACTCATATGCACGCACGAATGCAAGCACGTACACAAACACACACACACACACACATGCATGCACGCATGCATGCGCCTATGCAAACATACACACACGTACCTGGGCGACCCTGACAGCTGTATCCTTTTCCTGCAAGTCGCTTTGAACTTTAGCAAGCGCAGATTGGCACTCAAGCTTGAGCGCGCCTTGGGCCGGTAACTCAGCTACATCCATGAGAAATAGCAGGGCATTGTGTAGTATATGAATCACTTTTTCTGCTCTGGTGGTTTGGTACCAGAACTTATGTGCATACGCTTGAGTTTGACACAAGAAGATAAGGAAAATATCTTCTCATGTGTCATTACCCTCAAAAACATTTCCTGCCCAGCAACTCAAGTCGTCCTTTTTAATTGGTAAGCAGAACCTTACTAACAACATATTCACTAACACCCTTGAATCTCTTTATGTGAGTATATGTAAAAGTACATGCGCTCGTGTCAAAATGTTTGTGGGTGCGCACGTGTGTGCACTTGTATATGTGCGTATGCATGCGTCTGTGAACATGTGTGCGTGATTGTGCATGTGCACACGTGTACATGTGCACACACTCACTTTTGCCCAGCAGCTGCAGCAGCTCCCTCTTCCGCTTGGACAGCACGGCCTCCACTTTGCCCTCCTTCTCAGAAATGGCGGTACGCTTCATGCGCAGCTGGACCTGGGCATCTGAGGAGCCTGCCACGCTGTTGCGCTCCTGCACACATGCACACGCTCACACGCTCACACGTACATGCACACGTTCACGCATGCACACATTGACACTCAATCTCCACTGTGTCCTCCTCATTCACAGATGTTTTATCCACCAGCCAGCTCTAGTCGACTCTTTCCTCTTTGGACAGATTTCTTTGCAGGGTGCCTTTCAGGACAAGGTGCCAGGTGAGCATCAAGAAGCAGCCTTGCAAAAAGGTTCTACACAAACAAGTTAAATACTGCATCAGCAAGCTACCAGACAAAAGGTGCGGAGATAAGTGACACCCTAGGAATTTCCCAAGAATTAAAAGCTTTCAAATTATATATACACTTGGCAGGACGCGAGCTGATCACAAACTATTTTTAGGCAAATCAGACAAACTGGAGAGAAAGTCAAGGAAGGAAGGAGAGGTTGGCTTACCAAACGTAGCTCCGAGATTTTGGTTGCCATGTCATCTAGCTCCCGTTTCAAGCTGACCACTTTTTCATCCACTTTGCCAGTGCTCTGCAGCAAAGACAGGGTGAGATTGTTCAAAAAAGGTTGAGCAGCAGTTACATCGCTCCCTGTAACATTGAAGGGAGCAAAAACCAATTTGCACGTGTTTCTGGTGTTTGCCGGTGGTAGAGAATGCTTGCACCTACTTGTGCAACCATGGTCTAGTCTGTGTGTATGTAGTTGTCAATGATTGTGTGTGCATGTGCGTGTATGCTATGTGAGTGTTCGTGAATGTCCCAGTGGTAGAGTGTTCCTACTAGTTGCGTTTAAATTTGCCAGGCATCAGATTGCCGCATGTTTTATACATTTCTTGAGAAGCAAGGGTGTAGCTTGCGCAGGATCTTTCGTGTCCTTTTTTGCACAGGAAATTTGGATGGGTCGAGGACCTAAGAGGTGTCTGGGGTATGTGTGTGCATGCGAGTGTGTATGTTTTGCATGCATGTGCCAGCATTTTGTGGGACCAAAGCCGGACAGCAGCAGAACTACAAAAGCAGAGATGCTAGATGCAAAAGGAAAGACATGAGTTCCCTCCAATCGCTATTTAGGCAGTGACACAATAAGGAAGTTCTTAAGCTCTACTAATATATTGCACATTCCTTCCGTTTAGGAGTGGAGGGGAGCTCACACATTCACTCACACCGATGGACTGCAGACCCGCCATCAGCCAAACAATGCATGCATACCTGCTCGTGCAACCGTTTGCGTAGCTGGTCCCCTATGTCTGTGATCCTGTTGTTTGCGTCCTCCAAGGCTTGTTCGTTGGAGTGGATGGCCGCAATCTGAGGTCATGTTTCCACAACAGCAACAACTGCCTTGGGGTAAGATCAACGAGAGGCGTGTAGAGTGTGCTGGCTGCACATCTTGCCAGAAGGTCGTCATATCATATCAAGGAAGAGAGCTTTTGATCTATGATTTCAAAAACATGCATCTTACCTAAGATTCAATAGAATTATACATATCGTTTTTGGTACGCGGAATACACCAAGTTTATGGTGACCTACGGTGTACATACCGTATGTACATGTACTTACCTCCCTCCTTCAACAAATAAATACTACCAAATAATTAGCAACCACCACCCCTTTATATTTATTATAAAGTAAAATTCATCAACCACCCCCTCTGAAAGGGGCTTTTGCAGCCCTGGGCTTGATTGCGGCCACCTTCACCTCCCACAAACTCGAGGAAATTGAAGCCACTGTACTCTTGTTGTTGATGTCACTGCTGCTGCTGCTGCTGCATGTGCGTGCTATATTTGCGTGCTGCTTGGTGCTATAGCTAGAGCGTGCGCGAGTGCGTGTATGTGTGTGCGCGTGTGTGTGCATCTCAATTCTGTTGCTGAATTGCTGCTGCACAAGAGCATGCTTGCATCCCTGCCTCAACTTCATTGTTGCAACCACAAAATGCTATGCCAGCTGCACAATCCTGCAACCAAGGCCTGCCTGGCTGCCTCTTGTTCTTCACTCTTCCGCCTCTCGCTCGGGCCGGACCGCTCTTGTCTGCTGCAGGCAGACGAGGTCAGCTATCTGCTGCTGCTCTTTTGCAGGCAAGCCGACCTCGCAGGAGCAGGTGGAGCGGGGAGGGCTCCCTGACCGATAAAATTAGCTGCTTTGCAAAATATTTATAACGCTGCCTTCCCTGAACCGCCACTCTATAAATTGATTTATAATTAACCACCGCTCTCACAGTAATACCTCACCGCCACCACCAAAAAGGTTAATTAGGGGTGGTGATAGACTTTATGTACGGTATGCTTACATGTTTCTGGCCTATAATACACGTGATACATGGGGCGTCTGACTGTTCTGGAGGGAAGGTGCCCCACAGGTGCAAAAGAAAGTACACACATAAGGGCCCCCCTCACAGGTGCATATTAGCTACACAAAAGGCCCCCCTCTGGTTCAAAACAAGGTACACACGCAATGTCTCCTGCTTTATTTGCAAAATTGCAAATTTGTACAAAAGAAGCCTGCTTCCCCATCAATGTTGGAATCAAAATGCACAAAGGTCCAACCACGAGAACCTGTGCAGACAGATTGTACATGCTGCTGCTAGAAGATGCTTAACGTCCTCATTCTATCAATTTCCAGACGCAATCAGCAGTTGCCTTTGCAGACAGCTGTCAAATATTTGATGCAAGGCTAAACAGTTGAACACCACTACCTGATACAACGGCAAAACTCTATTGTGATAGCAAACACACAGATTACACTTGCCTGTGCAGACAGGCTGTCGATGGTGTTGTTGTTGAGCGACACTTGGCCATCCTTGACCCGCATCTCCTCCTGCTTGCGCGTGACCTGAGCCGTCAGGTTGTCCACAAGCTTTGCCATGTCATCGTCCTCCTTCCTGTAGCAACAAATAAATGATGTTAATCGTGGTTAAACCCCAGCCTCATCCCTGCAGGGACAAGCACAAAATATGAACCATTGCAACTCAAAGTAAATAAATTAGCATCAATGTAGGTAATCATCCTTTTGTTGAAGGTGCAAGCCTGTTGTTTGGGCCAACGGCTTGTCTACCAGTTCTGCCGTGCCTTTGTCCTCCTTCCTATCACTAACTAATGAGGTGGCACATGCCGAATGCCAGAAATTTACACACAGACAATCATCATCCTCTCACGTACCAAGTTGTAAGAATACATGTTTATGGTACTAGTGCTGATACTAAAGAATTACAGCACGCTTGCAACACCGAGTGAAGAGTTAGATTTAATTAAATAAATAAAAACATATATAACCCAAATGAATGTTTACAGCACGCGGTTTATATGTCGGGTTCAGGAAACTAAGTTGACTAAAATAATGGCTTCCGCCTCCCCCCTCCCGACCCCGAGAAGATAAAAACGAATAAGGTTAATTGCTCAATTAACAGGAAAGTATATAAGTGTTATAAATCATCAACAAAGTATAAAATCCAAGCTGAAACCCAATGTTTGACCTTTGCTCAAAGATGCATAAAGTCCACAACTTGCTCGTAGGATGAGCCTGTCTTTACACAATCGTCAAGAAGAGAAATTTGAAGCAAGTGGCGTCAAAATGACAGACAATGCGTGATCGACCTGATATCAACCCTTTTATTGTAAGTGCAAACAAGGTTATAAATTTCTAACGCGGTTATTTTAAGAAATGCAAGTCAGGTTGGTTCCGTTCGCCTTTATCCGGTGTTATAATCACGCCATGGAAGTGCTGCTCTGTCCTCATTTCCCTACTTATTAAGAACAATTTGCATATTCATATGTGCGAAAAGTTGCAGGCTTGCTCATGGAAGTTGCAGGCACGCACACACAAAATGCAGACAGATTCGCAAGAAGCCCACCTGTTCAAGGCTTTGATGTGCTTCAGGCTGTCCTGCTTCTTAGCAACCAGATCAACCAGCTGCTGGTGAAAGCCTTGGGCTGTTGGGGTATCCATTGGAGAGGTGCCAGCTGCGGCGTGGTAGAAGCCTTGTGCCATAATTGTACTGTTTGGTCCAAAGTGGTACCCCTTGGTGCTATTTACCATAGATTCTAAACTCTTTAAAAGCTGGATGGAATTTTACGACAACATTTGTAAATAGTGCTCAACAAAAAACAAATAAGTTGGTGCCACAGTGATACTGTTTGGTGCTACAATGGTACTATTTGGTGTCACGGTGAAGATACGCATAAGTCAATGCTTAAGGCACAATTTAATGTCGTGCATGAGCCAACAACACTCACAAAAGGATCAGATAGCTATCCTAGTTAAAATACGTGATATTGGGCTGAATACGCAATAAATCAAAACAGACCAAAAGCTTACACTGTTTGTACTTTGAGGATGCAAGATGGTAGAGCACAGATTGTGATTGTTGATGAATGTGTGGTTTGTAAAAAAACACAGCCATTCATATTTGTGGGCTTTTCCAGGTCTCCCTGTCTGAATATGCAGCACTCAAAAAGAGGAGGTATAGTCTGAGCATGGTAAGGAATTTGGTGAAATTAATTAGCCCCCTTTGACATATTGTACACAATAAGGTCATCCCCTCCCTTCATATTGTCACATTTGCATCTATAATTGATTTATTTAATTATGCTGAAAGACACAAACACGCATTTACGTACATGCATACGCGCTCACGCAAGACGCACACTCGCACACACACACACACACACACACACACACACACACACACACACACACACACACCACCGTTGTTGTACGCATGTCAATGTTTCTCAATGTTTCAAAATAACAGGCTCTATCTGCCCGGTCAGAACATTTTTTTGGAAATATTTTGCAGACGAAGCTGTCCCACTCTCAGTGACACGCACATACATGCATCCGCACTCGCACAAACCATACAAATAAACGCAGCAATACACATCACACATCACCTACAAAAAGGCCCACACCACCGCTAACTGCTAACCTCCCCACCTGGTACACACACCTGGTAAGGTCCATCCCAGAGAAGCAGCGGTGTCCCGAATAAAGCTGTCACGCTCAGCCACCCGCTGCTCATGAGCAGCCTTCTCAGCAGCCAAGCGGCCATGGCGAGACACGTCCTAAATGTGAACATGCAGGTCAGAAGGCATAGCATGTGATGCATGGATTGCAACTTGCGGCATTTAATCTTTGCAGCCATATTAAAGAATTGCCATTTTAGAACACCTTTCTAAACTACAGCATCCAGCAATAAGTATGATGGACTCAGATATAATGGGAAGGGGCAAATGAAGAAAAGAAGGGTAGTGTTTCAGAATATTTTCTTTAAAACACCCTACAATAATGGCAAAGGGGGTTTGCAAAGCCCTTCTGGTATGCCCGTCCACTGTACACTGATGTGTGCCCTTCTGATTGGCCAACTGTTGTTTGATGTGCTCTGTAAATAGGTGTCTAGTGAGTAATCGACTAGGGGCTTGCCAGAAGGGAAGACAAACACACATGATTGATTTGCTGTGTGTAGAATAATCTGCAGGCCAGACTGACCACAGCCCCTACCAGATCACTACCTGCTACTTCAGGTGTAATAATAAAACACTTTCACACACAAATGAGAAATGAGACAGGCCATTGCAAAACACATTGAGGGTAAAACTCAACAGGTGATTACATATTTTGCCCGGTGATAACACAATAGGGTAGGGCCTTAAACGGTCGTTCTTCTATTAAAGAAGGATTTGTTCACTAAACAGTGGTAATGCTTGGGTTGCGGAACGCAAGCTTGAATATATGAACTGTAGATTGACTTTATGGAGCTCAATGTTCAAAATCCTTGCCAGAAATCAAAATATCTGATGGTTAGTCACCTCAACTCCAGTGTTTTTAGTACATCATCAGTTCTCTGCTTCAGCTGTAGAACTAGAGTTCTTGCGTAGTGAGCGTAGGCTGAGATCTGGCAGGCACTTTGCATAAAGTGCTGTGTACTCTCGATTTAGGCATTCTTTTATGCCTTGCTTTTGCTCGGGTTGTTTTTCCCGCCCCCCCCCCCTCAGCTTGTGTTTTGACTTGTGGGTG
>Ga0307948_1002945_pt1 | contig 12496 bp, 15 predicted proteins | sample OrgLakmetagen280_FD_201824 | JGI IMG/M metagenome (GOLD analysis project Ga0307948, IMG submission 201824) | Saline water microbial communities from Organic Lake, Antarctica - #280 | ecosystem: Environmental > Aquatic > Non-marine Saline and Alkaline > Saline | place: Antarctica: Organic Lake...
GCACACACACACACACGCACACACACACACACACACACACACGCACACACACACACACACACGCACACACACACACACACACACATATACACACACACACACAAACACACACACACACAGAAGCAGTTATAAATCAAAACAACCCTTAGATTTGTTTGGCAAGGGCTCACGAGATATAGCGCATTACAAAACGATTGTGTTCCACTTCAAATGATCATGCTCCTCTGCAGGGTGTTGCTGACGTCTCATCTGCCCTGCGCACTGTTCGGTGTGTTGTGGTTAGCTGTGGCGAGGATCTACTGGTTCGCCTCCTTAGTTCTAATGATGATGGGGGAAATAATGATGGTAAGTGTGCAGCGAACGGCAGTGTAGGATAGATGGCAATTTGAGTGCAATTGAGCAACTGAAAATGCAAACGGGCGTTTTCCGCCAAAAGTTGCGCTCAGAGGGGGGTGCAATTTGCAATATTGTTCACGCACGCAAAGTTGACACATTTACCTGCACGCGTGCGCACACATGCGTGCACACACACACACAAACACACACACACACACACACACACACACATACACACACACATACACACACACAAACAAATACACACATATACACAAATGCAAGCATCATTGCCGCCCTCAAGCAGCGATGATCAGAAGCGCATGGCTGCCTATTTTTGTGTGCTGTCCTCCTGCGCTTTGCAGTGCTGTAATCTGTAATGGAGACTGAAGGATTAAACTGCACTTGAATATCAAACTTATGTATGTAGGTGAGCAGCTCTTTGCAGAATGTCCGCTCCCAAACGATGGATCACCTCTGACTCGGTCGGTGGAAAGCTGTGTGGACAGTGCTCGATACTTCGTCCTCCGTGTAGTTGATAGGTAGGGACGGTTGCAATCTGAGCAGAGGCTTTTGCGCTGTGCACAGTCATTTGAATGCTGGCGCTGACAGCAAAAAAATATGATTTTGCACACTGGCACTGGCAGTAATAAGTTGCGGTCAATGCGTCTCGACCGCATCATATGAAGGCAGGCTTAACACTTTAAGAAGGCATAAAATGCGTTTGCTTGCATTTCGTCATTTGGGCTGCACGCGGATGACACTCACAGTAGGTTACACGTAACCTTCCACTTTCAGCATTTATAGCATGGGGTTCTGAGGAGCTGTAGATCGCAGCTGATCTTACAATGATGGTTCAAACATGAAAACACGAGTGTGGAGATCAGCGCATCAACAGCACCTCACACCTGCCCAAAAATACACGGTGTGCTGACAGATCTGACGCCAAGAAACATGCAATGATGGGCTTGGGCTTTGCCCAACGCAGCGAGGCCTCTGAATTTGCCGCAGCCCTTGACGACTACCGGACCTACCTGAAACGGAAAGTGGAGGCGCTCAAAATGAGGCAGCAGGTGGGTGCTCCTGATTTGGTGTATTACGACTGTCTGTGCATGGGACAAAAACATCCACAAACATGCCTGCCGATGTCCCAGCAAGTAATTATCAAAGTAAAGTCAGATAAATGATAAATGATAACGCTGCAGTTAGAATCCCTGAAGAAGCAGCATCCCAAGTTAATTCACAAAACATCATTTAAAGCGCGTTGGACATTTCCTACCGGATAATGCTCGAGTGGTTCTGAAAGCTGCATGCCCAGCATCTTTTTTCTTTCCTCTGCACAATGGGAATGCTGCAATGTGGGCATTCAGGCACAGTTACATACATCCCAGACTAACTCACAGAACTGTGTGAAGCACCTTGGCCTATTTTAATGAGACAATGACCTGCAAAGCATGACACAAAGGCACAGTAACACTCCAAATATCATCCTAGTACAATTCTAATGTCCAGGAAATTCCAAGCACCTGCAGCTTTGCAAAACAGGATGCGCTTCTGCCAATTTCCAAAAGCAACACTGATCACATGTGCCTCGTCCTTATTTTGACCTGCAATCAGCATAGTCCTTGGAACTCTTGCCGGAGGTGGTGGAGATTGGCGGTGGAGTGTCCCCTACCTTTTTCACTACTGTTTGTTCGGCTTTGTTGTGCATTAGCAGCAGACTACCCCTCCTTGACCCCAGGCAACACAGTGCAAAACATCGCAAAACAATGCTTGAAATTGGAAGACCCCTATGAGACAGAGGGTCAGAAAATTTCGCGTGTAAGGCTCAGGGCTCCTTTGCATTCATTTAAAGGCACCTGTCAAACACTTCTGCCTTTGCTTCTTTTCTGCATCCTGCAGTTTGAGCAACACCGTCGCTGCAGTTCTGAGGAAACATCTGGACGGAATTCAAGCCTATCGCTGCAGCCTGGTCAACAAATCCATGTCCGCATGGGACCACAAAAGGCAAGTTTCTCTCCTGAAAGTGTGTTACCAATATGCATCCTCACAGTCAATGCTTTCTGTTCAAGCAAGTGTATCAATAATGTTTTGGAGAGGCTGGACATTTGCTTTCTTCTTTTCATACATGCCAAGTCTGCGATAAGAATTTCTTTGTAGGTGTAGATCAGGAAGTGGCAGAAGCAAAGCATCCGTCCTCTGCAGGGCTGGGGTATAGACAGGCTCTATTTCTATTTTTTAAATCCTATAATGCAAGTTGCATTGCTGTGTGCCTTTTAAAATTCCAAGCCAGCAAAGCAAGTTTCCACATTGCATTTGATCACAGGAGAGTCAAGCATCTAAGAAAAAGGATGGCGTTGCGTCTGCTGATGAAATGGCAACAGCTGTGGCTGCTCTTAGGTTGCCGCCCCCTCCTGCTCCTCTTCCTTCACCCCCTCCCCTGCACCCCCAAGAGATAACAAACAGTGATCAATATGCAAACAAAAACAATGATGATGATGATGACTGGACTGATTTTCAGGGTGGCTGATTTGATTAGGCTTTTTTTTTGCATTATGTATAGAAGCTCCTTTATATTAGAAACTCACACGATTAAGTTGCAGAGCAAAGAAGGTGCGTAAGCTTCAATTATTCCCTGTTGTGGCTTACGGACCAATTACTCTGAGGCTGAGGCTGATAAGCATTTTTTGTGTGGCTGAAAGTTTTAATGCCTAGTAGGAGCGGTGCTGTGATGGGTTCTGTGATGTCCTCATATGCGTGTCAGAAGCATGGACGTATGTCGCTGTTTCAGAAACGAAAGTATTTTGGGCCTTGCGCTCGTGGCATTTCATGTCAACGTACAGCCTACTAGTAGTACAGGTGAAAATATCAGGCTATGCTGGTTGTGACGAAACACCCAGCGTGATTATAAAGGGAAGGAGCATTTCCTAGGTGTCAGCACTTTCAAAACCTTTACCGCTGAAAATAAGTCATGGCTAGATCATCCGATGAGAATCTGGGGGGTTGTGTGTTAATCATTGTTGAAAGAAAAACTACGCAGGCAGTGAAAACCATTCCCCACATTAATTAAGGAAAAGGAGCCACTTTGGTACCAAGTACCGTAAAGCTTCTCCACCGCGAAGAGGAAAGGAAAAATCAATGGGGATCAGGAGGGTTGCAGGCTTGGCCTGAAACCGGCTCCTGATGAGAGTTAATAACAGTGCTGGAAAGGGCATGTCTGGTATGGTTAAGTTTAGCAGCAAAGTTCACAGAGTGCACATGGAGCTTGGAGGCAAGCTTCTTAGCTCTTTGAGATTCGAGACCCAGTTCTTTGAAAGGCTTCAGAGTGTGAGTGTTGTAGATGGTGCCGTCCACACCCAACAGGATGATGTGAAGAGTAACATAGGCTCCTTGGAGAATGTTGCAAAGGTCTTTGTGCTGTTCCTTTGCGGCGTTCAGCTGGTTCTGAGGTCTGGTGTCCTCACAGTACTTGATCTCGACAAGGTGGATGCCACGCCGAGGTTTGCTGAGGTCTTTAAGTCGGTGCTGTCTGGGGTTGGTGGCTCTACTGGTGGCTGGCGGTGCTGCTGAGGTGCTCCCAGTCTCCCTCAATTGCTCCCTGCCATTTTGAAGAACCCACCCCCCTACAGAATTGTTACATAAAGCGCGTCTAATTGGGATGAATGCAGAGGCACACCTGATAGAGATTCACTGAGCTTGGTATCCAGTGTTTTTGCTGTGTAATTTTTGCTTATGTTAAGCGCGTCTTTTTGGCATTAGTGAAGAGGCACACCTGATAGAGATTCACTGAGCTTGGTATTTAGTGTTTTTGCCGTGAAATTGATGCATTAAGCGCGTCCTGATAGAGAACCACTGAGCTTGGTATGTCATTCTTTTGCCGTGTATTTGTTACACGTTCAGCGCGTCTTTTTGGGATCAGTGAAGAGGCATACCTGATAGACATTCACTGAGCTCGGTGCTCAGTGTTTTTGCATTTATTCCTAAACCTGAGAGAGGAGGTCCCACACAAATGTGCAGGCAAAGAAGCTGCTTCTTCTTTAGTGACACATAGTAAATGGTTGGTATCTTATTACGAGGTTGTTTGTCTATGATAAACATTTCTTGAATGTGTGCAATGCCAGAGCCAATGCTTATGCTTACCAAACTTAAATCAGTGTTCTTTCCTACTTTTCCAAGCCGGAAGAGTTTGCACCATGCAGTGCTTTACTTCACTTAAAATCTGATAGTTGGTAGAGGACGAGACATCAATTATATCCCCATGAATATTATAAAATTGTTCCTGGTGGTGTACCTCTGCCTCCCAACCACCTGATCCCCATTCATAAGCCCCCCCCTCTTACTCTTTTCCAGCAAGTCTTTCTTTGTGGTCTAACAGTTTGTTTTGTATGTTTTTATACTGGATATCACGTAATTGCCCTTACACTCACAATTACAAACTCACAAACACACCCTTGTACTCACATTTACACACAGACATACACACTCTCTCAGTGTCACTCACACACATACACACACACGCACGTCTACACAAAATTACGTGTTTAAAAGCAACAAATATGTACAAGCAAATTTTTAAAACCTATTACTTATGTGCTGAGACTAGATGTTGTGACTTGAAAAAATAAGAGCAGTAAAAGGCAGCAACAAACAGAAAACCCGGTCAAAGGTTTCCATCAAACAAATTACTATAGATGTTAGACAATTACATCATGATGAACAATATTAGCCCTTACTTGCAATTCACATGCCTTCTATTTCACTTGGTAAGTAATTCATTACTGTGTATTACCTTTAGAACCTTTGCATTCAGTTGTACGTGCAGTCCGTTTGTATATAAATTGGGTTATTTTTGCTCGATCACACAAAGTAAACCAAAAACCAGACACAAGGCATCACTCTGCCATGGAAGATTAAGAGGGCGATGCAGCGCTACTTATTAACGAGTGTAGCGCCCTCTCAACTTCGCATATTTACAAGGAACAACGCAGATGATGTCCTTTCAGGATGGGGTTCATTTGAAAGTATGTTTGTTATATGCCTTTATCGTCCTCACCCCCTCTCAAACAGACTTGTTGTTTGCTGCGCTGCTAAGGTAGACGGTCCAGAAGATAGCGACAACGTTGATGTATAGGATCCTGTGTGAAGCACGGATTCCACTGGCACCGTCAATAAACGAACAAACACTTGCAGAAAGTGTGAAGATACTCCCAATATAATAAAAATACAGCCAAATTAAAAGCAAGAATTTTGCTCCGTGTGGCAATGGGAGCAAGTCCGGAAGTGAATTAGGTCGGATGTTCCTAGCCAAAGAAAAAAGTTGACACAGGTTTGATGCAGAGATCCACCAAGCAGGGCACAGGTACAAGGAGACGTAAACCCTGCAACAAGGATTTAGCAGCATTCTGGCTCTCAAGACACATTTCAAAAACTCCCCAGGTCCCAAGGTGGCCCCCTGGAAACAGTGGACTCCCATCAACTAATACTGGGGCTTCCATCAATTATTACTCTACTGCACAGTCACACACAGCGTACACAAGCAAGTTATCTAAAAAATCTCCACAATTTAAGGCAGCCCTACACAAAAACGACATTTTATTCTGCATAAAAGCTGCAACTACATAGCTTCTCTCTCTTTCTCTCTCTCTCTCTCTCTCACTCACTCTCTCTCTCTCTCACTCTCTCTCTCTCTCTCTCTCTCTCTGTGTCTCTCTCTCTCTCTCTCTCTCTCTCTCTCTCTCTCTCTCTCTCTCTCTCTCTCTCACACACACACACACACACACACACACACACACACAGACCTACCGCAGATCGAGGGGCACATAGCCAAAGTTTATGATGTGGGCAGCGGGCCACACCACGTAGTTGGCCTTGAGGGTGGGCTTAATCTTCGCTTGGGCTGAGGCTATGGCCCTGAAGTTGAAAAGAAAAATTTCAGAATGGGGACTGGTGCAAAAGCTAAACAACACTCTCAGTATAAGTATCTCAGCTGAGCAATTATTGAAAAGATGCACATTTACTGTCGAAGGTTTGAAAGTAGATAGACATGACAGATAAGGGACAGGTACACAAGCCATTGAAAGGCAGAGTATAGTCACGCGCGCGCACATGTGTACACTTGCACGTACACAAACATGCACACACATCACATAAAAGCAGCACACGCGCACACACACCTCTCTGGGTGGCCTTCCAGTATTGTCATGACAGCAAAGAAGACGCAGGTCATAAAGGGGGTCATCAGGAGCTGGTCGGAGCACATCTTGAGGATCACGGCTAGTGGGCTGGTAGGTGTATCTGGCAGGATGATCTGTACACATGTGTAGGAGGGGAGCAAGGTTAAGGGTGTGAGGACGGAAGGGCAAGGGTGTTTTGACGTTCAAACACATCTCAGATATAGAACATATATTTCAGTAGTGCGTGAAAGACATGTATCAAAACATCTTTGGCGTTTGTTCAAAACATAACAACAACGATTCACAGATGCTTCCAAGGCAAGAACCAAGGCAGCACCACGTTTAGCACAGTAAAACTGCATCACAGATCACAGACGGCTAACCCGGTGCAAGAAGCTGTAGCAAAAAAATAAGCTGCTTTCTAAATACGTCGCACCTTATCCAACAGCGCAAACCACTGGTGCGCTACGGGCGTGGCCAGCAGCACCGAGAACAGCATGAAACGAGCCGCCCTTGCGGGATCATACTTGAAGTTGGCGAGCCCACTCCCAGCTGGCTGGCCACTGCCGGCTTGCTCTGAAGAAGGAACGAGAGGGCCTGCTGGGCTCGCAGCTACTTCAAAAGCTTTGCTCACACTGCTGCTACCCCGCCGGTCTAGTGACGCCTCGCTGCCAGGTTTGCCGGTGCTCACAGTGCTGCCAGCGCCCACGTCCGTGCTCCCAGCTTTTAGATGCTGCTGCACTTGGTTGGTGGAAGGGGGTGAGGACTTGAGAAGGAAAGGGAGGATTTGGGCGAGCGTATCCCTGCAGGTCCAGTTTCACGGGGGAGAAATGGTGAGCAGCGTGGTTACTACAGCACGTTGCACCTGGAGCAAACAGGTGACTGTGGCAGTAAGGCGTACAAGCTTGTGGGGCGCTTTGTAACAGATCACGTTTTGCCCATATTTTGGAGTCCCCACTCATATTAACTTCTTGCAAACTCTTTGCAAAGGAGCAAATATAACGTGTGTCTTGTGCCTTGCCTGTAAGTTCCCACCAGAAAACTCACTGCTGCTTTCTCTGTGCTTGGTAATGCCTCAATCAAGCAGGTTAGACTGGAAAACACCATGAACGCAGTCAAGGCAGTCTAGTGTGTAGTGTGTAGTGCATGAGCTAGCGCTTGGAACCTACCCCAGTAGAGTGCAGACGGCAGCAGTGCACATTTTAGTGAGCAGGGGCGCCACGGACAAAGCACTGTGCGCACGGGATTAGGGTAGTGAAAGGAAACGTATACAGGTCTGGTGCCATGCCAAAAGAAAGCTAGAACGAGGTGTTTCCGCGAGTGTTATGTGTTTCTTAGTGGACACGGACGTGTATTATAATAAGTGTGGGATTGATTGTGCATTGAGTGTCAACGTGTGTGTGTGTATGTGTGTGTGTGTTTGTGTGCGTGTGTGTGTGTATGTGTGTGTTTGTGTGTGTGTGTGTGTGTGTGTTTGTGTGTGTGTGTGTGTGTGTGTGTGTGTGTGTGTGTGTGTGTTACACATATGAAAAATGTAGCATTGCTTGTCAAGCTTGTGATTTATGAAGCGCACTTACAGAGAAGAGAGGGACAGAACCTACGCCACATCATTCAATGCAGAAGGATTGTTGCTAGTCATTTAGGCAACGCAATCAACATAAGCATCTTGTTATTGTCGTTTAAGCATCGCTTACTGTAAATAGCTGGACCACAAGCGCCCGAACTGCGCGACAGGGTTTCCTAGGAAAAGATAGCACAGCGTGAAGGTCGCGGCCGCACTGTGTGTAAGAAGGGAACCAGGATAGGGTTGAGACTCCACCTGTCTGTTTGTTCTAGAACTTCTCCTTGCCTACTTCCAAAGACTTACAAGACTAAGGCCGTATTTCTGCCGTGCGAGATCAAACCCTTGCTGCCCTCGTTCAGTCCTTTCCCTCTCTGGATGCTGCCTCCGTTGCTGTGCTGCATTTTGGTGCTGTAGGCAGAGTGAAGGCTCCTACTGCCTAGGAAACTACTAGCGAGTTCCTCGTTTGCTGGGGTAGCAGGTTGTTGATTTTGAGAAGCCTCTCCCTTTTTGCAGTGCACGAGCAGGTACGGCCTTGCCAGTGCCGTGCCACCACGGGACAATGGCTGGTGCGACGGAGGGGCAAGTCTGCGAAGGAAAGACCTTGGGATTCGCTTGAGCAACGCCGGCTGCATTCAAGTCCTAAAATTGGACTTCTCGCAGAAAATAATTCATTGTGGCATCGAGGTCGCGCGAAAATTTTAAAGCTCGCGAAATGTAAGTCGTAACTTAATCACAGTGACGCTAAGCACCATGACTCATAGCTGCACCCCCGGGGCTTCTGGGGAAGTTGAGCTCCCTTCTGTAAGTTGAACGTTGTGGACAGAGGGGCGCACGCACGCACGCACGCACGCACACGCACGCACACAGGCACGCACACGCGCGCACACACACACACACACACACACACACACACACACACACAGACACACACACACACACACACGCACACGCACACGCACACGCACACGCACACGCACACACACACACACACACGCACACTCACACACACACACACACACACACAAACGCACACACACACCTTTCCGGCAGAGGGCTTGCCAACCAGACCGACCACATAATCCCTGCGCCGAATCAGAAGGCACCGCATCATTAAATATTATATTTCAACAGTCGTATACATAGTGTTAGATTGGCACCATGCTCGATGGTTTGGGGAAAAATGAGCTTAAGAGGCCTGGGCTTTTCTTCATAACATCTAAGTCGAACCCCTTGTCATTTCAGCTAGGAGCTAGGCCTTGGTGATAGATATTTGAAGCCAAGGCCCTGGTGAGTTTGTAGTTATCTAATTGGGTACTACTGGTCCTCGAGGGGGGGGGGGTGATTCTCTTTATTACGATATGGACACCACGTTACCAGGAGTAAGAAGAATGATCAGGATTGAGAAGAATGATCTCTCGTGTAGCCTGCATCTAATTTATGCCTGCTCTTGCTTGCAGCGCTTTCTGGAAGACCAAGCTGCAGCGCTTTTGAAACAACAAGGAGAATGCAGTCCTTTGGCACTGAACCAAACCAGGTACAAGTAACACTCACACACACACACACGCACACACACACACTATGTAGCACTCACACACACACACACACTGTGGCAAGACAACAAAAATCATTGGCACTACAAAAACAACAGACAAAACTCACCATCTACCATGCTGCGTGCTGTCAGCTGCCTCCGCCGCACCCATTCCGGACGCAGCAGCTGTGCTAACGGCATGGCTTCCCCCATTATTGGGTGCATTGCCAATGTCGCCTAAGGCGTTTTGGGCATGTGCAACCCATTGTGCTGAAGCGGACGCCTCTGCAATGGCTGTAGAAACCATCTGGATGAGTACGTGCAATTATAAGGTAGAGTAGAGTAAAGGACAGAGAAGGTAGGGGGAAGAGAGGGTGAGGACATAGTGAAAAATCACCCAGAGCTACCGCAAGGCATCCTGAAAGCAGGCCCCAATGATGCCTATGGCTAGGGAGGGGTTGGCAAAAGGCAGGGCAGGGGAAAACGGAACAGGTAGAGTAGAGGTAGGGGGAAACATTTGGGCAGAAGAAGACAACTGCAGGGGTTGAAGACCAATTCCAATAATGATAATGAAAAAGGATGCATTTAGAAATCAGGATTTCAGTAAGCCGTGTCACTGGAAGAAGGGCATGGAAAAAAGGTGGGAAGAAAGAGGCACAATGTCCGGGGGAAGGAATTTACAACTCAAGATTTGGCACCATGCGGACTGAAAGTGTGTGTGTTGGTAGGGGGCACAAAAGCATTGATTGCCTATTGGCTGTCACTGCACACACAAAACACACACACACACGCACAACACACACACACACACAACACAAACCACACACACTAAGACTGCTACCTGCACGCTACCCGTTGAGCACAACAGCACCTTTTCTTCAAGTCCACTTTCTTGTTCCTGTAGATGCTGACAGTTTCCCCCAACCAACAACTTCTTCACACCTCAGCATCAGCTCCTTTATTTTGCACTGCCACTGCGTCCAAAGTCAATTGCATCAAAACCTAATTCCAAACAAGACACAAGCTGCCAGGCGGCTCTATCAATCCCCCTGACGAGCTGCAACATCAATCCATCAAATCCACCCATCGATCAGCATCAAACACATCCAATCATCAGCATGAATGCCCCCGGCATGCTACTGCGTCAGTTAACCCACACACCTCAGCATCAGCTTCTTCGTTCTCCCACCAAGGCGGCTGACGATGCTGCCTCTCCTCCTCCTCTGTCGCCCCTCCATCACGGCCCTGCGACGAGCGTGGGAACATTCTGATTCGTTCTACTCCACCATGCATAAGCATAAACATATATTAAAACAAACGCCATTTCAGTTGCAATGCTAGACTTTGTGACTCCTCATGACCACACACGCAAACTCAAAGCAATGCCATCTTGCAAGACCAAAGTCGCGGTAACACTTGTGTATGTGTGTTACCACTATGTGTGTGCCACGGTAATATTATGTGTGAGTGTGTGTGTATACTTATGTTGCGGTAACTAGCAATTGCAAACTTGATAGCTTATTAGAATGGAATTTGAGTCACAACCAGGTTTATCTGCTCAAAAACAGTAAAGTGTTTTGACATTTCTAACTATATTAGTCTAGGCTAGGTATGATTTGTTTTGGTACTTGTGTATTGATCCAGAGTGGCTGCTTGTCCTTCATGCATAAGAGGATTCAAGAATGCCTGTGCGGTTTTTAATAGATGACGCCAAGAATTTTGTTTTAGTACTTACGTATTGATCCAAAGTGGCTGCTTGTCCTTCATGCTTAAGAGGATTCAAAAATGCCTGTGCGGTTTTTAATAGATGATGCTAATAATTTTGTTTTAGTACTTACGTATTGATCCAAAGTGGCTGCTTGTCCTTCATGCTTAAGAGGATTCAAGAATGCCTGTGCGGTTTTTAATAGATGATGCCAAGAATTTTGTTTTGGTATCTATGTATTGATCCAAAGTGGCTGCTTGTCCTTCATGCTTAAGAGGATTCAAGAATGCCTGTGCGGTTTTTAAAAGATAATGCCAAGAATTTTACTCTACCTGCTGCTGGCTCAGAGTGGGGTTGTTCTTGGCAGTGTAGTCAGGAGCAAAGTCAGGAGGCAGATGAGTGTCCAGCCACTCTTTTGCGGCCTCAACAACCTGAGCACAAATTGGTTCCGGGCCACGAGATTGGTGTGATACAATAAGTAGGGTTGGCCAGAACCGTTTATACACACCGTATATGACCGTATATTTGGTGATTTCCTTGCCAGATGTAACGTATGTACACCGTATATATATGGTTCTGGCCAACCCTAACAATAAGGTAATCCTGCATCAAGGACGCCACTGAAAGGTGTAATAAGGGCCGGCCAGAGCTGAATACACGTTTTTTTTACACGGAGGCTTCCCTACCAGATGTAAACTAATTGCATGAATAGGGTTCAGCTGAAACAGACTGAGCACCGTGCATGACCATGAGAACAAAAACTCCCCTGCTTAGGCTTTGAGTATGCCTACACCGCGTGATGCAGTTCTGACAAAATAGCGCTGGGTTGTTCTGTCCAGAATTCTGTGTGATTATTGCACCAAAATAGCGCTGGGTTATATATAACCCAATAATATTATATAACTATAACCTATAAAGGAGCCGTGAATGAACTTTGATGTCCCTTATAACTTATAACGCATCAGCCATCAGTCGCGTTGATTCAAGAATCCAGCTAAATTCGGTACTCAAGGTCTGCACACCGCTTGCCACTACCACTTCATATTTCCAGCTGACACGAAAGGACTGCAGACAACATGCCGAGCACAAACCACACCTGATACACACAGCGGCACTTCGTTTTTCCAGCTGACACACAACGACTGCAGACAACATGCCGAGCACAAACCACACCTGATACACACAGC
>Ga0307948_1002946_pt1 | contig 12492 bp, 9 predicted proteins | sample OrgLakmetagen280_FD_201824 | JGI IMG/M metagenome (GOLD analysis project Ga0307948, IMG submission 201824) | Saline water microbial communities from Organic Lake, Antarctica - #280 | ecosystem: Environmental > Aquatic > Non-marine Saline and Alkaline > Saline | place: Antarctica: Organic Lake...
GATTGCAAAAGGGATCGTTAAAGCCATGCAGAAGGGCAAGGGTGAAGTGTATCTTCCTTGGTTCTGGTGGGGAATCATGCTTATCATTAAGCACATCCCAGAGGCCATCTTCAAGCGGCTGTCGTTATGACTCAGACTTCCCACATCCCTGAGGAAGATACACGCCCGGTTGCGTTTTTCGACTTTGATGGCACGCTGACGACGGGCGATACCTTGATGCCATTTCTCAAATATGTCGTGGGTGCGCCAACCTATTACGCAAAGCTTGCCCTGCTAAGCCCGGTGTTGGCTGCTTATTTTTTGAAGTTGTTACGCAACGACATCGCAAAACAGATTGTGCTCAAGCAGTATTTAGCGGGCTATCACATCGATGATCTCTTTGAGCTGGGCAAACGCTTCAGTGAAAACGTTATACCAACGATGTTGCGCCTCGAAGGTATGGAGCGGTTGCGATGGCACCAGGAACAAGGCCATGTATGTGTATTAGTGAGTGCTTCTTTGGATATCTATCTAAATGCCTGGGCGAAATCGACACAGTTTTCTAAAACAATTTGCACCACTCTTCAGAGTGCTATCGATGGGCGGGTGTCAGGAAAGCTGCTGGGGGGGAATTGTCATGGGGAGGAAAAAGCGTTAAGGATCGAATCGTTTTTAAGAGAAAAATGTGGCGCTTACACCTATGCCTATGGCGATACATCAGGTGACATACCTATGCTAAAAAAGGTTGATGAAGGGTATTTCGTCAAACAATCTGGATTACTTTTAAGGTTTAAGCTGTGACATGAGAGAGCACAAATTTTTTAGCAGCCGCTCAATGATATTGGCGGTTATCGTCGTTTTATTGGCAGTTACATCACTTTGGATCTGGCTGCTTTATAGCCACGATATTTTTGAGGAATGGGATGGTGTTCTCCACTATTTTAGCGGATTAAATTTTTGGGAAAGCTTCGTTTATAAAGGCTGGGCATCGCATTTTTGGCCACCTTTGCAGCCGCTAATTATTTCTTTAGGCGACCCTTTAGTTATGGGGAAAATAGTTGCTCTTCTTTCAGGACTACTGGTAATCATATATTCTTACCTTGAGTCTTTGAGAAACAGCTTGAGTAGAAGCGAATCTATTTTAGTACTCATTTTTGTTGCCAGCTCATCAACATTTCTGCTCGCTTTTTCGGTAGTTGAGAATCATGCACTCGAAACAGGCTTCGCTTTATTGGGTGTTACTTTTTTCTTTCTTTCATCGGAAAGCAAAAAATACCTGGTGGTATCCGCTGTTTTTATCGCTTTAGCCGGACTGGTTCGCTACACATCTTATATTTACGCATTAGTACTAGCCTTCGCCTGTTTGTTCAGAGCAGACAAGAAGGGGTTTTATGATGCTGCGTTATTCTCGATAATTTTTGTTTTAGTGTCGTCAGTTTGGTGGCTTCCCAACTATTTTATCAACGGCTCTCCTTTGGCAACATGGCAATATCTAAATGTAGGATCAAGAATCTACCCTGGTGGCTCGTTTGAGTGGTGGTGGCATGGTCAAAATGATTATAAAGACCTATCGGATCTGATTTTTCGCCATCCGATATTATTCATAGAAAACTTCATTAAAAATATTGCTTACGGACTTGTAATTGTTGCCAAAGGGCTGACCTCTCACTGGTTGACATCCTTTCTTCTAATCGCAACTTTTATATATTGCTCAATCACCAAGCGTAAGTATATTTTTCTTTTTTTCAAAAAAAACTTTCTAATTGTTTGTGCCGGAACCGGTTACATACTGCTTTGCAGTATTGCTTTTGTGTTCCATGATGCCTTGCTGCCAGTGATGATGATGGGAACAGTCTTCCTAGGGATATTTTTGTTGAAATACTTCAGGTATGGTGCCGCGCTTTTATTGCTAGCGTCCATTTCAAATGCTGCCCTATCGTATATTGATGCATCAACATACCTCGACTATCAGGATGACAGAGGCGGGCAACTTGCTAGCTTAACGGAAGTCAACGACGTTCTAATAAAGGATAAAGCTTCTCTGATATCCTCGATTCATCCGGCACGAGCATATTATGCCGAAACGGGTTGGATAATGTTTCCGCTATATGGCGTTTCTTCTTTGTGTCAGGTTATTGATTATTCTTTTAGTGATAAAGTATACAGTTATGCCCCAAAGCATCCGGTTGATTTAAATAGGAAAAGCCTTTCTATTTCCCACTTAGTTGTAGGCCCCAGTCTTAAAGGCATGGATCACCTTATAGATCCTGATAGTTACTTGGAGGTTATTAAATGTGAAAACTTCTCAGCTGTCAGAATTTACAACGATGACAAGGGAGTTTCAGTTTATAGAGTGAAGTATTAAACGAATTCTGGCACATGAACTCCGTGACCAGATCACCCTAGGTGCTTCCAAAGCAAACGTTGGCAGATGGTGATTCAATAGAAGTGTAGTGGGTCTCACCTTTACCCTTGGGGGTAAGGATAGGTGCAGCTCCATGGTCTTTGTGCCCGGAAGGGGTAAGTCTTGGGAGGACTTCTCTTGTGCCATTGCTGTTCATCAGTTTTGTGAGTGTGCTGATGCACTCTGTTGCACAATTCTATTTTCTTGCTGTTAGTTTACCGATGCACCATGTGCAACAGAAAATGGAGGGTTTACGTTAAATTTGTAGGTCTATAATGCGCTCCATTATTAACGGCTAGCTTTCGCTTGTAGACGGTTCTGTTAGGTGTTGAAAGCTTTGATTCTGGCGAATTCTGGTCAGGCGGTAAAGATGAGGTTGGTGGAGTGCACGTTCTGAAAGAAAACGGTAAAACGGCGCAGTCTGAGAAATGGATGTGGGTCACCCTCGGTGGCCCGCCAGGGCAACCGTCGGTTCTGTTTGAATACGACCCCTCACGGGCGGGCAAAGTGCCGGTGCGCCTACTCCGGATGACTGAGTGAGCAATTATTCCGTTTAACTGGCGAATTTTTGAACAGCGGCTTCAGAGACTTTTTGGAGTTCCCGAAAGGTTATCTGACCTATCTGATGATCCGCAGTGGCAATGACAATGGACGCTACCCGAATATAGTGTTTGTACGTTGTTTTGATGTCTTTGTGTCCAATCTGACGCCTGAGTCCGTCTTCCACAGCCGCATCGTAGAACGAATTTTCGATCTTACTTTTGCTCAAGTGAGCGATCAGGTATTGGGTCGCGTACCATGAGCGTGCGTGGTGAAAGGTCCACGGAAAGTTCGTTAGTCTTCTTTTCGCAACTGTCGTCATGCTGGCGATCTTTTTCGGCGTGACAGGATGTCCGGACTTAGTTATAAAAAAGACACTGTCTGGATTAATTTCCGGGTGTTTCTTTTCTAACAGCCTTCTGCGCTCAAAATAGAGTAGTAAGTAGATTTCGCAAACTGCTCGCCAGACGTCGATTTGTACATCTAGCGTCCGTTCTTTTCTCTTCTCAACCACTGTGTATTTGAAGGTCTTTTTGTTCCCGATATCGGAAATTATTTCCTGGTAGGGTCGTATGTGAATATTATCGCCGACGCCGACGTAAGGCATTCTACACACGCCTTCTTCACGCAATCCAGTTCCAAGAGCGAGCAGGAAGCACACGGCGTAGACCGGGTCTGAGTAAGCGGACATCAACTGCAATTGATCATGCTGTGACATGACCACGAAGTCGTTTTTGTTGGTGTCTTGAGTGCGATGCTTGCGCGTTGAGATACTTGTGTGATCCGTGCTCGCGCCAGATATCTGAGAGCGTATGTGTCGCAAGAGACTTTCATCTTTAAAGTTGAATTTCCAGTCTTTCGTATTGAAATGCATTGCAATTGGAAAATTCTCGATTTTTAGCCAAGCATAGACATCGTGAATAAAATTCGCGTTCTGCGAAATAGTTTTGTCGTTCGGACTTTTTTTCTTTGCTTCATCTCGGACTTTCACTTGTTCATGCTGCCATTCGCGCAGGTCTCGCTCTGTCACTGATCGCCAAAATTTTTCTTCATCTTCTCTATGACGTTCAAAAAGAAAGTTCAAAAACCGAACAAGTGTTCCGGCATATTTTTCAGATGTTTTTAGGCTTCCAGACGCATGATTCTTTAGATAGATATTGAACGGAGAGAGTAGAATCTTCTTCTCACTGTTTTGCAGGTAAACTACATGATGATTGTATTCTCTATCATCAAAACGATAGTTGACCTCCTGTTTCTCAATATTCATGCTCAGGACCCCTTAACTAAAGCTTCTATTTTGCCTTCTGCCATCAAAAGTTCTTTGAGATATGTCTGGCGTTTACTTGAGCTGCTTTCGCGCTCAATAGCTCTTCTGAGCCGCTCTGTGGAGCCGACGATGTGTAATTCCAGCTCGCACCTCGTAACCGCTGTATAGAGCCAGTTCCGATCAACAAGCTTGGATGAAGAAAGCGGTACGATAACACGCCGGAATTGGCTGCCCTGAGCTTTGTGCAGAGAGATTGCATAAGCTGGTTTGAGAGACTCTAATAGCGACTGTGTGACCGATAAAGATTCACCTTCATCGGTTTCAACCACACCGTAACTTCCAGGTTCTTGGTCGATAGATACAAGTCGACCAAGAGTCCCATTCTGGACGTTTGCCTGATAGTCGTTCATCGTAAAGATTACCGGATCATCAACATAGATATTGAGATGCTGACGCATTCCATTTATTTCAAACTCCCACTTTTTAGAATCAGCATTTAGTGTTTTTTGGGCGAGAAGATTGAGGGCATCAATGCCGCCTTCGGCAGAGGCATAAGTCGCGCCGACGATCATGCTCGATGCAGGATCTTCACTCATCAGCTCAATGCACCTTGAATTGATTTCCGCGTCATCAACGGAATGGAAGAAAACCTGCCCGGTTGAAAGATCCGGGGGAACAATCCCGTCGCGGATTGAGCGGCTGTAACCTGGTATGCCCGAGTCACCCTTCTGTCGCTTTACGACATCCAGTTGGATGGTTTTGATGACACCACTCTCAATAATGTCACGCAGCACATGGCCCGGACCAATCGGCGGCAGTTGGTCGACGTCTCCGACGAACAGGAGACGTACCTCAGGCGAGATGTGAGTTATGATCTTATACATCGTCTGCGTGTCAAGCATGCTGGCTTCGTCAATCACGAGAATGGTGCGCTTTTCCGACCGCAACGGCGGCGACCGTAAAAACTTAGCAATCGTCTTCGCTTTGATTCCTGTAGTTTCGGTCATTCGCTTTGCAGCCCTACCAGCCAGCGCGACACAGTGCACATCAACACCCGACGCATGCAACGTTCTAGTTATCAGTCCCAACGTTGTCGTCTTACCAGTGCCAGCACCTCCCGACAAAGCCATCACGAAATGCAGATTGGAATGGATTACCGCTTCAAATTGCTGCTCGGTCGGCGAACTATCTGAGTCGTCACCCATACCCATTTCTTCACATGTGTGTATGAAAACATCGGTTGCAATGACATTTTCACCTGACTGAACGGGCATATCGAAAGTTCGGGCGGTGAGGCGCTTCGCGATCACACTTTCCATGATCAAGCTGCCTGCCGAGTGGTAGCCTTTTAAAGAAACCGTGAAAGCGCCTGATTTGTGAGTTTGGCTCAGTGCTTGAGTCACCAGTGTGTTGATTTCGAGCTTTTTCTTTACTGCCTTTCGCAAGCAATCATGTGAAATAACCGTGTTGCCAGTTTTCCTTGATTCCTCAATCAGAGATGCTTCAATCGCGGCTGACAAGCGGATTTTAGCGTCTTCAGAGACGCCAAAGCTCTTTCGCGCGATATCATCCGCTGCCGACCATTTGAGGCCGAAAGACAGCAGTCGATAAGGATCTTCTTCGATTCGTTCTTTAATGCTGCCTTCGTGCTTTTTAAAGATTCGCTGAATGATGTCCTGAGGAATGCGATGTTTTGCAAAAAATTCGGAGTGCTCAAGTGCTTTAAACTTATCGAACCCCGCGAAAAGCGCTGTAATTGACGCTTCACCGAGAAACGCTCTTAGTTTCTCGCGGTTACGTTGTTTTACTTCCCAGAAAATAAGCGTTCCAAGCGCATTCCAAAGCTTTCGAGCTTTTTGTTCGCCGATCCCAACAAACTCGCGCTGACCTGAAACGAAACGGATAAAAGCTTCACCCGTTTCAGGGAAATTAAATTCCATCGACTCGGCGGAGATCCTGATTTCATCGATTACATAACCCGGCTTGTCGACTTTTCTAGAGCTTGAATGGCCGCGTACTTTCCAGACCTGACCGTCAGAAGGTTCACACGGAAGTAGCTTTCTATTCGCAGAAATTAGAAAGAGCTTTTTACCGTCTTTTCTCAGACCGTCATCATCGACTTCCACGCCGATCATCGACGATTTATATCGAGTTTGAAATCCGACCGAGGTGATTCTCACCTGCACTTCAACCAACGTATTCATCGTGTCAGATTCCCCAGCTCATAGAGTGAATCGGACAGTTCTTGATACCGAGAAAGTTCTCCTTCCAGGTATTGAATCTTCGCTTTCAGGCTCTGATTTTCCTGCTCCAGATGCGACAGATGCTCGTTTTGATGTCGTTGTTTCGAAACGTTCTGATTGAACTGGGAACTTGTGTCTTCACCGCATTTTTTTGTGTCTGACGATGATTCAGGAGGCAACACACCTTTTTCCCTGAGGCGATTTTCGAGTTTTTCAATTCTTTCTATGAGTCTTGGGTTTTGAGTGAGTGCAGGTCGACCACAGCCACACGCTTTGATGATTTCCGTGCGTTTGATATGCCCACGACGCACGATCGCAGAAAAATCTTCATTAGACATCGACTCTTCCCACAGATCGAACAAGGCCAACGTTTCGTTCGCTTTTTGCTGTCCGTTCTTTTTTTTCGTCTCAGTCATGTCTAAAGTTCTCCGGGTCAAAAGTAACCACCGCGCTGAACCCGTCTTTCAAAACCGGCAGCATGATGTTTTCATGCAGTCGAGAAACGAAATCGTCGCCAACTGGGTGCTTAAGACCGCGTGCAAAAAGCTTCGTCTTAGCTAACGTCGTTTGTGCACAGATCGCGATGATATTTTCACCACGAATGTTCGCTATAAACTCATTTCGTACGTCTTCCCGAAAAGCATTAGACTCGACGAAAACTACTTTTCCGCTAGTTGGAAAAGCCGGTATCGAAGAATAGTCACACGCAAAAAATGGCTGAAAAAAGATAACATAATCAGGCTGTTGCTCAGCTATGATCTCTTCTGCAAGCTCGAAATTCCGTTTCTCAGCAGCGTTGAAAAGCTTGCTTATATCTTTGACTGATAGTTTCTCTAGCTCGGAGATAGCCGAATAATCCGGGCGCAATCGATTAACAATTTCGCACCCGCCTTGTGATTCTTTTTCCTTACTTTTCACCAGTTGCCGTCTAAGCTCAGCGACTTCTCTAGTTTTTTCTTTCGCCAGACTAGCGTGTTCTTCGGATTGATCTTGCAGCCTCTTCAACGATGATTGAGTCTTTATCGTGTCAAAGTGCTCAGCGTCTTTACGCATAAAAAGTGAGAGGATTTCACCTTCTTTTTTATTTAAGGCGACTTCTTTTTCTTCAGTCAGAGTTTTTAATTTCTCTTCAAGCTCTTGAATTCGCGTCAGTAATGTCTCTTCAATGGTAGACGGAGCAAAAACATCGGAGTCTGGCGCGAGATAATCGTAGAGATGTCGAAAACGTCGACTAAAAGTCTGGCGAACAATACCGAGACGTTCGGATATCCCTTCAACAGTAATTCGCCCGGAGAGACCGTCAGCACGCAGTTTCTCGATTTCCGCTATTACGTCATCGTCCGTTAACCGCTGGTTAAAATCACGGACTTGCGGAAAGTTGTCATATAGCCAAGGACGCGACACATTGAGCTTCTCGGCGATGTCAGAAACTTTGACCTCTCCATTCTTTTCAAGCTCTTCAATGGCCTTGACGAAGGTCTCTCGGTCAATCCGCATTCGCCGTCTCCCTCGCGATGACGCGTGCTTTATCCTTCTTCAAACGATCCAATAACGCTATGTTTTCTTGGATCTTTGACTCGTAGTAGTGCTCGATACGATCATCGCCGTCTTCGGGTAGATAAGACCGCTTCTTTTCGTAATAAGCGATTTGACGCCCTACGTTCTCTCTCGATTCAGACGTGTGAAGTACGTGGGGGCAATTAATGTAGTCGCAAAATTCCGGGTTTGGTTTGCCATCATCTGTATCGGCGATGCACGGCGGCTTTTTTTCCGACAAATCGGATTGGCTAATGCAAAATCCACCGATGGGAATTCTGCTAATAAAAAGGGGGACGCCTGCTTCCAGATTTGCATGAACGAAAGCTTCGATTTCCGAAACAAGAATCTGTCCTGGATATAGCTGCGTTGAGCGTTTTCTAAGCGCGTCAGCCAGCTCACCTAAGGCTTCGCCGGCGACAATTTTGGAGAGGGCCTCTTGCAAGTCCTGTGTGTAGTTCTCTTCAAGCAGTTCGATGACAGAACCTGATAACAGATCATTGCGCATTACATAACGCAGCGTCATGCCGTAGGATTTGTGGCCGAAAAGCTGGCGTATCAAATCGAGATTTTCTTCGCCTTTCGAGATCAGCAACCACGCTATCGATTTTCGAAGCTGGTGCGTATGACCGGGTTCTCCAGACGACTCCAGAATAAAAGCGTGCACGTCTTTTCCGATCGTTGATATCTTGATCTTCTCAAACTTCTTTCTCGTGATTACGTCAGACAAAAGAAGAAAATCTGATTCCACTTCTTTACGTTGATGAGCAAACAACTTTTCGAGTACCTGAACAGCTTTCACAACGATCGGAGGCACTGGAATATTGTCCGCTGTGCCGGTTTTCGGGTCAGATGACGTCTTGAAACGAGTAATCCTCAGGTAATCAGCCCCATCGCGAACAGATAACGCACCGATTTTCAGGTACGCGATTTCGGCGCGACGCATTCCGGTCAGTAGGCCAATCACGAAGATGCATGCTCGTTTTAAGTTGATGACATGGGGCCTAACATCGCTGATATCGATTGTGGTGCGATCTTGGTAGCCACTTGTATATCCCTTCGACTTAACAGACTTGGTATTCGGGACAAATTCGAAAATTCGATTTTTTGTGTTCGGGAAGAAGGGTGCTTTGAAAACCTTAAGCTGTTCAAACAATTCTTTGGTTTTGCCATCGGACCGGACTGGCATAAGATTATTAACTTCGCCTTCAAAACGCGGGCGCGTAATGATTAATTGAGACACTTCAAAGATCGCATCAGAAAATTCGTAAATGTAGTCATGAGCCGCGTCATAACTCATCTTTATCTGATGGGCGGTTAGCGGTTGCCACCCGCGATCACCCTCTTCGTATCGCTCCCTTATCGCTTTCTGAGCAGCTTCTACGTCTTTTGAAATAACATCCGATAAGACAAAATTTGCACGACACCACTCGGGCATGGAGTCGAGTTCAGACGCAAAAACCCATAGATGGAGCAGTCTCGGAACATTTGCAATGATCCATTCGTGCTTCGGCGAATGCTCGTAAAGCTGCGCAGAACGATCTAAGAATTTCCGGATCTGTATTGGATCTATCAAGCTGATCGTACTTTTTGTGACAAAAAAGTTTTCGAAGAGAAAATCTTGTGCGAAACGTCGAATTGCAGCGGCCATATTCACGGTTGAATGCCAAGAGCGAATTTGATTGGTCGGCGATTCCGGAAATGAGTAGTTTGTGAGAATCTTTATAAATTTGATCAAGTCCGGATAGTCGCAACTACGAGAATTTTTAGAGTCGAGCACAGAGCTGAAGTTGAAACTCACATGCTCGGCATGTCCGAGTTCGATACGCCAAATATTTTTGGCAAAAGGTACTCCAGGCGCGATTTCATGCTCATCGAGAACTGCTACTTCTTTGAGGTTTTTAACGATCATACGGCTTCTCCCATCAAGACAGGCGGCAGAATACTACCCTCCAAAAAAGTGCGTTCTTTTGCTTCTTCAACGTCATCTTGATAAGGCCACGTCTCAACGACATGTTTGGCAGCGTTGTACTCATCGAGATGCATTGAAAACTGATCTTCTCGCAAAGACCGACTTTGCTTTTCGAGATACAAATACCGATCAACAACAAACGGTAAGTTGTTACTGAAGACTCGGCTCTTAGAGCACAGCAAACATTTATTAAAGGCTTTACAAGGCTTTCCGGTTCGAATGCGTCGATTATGTCCGGGCCAGGATGGGTTGTAAGGATCTGAGCAAACTGCAATAGGGTTTTCATTCGAGTGATCGGAAAACACTGCAAAGATCTTGTCTTCCACGGTCTTTTGCTCTTTAAGCGGTATCAGTTGACCGGCAAAGCTACCATCCGATATCGACTCTTCAATTTCTTTAAGTGCGTCTGACAACCGATCTTTTCGATCTTGCTCGAATGACGAACCGCTTCGATAGAACTCATCAGTAATCGAACTATTAGAGTGACCGAATAGCGCAACCATGAGCGCAAAAGGGATACCCTGATCTTTTGAGCGGAAATACAAATGCGTCGGCCGAAGCTGCCGCTCATCAAAGTTTATGCCGAGAGTTTCCTTATAGAGTCTGTTGAGCGCAAGGTTGTTACGGCTCTTTCCTGCATTCGGATGCAGAAAACGGAGCCGCCCACACGTTTCTTTTGCCAAGTTTTTGATTTGAGCCGAGACAACAAACAAAGGCTCAAAACCATGCGCATCAACCAATTTCGAAAAAAGTCGGGTTCCCCTCAGAAGCTCAGTTCTTTCTAGCCAGATCTTGATCAGGTTATAGGCACTATCAGGCTTTGATTTGCTCGATAAAGCGATCATCATCTTTGCTTCTGTGTAATCTTCACCTCGCTGAGTACCTTTCACTTTCGTCGTCTTTATGCAGACGACGTCGCTGCTCGGATCAATCTCATGAAAAGCAAAATCGTGAGGATCTATATTCGCCACAAGGTCTGGAGACCAGCCAGTTTCAAGGCAAATCGCTTTGCGAACAGCTGCGGCTTCTTCTTCGCTCGGGAACAAGATGTCAGCGACATCTTGAAAAGATAAATTCGGCGCATCAGATAGTGCCGGTAATTGATACTTCATACGCTGCATGGTGAAGCGCTTTCGCAGCACTTTAATCGCATTCGTCATGCTGACGTAATCGACCTTCAAACTATTTATGCCGAACTTTCCATCTGCGAGCAAATCATCAAGTTTGCACTCGATTGGAAAGTCAGGAAAAGCTTCGAGCAGCGCTGACAATGCGTCATTAATCGAGACCTGGTACTTTGCAAACGACTTTTCGCCCGCCTTAAAAACTTCGCCAGTCATTTCACCAGCAAACGGATGCGATTTAGCTTCATTGACGAGTCGCATGCGGTCTTTCATGCGATTAATGACAGTATCGAGATACTCGCACAACTTTTCATAGTCTCCGCGAGAGAGAGGGTCAAAGCTGTTCCCATCTGGCTTTGGCGGGGTGTTCCAGTTCGCCGGAGAGGTCTTGAACGTAATGCCATTTTTTTCGAGCTTGCGACAGAATCGACGCGACGCTGTACTGAAATTATATCCTTGGCCTTCGGTCTTTGACGCACTGAGCATCTGAACGAATTCGGAAAACTCCCACAGACCCATATGATTTGTAGAGAAAGTTTCGCCGAAACGCGCTCTGCAAAACTCCAAAAGAGCTATCGTTGCATGACGATCTGGTTTGGACCTCACAGTCGAATGCAATGCTGTAGAAAACTCCGAATAGTTCATAATGCCCCTTAGTTGGATATGTCGTCGACCGGGAGCAGACAACTTTTTACGAACACATCAAGGAGATCCTGCACTTCAGGACAGTTTTTCTTGATTGCTTCAATCCGTTTCTCCGTGCTTTTTCGCACACCCTCAAATTCCACGATATTTCCAAACTTTTGCTCGTCGAGCACTTTCAGATAGGCGGAGAGGATATCCGCAGCTTTTAAAAGGGACCTGTAGTCAGAATCGACGTTTTCTTGGATTACAAGCTGCTCGTAATGTTTTTGTAAATCGTCCGGAAGCGAATTGATACATTCCTGTTCCGCGAGCAATTCCAGCTTTTTATATTGCTCCGTGAAGTCTGCATTGTGGTACTTCACGACGTGATTCTGGTCTTGGAGCTTCGTTTCAGATACTTCGTGAAAGAGCGCTAACGTCGCAGCTTTGTCCGGACTGAGGTTTCCGCCGTATCGCTCATTCCGAATTACGCACAACAAGTGCGCAATTACTGCCACCTGATGACTATGTTCAGCGACGTTTTCGGGTCGAACACAATGCATCAATCCCCACCGCTTGATTAGTGGCATCCGGAAAATCCAGGCAAGAAAGGCAGATTGTTTAATCATGGTTTTGCTCCTCCCAAAGCGACATCTTTAACATTATGTATTTAATTAGACTTATTTACAACTGTTACATAAATTTTTTTTTAGATATACTCCCCGGTGATCACTTCGGTGGCATCGTGGTACAGGGCTGCTGCTGCAATCCGGTCAACATTTACCTGGCCGCCGAAATGCCGG
>Ga0307948_1002952_pt1:0-2500 | contig 12482 bp, 12 predicted proteins | sample OrgLakmetagen280_FD_201824 | JGI IMG/M metagenome (GOLD analysis project Ga0307948, IMG submission 201824) | Saline water microbial communities from Organic Lake, Antarctica - #280 | ecosystem: Environmental > Aquatic > Non-marine Saline and Alkaline > Saline | place: Antarctica: Organic...
CAACTCAATGACGCTTCAAGTGCTCACCAGCTCCTGAGCCAATGTTCTCTGTCTGTATCGCTATTTAAATACTCAACAGCGCAAGAAGCCAGGTTTTGTTCAACTCAATGACGCTTCAAGTGCTCACCAGCTCCTGAGCCAATGTTCTCCGTCCGTATCGCTATTTAAAAACTCAACAGCACGAGAAGCCAGGTTTAAAACTCAATGACGCTTTAAGTGCTCACCAGCTCCTGAGCCAATGTTCTCTGTCCGTATTGCTGCCAATTACTCAACAGCGCGAGAAGCCAGGTTTTAAACTCAATGACGCTTCAAGTGCTCAACAGCTCCTGAGCCACTGTTCTCTGTCCGTATCGCTGCCAATTACTCAACAGCGCAAGAAGCCAGGTTTTAAACTCAATGACGCTTCAAGTGCTCACCAGCTCCTGAGCCAATGTTCTCTGTCCGTATTGCTGCCAATTACTCAACAGCGCGAGAAGCCAGGTTTAAAACTCAATGACGCTTTGAGTGCTCACCAGCTCATGCGCCAATGTTCTCTGTCCGTATTGCTGCCAATTACTCAACAGCACGAGAAGCCAGGTTTAAAACTCAATGACGCTTCAAGTGCTCACCAGCTCCTGAGCCAATGTTCTCTGTCCGTATCGCTGCCAATTACTCAACAGCGCGAAAAGCCAGGTTCTAAACTCAATGACGCTTCAAGTGCTCACCAGCTCCTGAGCCAATGTTCTCTGTCCGTATCGCTGCCAATTACTCAACAGCGCGAGAAGCCAGGTTTTATACTCAATGACGCTTCAAGTGCTCACCAGCTCCTGAGCCAATGTTCTCTGTCCGTATCGCTGCCAATTACTCAACAGTGCCAGAAGTCAGGTTTTGTTATACTCAATGACGCTTTAAGTGCTCACCAGCTCCTGGGCCAATGTTCTCTGTCCATATCGCTATTAACTGCTCAACAGCGCAAGAAGCCAGGTTTTAAACTCAATGACGCTTCAAGTGCTCACCAGCTCCTGAGCCAATGTTCTCTGTCCATATCGCTATTTAAATACTCAACAGCACAAGAAGTCAGGTTTTGTTTTACTCAATGACGCTTTAAGTGCTCACCAGCTCTGTGCAGGTCCTGGAGTCCCAAACACAGATGAGAGAGCCTTCCTCAACGTGCGTGATCTGCAACAAGCGTATATGTGTGTGTATGTGTGTGTGTTATATACACACGCACAAAGAAAACAGCTGGCTTTAGGAACGAAAACAGGGTGTGCAGTGCTTTCCCCATTGTAAAAATCAACGTGCGTGATCTGCAACACGCACGTATGCACACGCACAAAGGAAACAGCTGGCTTTAGGAACGAAAACAGGGTGTGCAGTGCTTTCCTCACTGTCAAGATCAACATGCGTGATCTGCAACACGCGCGTATGCACAAGCACAAAGGAAACAGCTGGCTTTAGGAACCTAGGCTTTAGGAACCTAGGCTTTAGGAAGCTTTAGGAAAACAGGGTGTGAAGTGCTTCTTCATTGTCAAGATCAACATCTGCAATGCACAAGCCAAGCAAGGACACTGAAATTGCGACGGAAGAAAACACGGGCTACAAAAAGCAACACACAAGCAAAAGTGGGCTCTGCCATCAGGCACAAAAAAAGTGTGTGCGATGAGGATGCCTTTCTTACCGTGGTCGTGTGAACTCGCGCAAGGCGTACACACAAATCAACTGCACGTGCACGTAAATACATTCTGCAAGGCACACACACACACACACGCACACACACACACACAAACCAACTGCACGTGCACGTACACACATACACACAAATAAGTGCCAAGGTAGGTGCCACTCGTCAGACACACACACACACGCGCGCACACACACATGTACACATGCACGCGCGCACGCACACACACACACATACACACACACACACGAACCAACCGCACGTGCACATACACACATACACACCAATAAGTGCCAAGGTAGGTGCCACTCGTCAGACACACACACGCACACACACACACACACATGTACACACACACACACACACACGAACCAACTGCACGTGCACGTACACACAATTAAGTGCCAAGGTAGGTGCCACTCGTCAGACACACACACACACACACACGCACACACACACACACGCACACACACACACACACGACCGCACCTGGCCCGAGGCGACCAGCGTGCGTGCGGGGTACTCCACGTCATTAATTGTCGTGGGGTTCATGCACATGGCGAGGGACAGGATGTCGTCATTGTGGCTCGTGAAGAAGGCTTGCGTGTTGGTGGTCTGGTCCAGCACAACACACATGCCGGCAATGAAGTAGACCTGTGTGTGTGAATATGAGTGTGTGTGTGTGCGTTGGTGATCTGGTCCAGCACAACACACATGCCGGCAATGAAGTAGACCTGTGTGTGAATATGAGTGTGTGTGTGCGTTTGCACATGTGTGTGTGTGCGTGTGTGTGTGTGTGTGTGTGAGAGAGTGTGTGTGAGAGAGAGTGTGTGTGTGTGC
>Ga0307948_1002952_pt1:7500-12482 | contig 12482 bp, 12 predicted proteins | sample OrgLakmetagen280_FD_201824 | JGI IMG/M metagenome (GOLD analysis project Ga0307948, IMG submission 201824) | Saline water microbial communities from Organic Lake, Antarctica - #280 | ecosystem: Environmental > Aquatic > Non-marine Saline and Alkaline > Saline | place: Antarctica...
GCTTGTGTGCATGTGTGTGTGCGTGTGTGTATGCGAGGTATTGTGCTTTTGTGCATGTGTGTGTGCATGAGTGCGTGATGTGCATGATATGCTCAGCAAAATCCTGTACTTGCATCGGGTGAATAAGGATGGAGTGCAACAGACCCCTGAAAATCTAAAACGACTTTTGCACTGCGCTGTGGCGGAAATAAAGTCATAAAGACACTAAAAAAAGCCCCATCCTGCCTTCTCCCCCCCACTTACTTGTACAAACAATTCATCATTTATGCCTGCACACATACTCAGATACGAACGCGCGCGTGCGAACGCACACACAAACACACACATTCACACACACACAAACACGCACACGCACACACGCACGCACGCACACACACACACACACACACGCACACGCACACGCACACGCACACGCACACGCACACACGCACACACACACACACACACATACACACACACACACACGCACACACGCACACAAACACACACATACTTGAACAGGTTCAGCACCGTGGTCTTAGACAGCTCGTGCAGTCCACGCTTCAAGCGCACAGCATCTTGATGGCGTCCTCTGTGTGTGTGTGTGTGTGTGTGTGTGTGTGTGTTGTGTGTGTGTGTGTGTGTATGTGTGTGTGGTAGTGTGCATGTGTGTGTTTGCTGTTTTGCATATCATGGAGCGCAGGAAAGGGAAGAGTGCCAAGGAGCCTTGACATGAGGACTGCTTCTGCCATAAAGCCTTGACATCACACACACAATCAAATGACATTCCTGCCTCACTCCTGTACACACGTGCGTTGTCTGCTTCACACACAAGTCGTCTGTTTCACACACAAGAACATGCGCTGTGAACATGCCCCCCCCCAAAAAGGGTGTTTTTAAAATGTGGATTGAGCATGGGCGCCAAAGTTTGCTATGTTTAAGCTTAGCACCCAGAGGTAGCCCTTGCTCTAAACTTTTGACAGCACCTGAGGTTGGACATAGCAACTTACGGCGCACGTGTCTGATTTTCCGGGGCGTGGACCCCACTTTTCACAGCCAAATCTGATATCCAACCACCCACTGGGCCAAATTGGGTGATTTTGGGTTGGTTGGAGTCCCTTTGCAAAATAAACATCATTACAAAAGAAATTGAGTGATTTGGCCCAGTGGTTGGTCAGATGTTGATTTTCAGTCGTTTACCTTAAAAAAATAAGCATCAGGGTGCCATAAATGGTCAAAAAACAACCCCCTCCAAACCAGCATTTATATACCCACGATTACTTTGTAATACATAAGAAATGTCCTGATAACATTTATTGAATTTAGATCCGTGGCTAGGCCCTGGTGAGCGCAAAATAATGTGATCTATGCCAAAAATGAGGCCGATTTCCACACTGGTGCACCCAGGCATCCTATTGACACCAAAAATTTTCCGCCCATCTCCTATTAATGTAAAAACACGATTTGTATCAAGAAAGTAACATTTCAGGAGTTTCACTCAGTCAACCCCCTCTGGTATTATTGGTGGTTTCCCTGCCAAAAATACCGTATATACACCGTACATATTATATATATAGATCTGGCCAAATCCTTATTCGTAACCTTTGTGTGTGCAATATCACGTCACCTCTGTGTGTGCAGTATGACGTCACATTCGTGTGAGTGCAGTGTGACGTCACCTTTGTGAGTGCAATATCGCGTCACCTTTGTGTGTGCAGTATGACGTCACTTTTGTGTGAGTGCAGTGTGACGTCACCTTTGTGAGTGCAATATCGCGTCACCTCTGTGTGTGCAGTATGACGTCACTTTTGTGTGAGTGCAGTGTGACGTCACCTTTGTGAGTGCAATATCGCGTCACCTCTGTGTGTGCAATATGACGTCACTTTTGTGTGAGTGCAGTGTGACGTCACCTTTGTGTGTGCAATATCGCGTCACCTTTGTGAGTGCAGTATGACGTCACTTTTGTGTGTGTGTGCACTATCACGTCACTTTTGCGTGTGCAGTATAATGTTTTAAGGACCTTGCAACACCAATTTTCAAAACACTCCCTTATTTCTAAACCTATGTATCAGTTTGTGGCTGGCCGAGACCAGTCAGCCGCCGATCAGCCAAACAACCATTGCGACTGTTATACATAGGGTTGGCCAAAGCCATAGATTTATAGGTATATACGGTGTACATACGGTATTTTTAGCAGGGAAATCACCATACATACGGTATTTTTAGCAGGGAAATCACCATACATACGGTGATACACGGTGTGTATATACAGTTCTGGCCAATCCTATACATTTAATAGGTATACACGGTGCATATGTGCATATGTGGTATTTTTAGCAGGGAAATCACCGTACATATGGTGATACACAGTGTATATGCGGTAGTTTTAGCAGGGGTATCACCATACACATGGTCATACACGGTGTGTGTATACACACGTAGGGTCGGCCGGAACCGTGCATATGCACCGTGAATGACCGTATCTTTGGTGATTCCCCTGCCAAAAATACTGTATACACACCTTTATTTATATGGTTCTGGCCAGCCCTATACATACGCCTTTGGCCTATCCTAGCTGTGGTACCAGGTTTAGGTAGCTGCCCTGAAAGCCTAGTTGTCCGTGGCCAGACTCTTCGGGGTCGCGGGTTCAAATCCGCCTGGTAGCGTGAGTACTTCGCTGTCCGACAGCTCCGTCTCCGTTTCCTTAATCCATGCTTGTGGTGTTATCATCCCTTGCGTATAATAATCCGCCGGGTAGCGTGAGTTCTGCGCTGTCCGACAACTCCGTCTGCGTCTCCTTAACCCATGCTTGTGGTGTAATCACCCCTTGCGTATAATAATCCGCCGGGTAGCGTGAGTTCTATGCTGTCCGACAACTCCGTCTGCGTCTCCTTAACCCATGCTTGTGGTATTATCACCCCTTGCGTATAATAATCCGCCTGGTAGCGTGAGTTCTGCGCTGTTTAACAAGAATAGCCCCGGAAACCATGCTCAGGGTGTTATCACCGCTTGCGTATAATATACCGTACGTACATATACTCACCGCCCCCCCAAGGCAATACATCATTTTACAGAAAAAATTGATCACCGCCCCCCCCACCAAAATCAGAAAGCCCCTGCTGATTTTTTTACAGAAACAAATCGATCACCACCCTCCAATAGATTGAACTAGGGGCGGTGATATTTTATGTACGGTAGGTATATGCATTTTTTTATGCTTACTAGTGACACTCGTTCAACCATCATTGGCCATGCACGAAGCAGTTTTGCCATAAGCTGAGCCACGTGCACTGGTCTGATGTGGCTGAGGCAGTACTGATTATACAATTAGCCCCCATGCACGCGCACGTGCACCAAACACCTATAGTCGGGTCAGCCATTCCTGCTTAAAGTCTTGCCCCAAAGCCGAAAAGTATATTCAAGTATCCAGGACCCTTAGCTAGATATATTTAAGCACCCCTGCATACTCTGTTTGTGGCGGGAGGTGCACAGGTGGGCAGGGTGGAAATCCCTGCCAGAAAATGGATTTCCAAAAGCTCCCCTCTGGTGACAGCAACTTAATAGGGGTGTTCGCTATAATATTTGGGAAATTTTGGCGAAGGTCCGGGGGTCTGGGGTGGGGGTCCGATTTTGACCCCGGTTTTGGCAGGGAAATGGCGCATTGAGATCTCAAGAGTCTGTACGTTGGCTGAAATGCCCAGCCGATTTATACAGCTGCGATGAAGTATTGATTAAATAAATATGGTGCGCTGGCATCTTTTTGCTTGCACGGAGCCGGGAGAACCAGCTGTCGTTTGGGACAGATGAGGCTCGGACAGAGCACTCAGGGCACCAGGTGAGTTTTCAGCACACCAATTCATGCATAATGGTCATAGCTCAATGCTTGCTGGGAGCATGGTGGCAGTAGAGCAGAGCAGGGAAAGTTTTAACATGTTGAAAATCCCAGCTGTCGCTGCCCACCACGGCCCAACCCCAGCATTCCAGACCATAAAACTTGACAGGGCGTGCCTTGGGAGCATACTGAAGGATTCCCGACACTCAGGTGATGGCCAGAAAGCTTATTTCCAGGGTTTCCAGAAATGCACCATTTTTGCCCAGCAAACAGGCCCACACAATTTTGTACCCCCCTTTGTTTGCTTTGATGGGTATGGTTTGACCCCAAACCTATCTGGCAACAAAAGAATGGGTGGAATTCGGACCAAAACCCGCATTTCTACGCCCATACCACCTTTCTGGCAGGGAAACAGCACAAATCCAGCCCCCCACTCTCACCCTTGACCCCAAATTCATTAATGTTTATGCAGAAGTGTTACATTTATGTATAGAAACCATTGGGTGACCTCAGATGTGCAATTCAGGAAAGGGGCATTAATTCCCCCTTTTTGGGTGGGGCTTGGCTGGGCTGACATACAGCATCATTTCAACCAGGCATTTGTAGGGTTTGCTAGAATCGTAAATACACCGTATATGGCCGTATGTATGGTGATTTCCCTGCTTAAAATACCGTATGTACACCGTACATACATATATTTATATGGTTCTGGCCCACCCTAGGTATTTGACAACGTTTCTAACGACAGACAATGTCAATACCAGGTTTTGTTGTTCAACACAATTCAAGATGCCTGCAAGTATACAATTGTTGATTTTTGTTGTTCAGCACAATTCAAGATGCCTACAAGTATACAATCGATTGTTTTGGTCGTTTTCTCTTCCAGGGGGGTCCCTCATAGGTTGAGCAGCCACGCCAGGCTGGAGGCTTTTATGGTGCAAACTAACCTAAACTTCAACAAATGTAACCTTACCTAAACTTCAATGAAACTAGCGAGCGCTCCTTGCCTTGATCACGCTGGAGATGCTACACTACCACCATAGCCTTTTCTGATTCTTTTCTGTAATTCATACCTAGGGCTACCAAATGTGCCTCGGTGAATCCCGTTCCATCCTCCTTGTCCTCTTCAGCCTCGCTGCATGTGTGTGTGTGTGTGTGTGTGTGTGTGTGG
>Ga0307948_1002960_pt1 | contig 12468 bp, 10 predicted proteins | sample OrgLakmetagen280_FD_201824 | JGI IMG/M metagenome (GOLD analysis project Ga0307948, IMG submission 201824) | Saline water microbial communities from Organic Lake, Antarctica - #280 | ecosystem: Environmental > Aquatic > Non-marine Saline and Alkaline > Saline | place: Antarctica: Organic Lake...
CATGTGAAGTAAACAAATGCACACGCACGCACGCACACATTTACACACGCACGCACGCAAACATACACACGCACAAACACGCGCATACAGACATATACACAAAGTATACGCACAAATTCACACACAAACAAACAAACACAGACAATACCAAGACACGCACAAAATCACACTCAGACATAAACACAGACAGACACACTCAGACACGCACGCACGCACGCACGCACGTGCGTGCACACACACGTGCGCTCACTCACTCACACACACGCACACACACACACACACACACACACACACACACACACACGCGCGCACACGCATACGTGCACGCACACACACACAAACACACACACGCCCGCACACACACACACACACGCACACACACACACACACGCACGCACGCACAAACACGCACGCACACGCACACGCGCACACGCACGCGCACGCGCACGCGCGCGCACGCACGCACGCACGCACGCACGCACACGCACACACACACACACACACCTCACACACACACACACACTCACACACACACACACACACACACACACACACACACACACACACGCAAGGGAGTTTCAGAAGGAGCCTAACTACCCAGTTCTCTTTACTAGTTCTCTTTACTAGTTCCCACCTCTAGGTTCGGTGCCTGCTGTCGTGCGTGTGCCCTGCTCGTGCCTCGTGCGACAATAAAGCGCCACCTTTTTGCTTGGAGGTATTATTATGCCATGATCCTCTCTGTGTGGATAGCTTGCCTCAAGGGTGTGGGCACCTGACGGGGCAACTTGCTCCGGTCGATCCGTGCTCCACGATGCTGTTAGGTATTTTTTCTAATTATGAAATATAATTTCCTTAAATTTTGTTTGTTTAACCGATATCGATCGATACAGGTATAAACTATTTTTATCTGCTGTTTTTGCTCAATCAGAACAATGCCACCCAGTGAGCCAGCCAGCCCTGAGCTGGATGCCGCCCAGCCAAGCCGTTCCCCCATGACTGTGCAGTCCTTGCTTGGGACAGTGGCTCGTATGGCCTTCATGTGAGTGTAATTTTGTTCTTCCAGGCATCCATGCTCAGAGTCCCCATTAGTGCTATGAGTACGCTAGGGCTCACATGCTGCCTTCAATTGGTTTGCTATTCACATCATGCACCTCCACGCAGGTACTGGCTCATGAGCTACTTCCGTGGAAACAATCAACAAAAGGCCCAGACGCAAGATCCAACAGCTTTCACGGTTCCCATGTTTACAAAGGGCACACTCGTAGACATGTACATGTTCATCAATCAGGATTGGCATGTGCCTCAGGGCCGCTACGACATGAATGACCTCGTGTGGAGTGAGGTACAGAGTTAGTGCCGATTGGCTTTCACACGTGGGTCAGCGACATCGCCGTTCGAGCTGACCCTCCTTTCTTTTTACAGGAGGGTCTTCCATTGGCTGAACCTGATTCTGTGCGACGTAAGTCAGTTGACATCTCAATTCCCCAGGTGCGTCTCTGCTCTGTGTTTGATGAACGGCGCTAGCTCGATTGCCATTTTGGCTTCCTTTCAAGGAAGCATCCAGGGCATCAAAATGGGCACGTAGCCAAATTTTGTACTGGCTCTGACTTCTTGTGCAGGCAGTACAACAGAACAGCACTTTGTTTATGCATGTGCTGTTTGCCAAGGTGGGCAAGAGCATAAACCCAGATGATCCTGAATACAATGAAGAATTGTTGTTTGGCCGCACCGAACGTGAGTGCTGCTGCTGCTCTTTGATCAAAGACGATGCTTCTCATAACCTGCAACATCCTCGCATCCTAGTTTTTTACGTTGACACATGCATGCGTCCCTGTCTTTTTATTGACACTTCAAGCATTCGTACCTAATCATTCGTACCTAGTCATTTGTACCTAGTCATCCTCACATACACATTCCCCTCCAACTCGTAGTAATTCCGGACATTTTGAATGCATCACAATCGACTTTTTCCGGTCCAGTTTCCTTCAGTCCATGTAAACTTCCGACCCTGCTTGATATGGTGCTTGCAGGCCTCACTGTTCACCTGCCTCGACCAAAGAATTCAACCGGCGTCAATCTTTTGACATCAGATATACAGCCAGTCGTGCCGGTACGTGCTGTCTTCTAGTCTTCTAGTAGATAGGAGCGGTTGGCGCAGCTCATGCATGTAGGGCATGCACGCATGTGTGAGAGAGCCCTGTGCACAACCTCCTGCACTCGCATTTGTTGATAAATGCGTCTGTGTCTAGCGTCAGGTAGATTGTTAATCTTGTATAACAAATGCTGCTCCGCAGGACACTGGCCCTCGTGAGGTGATAAACTTCTTAAAGCCTAATTTGACCATTCAAATTGTGGACCATTTCCTGGCTTACCCTAAAGCACAAATACCAGCCACGGTGAGTGTTGCGCTGTTCCTCAATCAGGCAAACTTCCGATGCGTGAATAATTGCACCAGAAATAGGTTATTTTGCTGTTGGTTTGCTGAACTTTGATGGGGGAGCAAATTCAGGGGTCGGATATCAGGTGGTCCCCATGCATTCTCCCCATTCCCAATCAGACAGCGCCGACACGCATGAACTAGCAAGATTTCCCCGGCTCTTTCACATTTAGGGGCCGGGAGTGTGTTGGACAGCTTCATTCTTTATACACCATGTTTTCCTTTCTGCCTGCCTTTCTGCCTGCTTGTTAAAAAACAAGCAGGAATGCTCCTTTTCCCTGCCAAAGTGGGCACAAAACAGGGGCCCCACACTGCTCCTTAGAATCCAAAATTTCAAAATGTTTGAAGGCGTTTCGATCAGGCTTGTGCTCAGACGGTCAGACGGTACGGTACTATGAGTGCAATACAGACCGTCTTTTTGTAACAGACGGCGTATTTCGGAATTCTAGCGACTGTATTTTACCGTCTAGACAGTACAATAAGGTACGGTGTACGGTATGGTGCCAAGCTGCACTGCCAGTGCAATTTTGGCCTCAGAATGGCCTCTCCGCCCCTACCTCCCATTTTCGCTCCCCGGTGTGCTCCTCCCATGTGCTGACGCCACACAATGCTTCCCTGAACGACCCTGAGGCCGGGCTGGGGCTGCATCAGCTCGGGGGAAGGGCCCAGCAGTGGCTTGCATGGAAACTCAAAAGTCGGATGCAGTACTTGATTTCCGGTCAATAATTTGTGTTTTATTCATTAATGATTGTTGCAAAAAGATAACGATAGTTTTGGGTCGAATTTGGAGCGAAACGGCCAAATTACACCAAAATCACACTGTACGGTGACCACCGTCCTGTACGATTCGAGACACGGTTCGAGACTGTACTAGTCGACTCCACTGTATTAGTTCAGTACGGTACGGTGCATCACGGTACGGCACCGTAAGTACGGTTAAAATCGCTCTAGTACGGCGTAGTCGCACAAGCCTGGTTACGATGCGGCTGAGGAGCCTCAAATTGGGATAGTGACCACACGAAGATTTTCTTCTATGTCCTCACAAACACAGCACCTTGCGTCCTGCTCTCCTGTCACGTTGCCATTCCAGGTCAAACCATGGATGCAGTTTGGCGAGGACAGCAGCTACTACCCCCTCATCTATTTCAATGATTTCTGGCTCCTGAAGGACAAGCTGGTGCCTGTGAACGAGAGCCTGACCTCCGCCACTATCCACTTTGACTTGGGCCACATCTCTTTCATGTGGTGCGTTTCTGCCGCTGATGTCTGCGCGCATCGTGCTAGGATGCCTTGGAGTGCTATCATCATCTTTATAGACTTGGGTGAAGTGGGACTTAATCAAGTGGTACAAAGAGGATGTTTTTCGGACTTTGTGCCTGTGCTGGTCCAGGATGCTGTTTTGGCCTGACACACCGTAAAAAAAATATTTAGTTTTGCAAATCCGCACCAAATCCGCACCCCTTCAATAATAATTATTATCCTATCCGCACAAATCCGCAGGGCCAAAAAAACCCTGTTGTGGCCCCAGACCTTACCATTGCTTCATTACATGCATGGAAGTTTACTTTTGCAAAAGATATTGACCACAGGGTGGGCTGTTGCCGCCCTCTGCATGCAAACATAAGCCTGGCAGGTTGGTACCCAAGCAAGATTTGTCAAACTGCTCAAAAAACTGACTGCACTCTAGTTGCATGTCAAAGCTCATTCCAATACAAGTTCTCGTTCTAACTCTGTGTTTCATGCAACTCGCACAATTTGTGCTCGCATCCCAATCATTTTACAATCTAGTCCATGCCCTCTCCCTCCTCATCCCCACTGCCCTCCCCCTCGCTCTCTTCCTAGCTGCCCTCCCCATCTTCCTCGCTCGCACTGCTCTCCCTCATCCTTGCTGTCATCCTCACTTCTCGGGGGCCACTGGGGCCTTGGGGGGCTCTTTCTCGCTCATGCATAAGTCTCTCAAAATAATTATTTTTTACTATTCCGCACCCAATCTACAGCCCCAAAAATTTTATTTAAATGCCTGTCCGCAGTTTGCCGCACCCCTCGAAATCATTATTTTTGCGGCGTGATATATTCTCTGTACAGTATACTCTTAGACAGAGCATTCTGCCTGCCATATGCATCTTTCTGACTTGATTCCTTTTTTTGTGCGTGCACGTGTGCGTGTGTGTGTGTGCACTTGTGTGTATGTGTGTGTGTGTGTGTCCAGGTGGCAACTGCAAGGTCAGATGTCCAAGAGCTTTGAGACCCAGAAGAACATGGGCATGCAACAGGATGGAGAGTCGGATGAGATCAAGAGGGTGTTCATTGAGGGCAACCCATACCTTCTGGTGAGGAAGTTGTCTGTGTAAAGCCTTGTCAGATGGGTAAGCTGAGACCCCGCCAAACTTTTTCATGGCCTTTGCTTTGGCAAGCACTGTTACATACCTGGCAGAGCTTCCATCATTATATATATTAGGGCTGGCCAGAACTTTGAATATACGTTGTATATGCGGTATTTTTGGCAGGGGTTTCATCAAATAGACGGTCATATAAGGCGGGATATAAATACAATTCAGGCCAACCCTAAACGTATATCATATGCATGCCAGCCATAGATGACAGATTAAGCAGCTATTGCTCCGCTTCCTTCGTTCCTGCAGGGCCTGACCATGGTGGTATCCCTGTTCCATACCGTGTTTGATATGCTCGCCTTTAAAAACGACATCGGGTTTTGGAAAAATAATAAGGTGAGTGCTGTACTTCTCCTCTCAAATTCCCATGCTAGTGAACAAAAGGTCTTGCACACTCTCTCCCATGGCGCTTGACCTTGATGTTTTTGAACCGCAGATAGGTCATGGGCAACACTGATCTGTTCACCACCTTCGCAGAGCATGGAGGGCTTGAGTGCGCGCAGCGTGCTCATCAACGCCTTTTGCCAACTTGTCATCCTGCTGTACCTATTTGACAATGACACCTCCTTTGTTATCCTCCTTTCGGCCACCCTTGTGAGTGTGTGCATATGTGTGTCGTGTGTGTGTGTATGCGTGCGTCTTAATCATTAGGAATAAGCAAATAGGGGGCGACACAAAAGAGCCTAAGACTGCATGCATTAAACGTCTGTGAATTGCTGTAGTTCAATACAGCCAATTAAATGTTTACTACAGGTAGGCCTTGACAAGGAAGAGCGTAGACACCGCAAAATCCAGGCGCTAACTTTTATCAGTGCTGATCAGATGTGCTGTATGCCTCACTAGCAATTTGCCAGTCACATATAAAATGCCAGAGGGGATTATCTGAGGCCCAAAATGGGTATACTTTTTGCATGCTCCTAGGGCAGGTGGCCCTAATTTGCAGGTTTCAAGCTCAGCTCTGATATGCAGTTGATTGATTTCAACACAGGTAAGCTTGAAACCTGCAAGTTTGGGCCACCTGCCTCAGCAGCCGCGGCGTGCACCTTACTTTTTGAGAACCCATATGCTGTATCTGTCCAGCCAGCGCACCAAACTGAATGATTTTTGGTGTTATGAAACTATGAGATGAATAACGATAATTGCAAAAACAAGGGAGCAAAAAGACCAAGTGGTTGGCGAGATATGCAAATTATTGCGCCAATCCCCATGCAAAGCACCCATCTAGGATATAAGTGCACGATGTGTGCATTTAGTCCTGTCATTTCTTACGCAGGGCAACTTAACTAAATCTGAGCACATGCTCTGGTAGCTTATAAAGCCAGCATAAGTGTGAAGCTAGATTGGGTTTAAGTTGATGAGTCAATGTGTTATTAGTTGCCCGTTTAATGCAAAAATGAGCATTTTTGGACTTTTGCTCAGATAACCCCCTCTGATTAAATGCAATGAGAAGCTTACATATTGTGCCCCTTTGTGCTGGTGACTCACAACTCGTAATGCACACTGCAGGGTACTGCCATTGAGTTTTGGAAGGTCACCAAGGCCATGGACGTGAGCTTCACCCCCTCACGCTTCCCATTCGTAAAATTTCAGGACAGGTGATCTCCCTGTCTTGAGCTTATACTAGATTTGGGCTGGTCTGTCAAAGTTGATTATAACAGAGCATTGTAGAGCAAAAGCCTGACTCTTGATTTGATTTGAAAAAGGCAGTACTCTGCAGCCACTATGTTCCACAGTGCACTTCCTCTCCACCTGTGTATAACCCTCCAGGGCTTCTTACGACACCAACAACACCAAGAAGCATGATGAGGACGCCATGCGCTACCTTTCGTACGCGCTGTATCCTCTGGTGATTGGTTACGCCATCTACTCTCTCTTGTACAAGTCACACAAGTCTTGGTAAGCCATTATTAGAGGACGACAGACCAATTCACACTTCCAATGACGTGCATGTAAGCATCCTTCTTGTTCCCTCTACGCATATCTCTGATTAACTTGTGCCCCTCTTATGCTTTGCTTGTGCCTTGCATGCTGTTCTCGTCACAAAAAGATAAGAAAAAAGCTTGGCAGCTGCAGTGGAAATTACTGTTGTGACTTTGAAGGGGGCCACTTCAATCCAAGAATTGGAAACTGCCTCCACCATACAAGGGAAGACTAAAGAGGATTAAGGGTCGTCCCCATGACTGAACCGCCCTTTCCTAGTCAAGTTGCGCCAATGAGCCATCTTGGCTCTATCTCCCCAACCACTCCACCGTTTTGGGAGCTGAAAGTTGTGTTGGATAGCTTATTTTTTTCTTAACTTGCCTGCAGAAAGCAGGCAAAAAGACCCAGTGGGTGGCTTGCAATAAAAGTTTAGAATGTAACGCTACAAAAACAGACACCATTGCTCACACACTGCACCAATCCGTGCCCTTTAAATTCTATAGGGCTTGATAATTCACCCTGCAATTCTGGTGTGAATGTGGGATTTTTATATTGAGCCGAGGAAGCACAGGCAGAAATTGCTGCTGTAGCGCTACACAAATTTGCACCAGATTTCAACCAGGCCACCAATTGGCCCCATGTAAATTTATATTAAGCTTTATTTAATCCCACAACTCTGATAACAAAAAACCGGGCTGGAAGTCGCAGCAGGTGTGGAGCGACAGAATTTTCTGTCTTTTTCCCCTGTGTCCCTCGTTTGAGTGCCTCCCACTCGCCGGCTTTCCCAGTACCTCTGCCCCAAATTCGACCTTGCAGCATTGTTATGTGGCATCTATAATGCTTACATCCTGAAGCAGAGGTCGATCGGGGCAAGTTCAGAAATGTACCTTTTTCCTGCCAAAGTGGGTGCAAAATAAGCACCGGGCCCAACACAGCCCCCCAGAATGCCAATTTCCAGCAAATGTCAATGGTTTAGATATAACATCAAGTACCTTGCATTCAGATGAGGTACAGGGGGCTTTGAATTGGGTGGATAGCTTATTGGCACAGTTTGGGTCAACCGGCCATGAAGACGAAGAGTAAGAGGAATCCAGGCTTAACCTGAAATCGGCTCCTGATGAGAGTTGGTGATGGTACCTGAGAAGGCACTTCTGGTATGGACAAGTTTAGCAACGCGGTTGACAGAATGCACGTGGAAGCTTGGAGGCTAGGTTGATAACCCTTTGAGAATCAAAATCCAGCTCCATAAAAGGTTCTAGAGTGTGAGTGTTGTAGATGGTGCTGCTCACACTAAAAAGGATGATGTGGATAGTAGTGAGGACTCCTTGAAGAATGTTGCAGAGATTCTTGTGCTGGTCCATAATGGCGTCCAGCTTATTCTGGGGTCTAGAAAGCTCACAGAACTTGACCTTGATGGTTGGAAGGTTTACGCTGAAATTTGGCAGGGTCTTGAAGTCATTGCTGTCTGGGATTGGTGGCTCTGCTGGTGGCCAGCGGTAATTTCGAGGTGCTCCCTCTCTCTATCTGTCTTAATTGCCCAGTGCTTCTGTAAGGGTTCCACCCCTCTCCTAGTTGTTTGTTGTTTTTTTGACTTAGCGAAGTTGGGTCTGGCGGCTGGAGGTAAGCCCGCCGTTTTCTGAGAAGCAAGGTGGAATGAGCCCCCTTTGTGCAATTCTTGTTTCAACAGTGTCAGGAATGGGGGAGATTCCTAATAGTCACCTTTCGATATGCGTTTATTAGGAAAACCTTATGTGTAATTAACCTGTAACTTGTTTCGTTATCCACGCAAAAGTATATTTGTGTGCTCTTTGCCATGTAGGTACAGCTGGATCATATCATCTTTAGTAGGGGCAGTTTACATGTTTGGCTTCATCCTCATGTGCCCTCAGGTAAGGTGCAGTGTCACCCTGTTCCTTTCCGGCATTCTCTTACACATTTATATCAGGCACGCTGTACAGATGCTTTGCATGAAGTTCATCGTGGCACAGTATGTTTCCTATGTCTTCCTTTTGTATGCAACAGCAATTTCTGTTAGCCTGACTGCTGTGCCATTCCCTACGCATTGCTGTAAAAGTCAGCACTGTTTCTGGCAAATAAGTAAGGTCGGCCAGAACAATATACCGTTTGGCCACGTCTGGCCATGACCACTTCAAATAATTAAATCAAAAACAAAAGTTAGATAATCTTTGGAGCCCTCTCCAAACTGGCTTTAAAGTCAGAAATAAACGTTTCTAGGGTGATTTTTAAATTTGGGCTCCAAGCGTGCCAGTTTGAACCCCCTGGCCCTGTTCTTGAAGCCCCAGTCCCCAGCTGAGAAACTAGCTGCTCAGCAAAGAGACCAAGAGAAGCTGCAGAGGGAAAGGCAGCTCAGGGAGCTGGCAGAGGAAGAGGCAAAGGCAAGGGGCGAGGCTGTGAAGAGGCTTGTGGGACGCCCACGTGGCTCTAAGAACAAGCCTCCTCCCCTCAAAGCCCCTTCAGACCCTTCTTCCCTCAGACCCTTCTGGGGCATCCATACAGTCTGGGTAAATATGGCAAGTGGATAAGAGAAGGTTGCTTCTCTGATTGAGGGAAGCACACGTGCAAGCATTCACAGCTGCCGCTCTCCCCATGCAGCCAATGAGCAGTATGCCCGGCAGCAGATTAGGACTCTCAAAAATGAACTACAGACAGGACCCGCCCGTACTGGATTCAGACTCAAAAATACATCCCCAGACCCCCTTCAATTAAAACGGAATTTTTAATTAGTTCAAATTTTGGTCTTGAACCTACGGTATACACCGTATATCAGGTGAGCCATTCCTGTAGAGTTCTTGCCCCAAAGCTCCCACCCAACTCTGAGTATGCAGGACCTCAAGCTGGACCTAACTGAGCACCCCTGCATACTCAATTTGTGGCGGGAGGTGCCCAGGTGGGCAGGGTGGAAATCCCTGCCAAAAAAGGGATTTCCAAAAGCTCCCCTCTCGTGCCAGCAACTTACCAGGGGTGTCTGCAATAATGTTGGGGACGTTGAGGTGAAGGTCCGGGGGTCTGGGGTGAAGGTCCAGTTTTTGACCCCCCTTTTGGCAGGGAAAAGCTCGATTTTATGCGAGGAGCACAGGGTGCATGGTTTGGGGATCCGACTTGTGCAACTAGTTTAATAAATTATAATTTGTAAAAGTTGTCAGTGGCATGTTCTGGAACACAGCAGCCTGCCAACTCTGGCTAACTCCAGAGGTGACACTGAGAACATTTGAAGTTTGACGAGTAAAGAGCAGTTTAGCATGCTTGGCTGGTGTGGGCAGGCAGTGAAATTTGAATCCATAGCCTTTGAAAATCTCAGCTGTTGCTGCCCACCACGGCCCAACCCCAGCATTCCAGACCATGATACCTGGCAGGGCATGCCTTGGGAGCATACTGAAGGGTTCCCGACACTCAGGTGATGGCCAGAAAGCGTGTTTCCGGGGTTTCCAGAAATGCACCATTTTAATCCAGCAAACAGGCTCACGCACCAAGTCCTTTAGGGGCAAATTTCCACTCCCCTTATTTGGCTTTAATGGGTATGGTTTGACCCTAAACCTATCTGAGAAAAAAACAGTTGGTGAATTTCGGACCAAAACCTGCATCTCTACACCCATACCACCTCTCTGGCAGGGAAATGGCACAAATCCAGCCCCCCCTCTAACCCTTGACCCCAAACTCATTAATTTTTATGCAGAAGTGTTACATTTATTTTTAGAAACCATTGGGCGATCCCAGATGTGCAGTTCAAGAAAGGGGCATGAATTCCCCCTTTTTTGGGTGGGCAATGGCTATCCTGACCGTATATGTATACGAATGCATACGATTTTCCGTTCGATATGAGTTTTAGCCATGCATATATGTTTACCGTCGATAGCAAAGAGAGATATTGATAAATACCCAACACCTTCCAAATATGTCATTGAGGTACATCAGTATACAGAAATATCGTATATAAACGGTTTGAATGAATGGTCAAAGGCGGCCCTTCCACTGGCCTATGAGGCCACACAAACTTGTGAGCCCCCGTTTTCGGGCAATTTTTATTGTTGTTTTTGTGTAAAGTCATGGAAGGGAATTTCCCACATGCTTCACCAGCAGCAGCCAGTGGTTCGACATCAAGGTGTTCATCAGCAGGTGCAGCTGGGTTTAGATAAGGTTGAGCGCAGGCCCAAAGGCAATCAAGCAGCAGCAAACACATTCCTTGGGACCTTGACGACTTGAACAATGCTCTCTTCACCCGCACAGAGCTACAGGTTAGGAGATGATGAAGCACGCTCACGCACACGTGCATGCACGCACCTCCGCATGCGCGCACATGCATACACATTCATACGCATACGCACACATGCATATACCGTATATGTATATGATATACGCATACTTGTGTGCGCAGATGCACACGCAAACACACAGAGATACATGTACATACGCATACACACATGTGCACAATCGCGCACATGCGTGCATGCACGCATCCCAGCACGCTCGCAACTACACGTGCACACGCACGCATTACACGCATGCACGCACGTACATTAACTGCATACATGCACGTACACAATTTGGGTAAATTGATCGGGTGGGAGAAGAAGGGGAGGAGGAGTCCCGTGTTTGGTGGTTTTAACTTTTGTTGACTGTGACAATAGTCAGCCCAGTCAAGCCCCACCCTTAAGGAGGGAGTTGATGCCCCGTTCCAGAACTTTCTTTTTTGCATATCTGAGGTCAAACAATGGTTTCTTTACATAAATGTAACACCTCTGCATAAACATTAATGAGTTTGGGGTCAAGGGTGTGAGTGGGGGGGCTGGATTTGTGCCATTTTCTTTCAGAAAGGTGGCATGGTTGTAGAAATGCGGGTTTTAATCCGAGTTTCAATTATTCTTTTGTTTCCAGATAGGTTTAGGGTCAAACCATACCCATCCAAGCAAAAATAGAGGGGGTGAAATTTGCCTCTGGAGGATTCAGTGCGTAGGCCTGTTTGCTGGGCAAAAATGGTGCATTTCTAGAAACCCCGGGGACATGCTTTCTGGCCACTACCTGGGTGACGGGAGTCCTTTAGTATGCTCCCAAGGCACGCCCTGTCAAGTATTATGGGTTGGAATGCTGGAGATGGGCCGTGGTGGGCACCAACAGCTGATATTTTCAAAAAAAAAAAGTAACTGTGCTCAGCTATTTGACTACAAATCCGACCCGACCAGATGACTTTGTTGCGAGTATACTCTATATATTGACGATCTCCTCAGGTTTAGCTGTGAGCGGGCCGGAATGCCCATTTCATATCTGCCGGGCCATTTCAGACCATGAGTATTGTCACTTTTAAAGCTCTTATTATACACTGATCATCGCAAAAATCAGCTTTACAATCCATGCATCCCGCCCAAAGCCTTGGTTTGTTGTAGTTTCCCAAAAGGGTGTCCAAAACCAAACCTTCTCCCCAGACCCTGGGACCTTCACACCAAAATGTCCCCAATATTGTTGCAAACACCCCTGGTAAGTTGATGGTACCGGGGAGGAGCTTTTGAAAATCCACTTTCTGGCAAGAATTTCCGCCCTGCCCACCTGGGCACCTCCCGCCACAAACTGAGTGTGCAGGGGTGCTTAGATATATCTAATCAAGGTTCCTACATACTTAAATGCACTTTTCTGCTTTGGGGCAAGAACCCTCACAGGGATGGCTGGCCTGACAGTAGGTGCCTGCATGTTTGTATGGGTTTTGGC
>Ga0307948_1002965_pt1:0-10000 | contig 12467 bp, 14 predicted proteins | sample OrgLakmetagen280_FD_201824 | JGI IMG/M metagenome (GOLD analysis project Ga0307948, IMG submission 201824) | Saline water microbial communities from Organic Lake, Antarctica - #280 | ecosystem: Environmental > Aquatic > Non-marine Saline and Alkaline > Saline | place: Antarctica: Organic...
CGTACTGTACGGTCGGACACCGTCTTTTCAAACAGACCGTACTTGCACCGTATTGTACGGCGTATTACGGTACGGTACCGTAATTACGGTCAAGAAAGCTGAAGTACGGCGTATCTCGACAAGCCTGGCATTTATGCATGGGTCAAAAGCATGGATCAAAAGCCTATTGTGAAACCGCCCTTCCCTCGGTAAAGCTGTTTGCTCTGTGGCTCGAGGTTGGGTTTCATCTGATTCCAGGCAAAGCGAGGACTCCAAGGAGTTGCAAGTGGGGCTTTCATCAGAAGGTGCCCCCCTTGCATGTGTGCAGTTTTGTGATCAATGTCATTGGCAACAACTTAATCAAGGGCGGGTGTGCACAGTGCACAACAAGCCATGTTTCCATATTGATCAATATGGTATATCGGCTGAAAACTTCACGAAGGATAACTTATCCAAGGACAACTTAATCAAAGACCTCAGTGCACAAGAAGCCACGTTTCCTTATTGATCATTATGGTATATCAGCTGAAAAGAAATTCGGGTGTACAAATTTTTGACCCTTAACCTAATCAAGGATAACTTAATCAAGGATGAATTAGTCGAGGATGATTAAGGACCTTAGTCAAGGACCACAGTGCACAAGGGGCCACGTTTCCATATAGATCATTATGGTATATCGCTGAAAAGAAATTCGGGTGTACAGTTTTGTAACCGGTGACTTATTCAAGGACCACAGTGCACAAGAAGCCAGGTCAAGGAGCCACCGCAATGCTTAGCCTTGGGCCAATTAGAGATTGGGCATTTCTAAAAGTTGCAGTTCGAGCCCAAGGTCAGCAACTGCTATTTCTGGTCTATGCCTGGGGCACCTGCTGTTTGGCGCAAGTGCATGGGCTATTGCTATGTGGCGCAAGTGCATGGGCTATTGCTGTGTGGCGCAAGTGCATGGGCTATTGCTGTGTGGCGCAGGTGCATGGGCTATTGCTGTATGGCGCAGGTGCATGGGCTATTGCTGTGTGGCGCAAGTGCATGGGCTATTGCTGTGTGGCGCAGGTGCATGGGCTATTGCTGTGTGGCGCAAGTGCATGGGCTATTGCTGTGTGGCGCAAGTGCATGGGCTATTGCTGTGTGGCGCAAGTGCATGGGCTATTGCTGTGTGGTGCAGGTGCATGGGCTATTGGAATTGCTGTATGGAGGGGTCAGCGTCAAAAACACAGATAGACACCAGCTGCCTCTTTGCGCGCTCACAGGGATCCATCGCACGAGGCCCTCACTGTGTGCGCAAATGCATGGCCATTGGGGTTGTGGCATGGAGGTGGCGGTGTCAAAAGCACCATAAAAACAGCAGCTGCCACTTTGCGCGCTCACAGGGATCCATCGCACAAGGCCCTCACTGTGTGCGCAAATGCATGGCCATTGGGGTTGCGGCATGGAGGTGGCGGTGTCAAAAGCACCATAAAAACAGCAGCTGCCACTTTGCGCGCTCACAGGGATCCATCGCACGAGGCCCTCACTGTGTGCGCAAATGCATGGCCATTGGGGTTGCGGCATGGAGTTGGCGGTTTCAAAAACACCATGTAAACAGCAGCTGCCACTTTGCGCGCTCACAGGGATCCATTGCACGAGGCCCTCGCTGTGTGCGCAAATGGTTAGGGCACAACGGCTGGATCACCAGCATGGATGCAGGCCGGCATTTTGTGGTCACTGGTACGTGTTGAAATACGTTGCATTCCAGTGCATTCATGGTGGCCAGAATTTCCCGTACATGTATGGTTCCCGTGCATTCATGTGACCAGAGGTTTATGTGCAGCACCAATAGCAGGTAATGTAGAATGAGCAGGTGTTGTATTAGATTCAGTGTTGTGCAAGTATGGTCAGACGGTACGGTGCGATTAGGACGGTACGGACTGTATTTTTGACGGCGTATGAGCGTATTTTGCTGACCGTACTTTACCGTCTAGACGGTAAAGTACTTGACGGTGTACGGTACGGTGCCAAGTTGGCACTCCCAGTGTAAAAATGGCCTCAGAATGGCCTCTTTGCCCCAAAACCTCCCATTTTCACCTCTCGCATGCTCCTCTCTTGTGTTGACGCCACACAATGCTTCCCTGGACAACCCTGGGGCTGGTTTGAGGCTGCATCAGCTCGGGGGAAGGGCCCAGCAGTGGCTTGCACGGAATCTCAAAGTCGGACGCAGTGCTTGAGGAATTCCTGTTCAATATTTTGTCATGAATAATTGTTGCAAGAAATAATAATTGTTTTGGGCCGAAATTGGAGCCAAGCAGCCAGATTACAGTCAAAATCGTACTGTAAGGTCCGACTGTCCTTGTACAATTTAGACCATACTTTTCAAACATACCGTACTAGCACCGTCTTGTACGGTGCAAATACGGTACGGACCTAGACGGTCAAAATTGCTCTAGTACGACATAGTTGCACAACACTGATTAGGTAATTTAGATTGGGGTGAAATAGCAGGGACCAGAAATAATATGTTGCTGGGTAAAGATTAAAATATACGTGACTGAGGTTGCTAGGGAATTTGTGTACGCATTACAAGTGAGTTGTTGGTACGCATGAAATCAGTTCCGTAATCACTGGTGTGTGTGTGTGAGTGTGTGTATGTGTGTGTGTGCGCCTGTGTGTGTGAATGTGTGTGTGAATGTGTGTATGTGTGGGTGTGTGTGCGCCTGTGTGTGTGTGTGTATGTGTGTGTGTGTGTGCGAGTGTGTGTATGTGTGTGTGCGTGTGTGTGTGTGAGTGTGTGTCACCTTCATACCGATGCGTGACCCAGTCTGGCTCATTTTCTGTGCCTTGGCAACTCTGCCTTTGCTCCTGACATCCTGCCGCATTCATCACCTGTCACTCAATTTTGTGTGTCACTAAATCTTGTGTGTCAATGTCAATCATGTGTGTCACTGTCAATCTTGTGTGTCACTCAATCTTGTGTGTCACTCAATCCTGCCGCACTCATCACCTGTCACTCAATTTTGTGTGTCACTAAATCTTGTGTGTCACTGTCAATCTTGTGTGTCACTCAATCCTGCCGCACTCATCACCTGTCACTCAATTTTGTGTGTCACTAAATTTTGTGTGTCGCTGACAATCTTGTGTGTCACTCAATCCTGCCGCACTCATCACCTGCCACTCAATTTTGTGTGTCACTGTCAATCTTGTGTGTCACTCAATCTTGTGTGTCACTCAATCCTGTCAATCCTGCCGCACTCATCACCTGCCACTCAATTTTGTGTGTCACTGTCAATCTTGTGTGTCACTCAATCTTGTGTGTCACTCAATCCTGCCGCACTCATCACCTGTCACTCATTTTTTTGTGAACTGGCAGTGGGATCAGATCGGCGGCTGGCGATCTATGCGTATGCCGACGATGGCCCTCAACCGCGTTTTGCTGCTCCGCACCCCTCCGAGCTCACGTGCGTGAAATTTGCGTACAGGTACGGCTTCTTCTGTCTAGTAGAACTGGACGGCAACGATCAGTGACACTTGTGTTGGTTGGGGCTGAAAGATGTGTGCAGTCCCAGCATTTGCTCTACATTCTATGCTTGTGCCGTTGTGCGGTTGGCACCACAGTTGCCAAATTGTGTGCACGCAACACGACTGTGAAAAGAAAAAAAGATTAAAAGATAAAAAGATAAAAAGCTACGCTTGCAGTCAACCAGTATTGGACTCACTAAAGTGATCTCCCTATACTGGCTGGTCAATCGTAATTGTTTTTCATTTACAATCCGAGAACGTGTAATGCTCTTTATGTCGGTGCAATATTAGTCATCCCAGCTGTGGACCCTCAGGATCAGCTGACGCAACGCTGCACATACGAGCGCGCACTTGCAGAAATTCCTCCTGCGAAACCATGGTTGTCACTGGAGCCATGGACGGATCTATTCGCCTTTGGGACCTCGAGAAAAGGTGAAAACGACTGTGTTGTCTAATTTAAAACTGGTAAAAGGAAAAAATTTAAAAACTGAGCAAGGTATCAGACGGTCTAGAACGTCGTGGGTGTCACTTTTTTCTTAAACATTTACCACTTTTACTTCCCCAATGCCTTTAGGTCTAATACACGATCACCACACATTAATGCACGCACACTAGTTTTGGCAGGAACGCAATTAAGAAAGTGCTAAGGCTAGTGATTGTCACCTTACCCTCTGCTGTGACACACACACACACACACACACACACACACACTCATACACGTACACACAGATATGCAGATACACTTTCCCATATACACACACATGCAAACACACACATGCACACACACAGGCAGCTACTGCACGTGTACCAAGGTGCACGCAATGCTGTGTGGGGCCTCCTGCCCATTCCCTTAGCTGCCCTGCCTCTGCCTCCGAACAGTCTTCCTGCTCGGAGGTGTGTTTTTTACCAAGCTGCCCTGCCTCTGCCTCCAAATAGTCTTCCTGCTCAGAAATGCGTTTTTTATCAAGCTGCCCTGCCTTTGCCTTCAAATAGTCTTCCTGCCCAGAGGTGCGTTTTTTACCAAACTGCCCTGCCTTTGCCTTCAAGTAGTCTTCCTGCCCTGAGGTGCGTTTTATTACCAAGCTGCCCTGCCTTTGCCTCCAAATAGTCTTCCTGCCCAGAGGTGCGTTTTATTACCAAGCTGCCCTGCCTTTGCCTCCAAATAGTCTTCCTGCCCAGAGGTGCGTTTTTTACTAAACTGCCCTGCCTTTGCCTTCAAGTAGTCTTCCTGCCCAGAGGTGCGTTTTATTACCAAGCTGCCCTGCCTTTGCCTCCAAATAGTCTTCCTGCCCAGAGGTGCGTTTTTTACTAAACTGCCCTGCCTTTGCCTTCAAAATATTCTTGGCTGTACGGGACCTGACGCATGTCAAATAGTTTGCCTCATAAGGATTTTCAGTGAACCCCACAACCCTCTTTACTGCTGTCCATTGTTTACCTCAGCAGTTCTGCAAGCTGGCTGTACGGGGTCCACCACGACGCCAGCCCCCACCAAAATGCCAGACTCAGACAGTGCCGAACCTCAACCGCTGACAGGACAGGGGGCAGCGACAAAGAGCACATCTTCTATGGTTACAGTTTTGTGAGCACATCAAGGTCTGGTGAGGCGCTTTTGTGGCCTCTGCCTCCTCTGCAGCAGAGGAGGAAGCAGGTGAGCGGTGGGGCTAGTAGTGGGATGCTGAGGAGGTCAGCTGCATCAACAGCAGCTGCAGTAACCGCAGGATATGGGAGCAGCATCATGGGTAGCAGCAGCAGCAGCAGCAGCAGTTCAGGAGTGGGCGCTGCTGATCCTGCTTGGGTGCTGTGCATGGGCAACGAGGAAGAGCAGGAGGTGGAAGGTTGTGGTAGTGATAGCGGTGGCGGTGTTGGTGGTGCTGGTGTAGGTATAAGGCCTGCGTGGGAGTTCCGCGCTCTTGTGCAAGCCAGACGTGGCAGTGCTGCTGCCCCTGTCACTACAAGCACAGCAGTATGGGAGGCAGGGGCACCAGCAGCAGCAGCAGCATCATTGCCATCGTCATCATCATCAGCAGCAGCAGCAGCATCATTGCCATCGTCATCATCATCATCATCATCAGCAGCAGCAGCATTATCATCATCAGCAGCAGCAGCATCGGCAGCAGCAGCAGCAGCAGCAGCAGCAGAGCCAGCAGCGGCAGGAGCGGATACTTCAGCAGGAGCAGGGACATCAGCAGCAGCACCATCACATAGTAGATCAAGCCAGCAGAATGAGAAGGAGGGTTCCGACCATTCTCATGCCCCCTCCCTGCCCACCTCCCCTGTGCTTGTGCTGTGTGGGCCAGGCCCTGCATTGCTCGCCTGCGAAGTGTGTGTGCTGAGCGACGGCGACAGTGATGGTGGCATTGGCAGTGGAAGTTGGGTCGGCAGTAGCTGGGGTGGCATGGGTGGGGGCATTGGTGGGACTGGCAGTGGCTGTGCCAGCTCAAAGCAGCAGTGCGACCACCAACAGTCGCAGCAGCAGCAGCAACAGGAGGAGGGGAGAGGAAAGGGCGTGGTAGCGGTTGTTTCTGCTGGGGCAGCTGATGGGGTCGTGAGGGTATGGCAGCTCCTAGGGGTACCACTAGGGGGTAGCGAGCAGTGTCGTCATCACCCGCAGCAACGGCTTGCGCTGCTTGGCAAGTATGAGCAGCAGCAGCAGCAGCAGCAGCAGCAGCAGCAGCAGCAGCAGCAGCAGGGGGCAGAGTCGGTCATTCGGTTGGAGGGACACCCAGGGGGAGTGATGTCAGTCAAGTTTGGGCTGGTTCCTCAATTTAAAGGTCTGTATGTAAGTTTGGGCTGGTTCCATATAAAGGTCTGTATGTAAGTACGGGCTGGTTCCTCAATATAAAGGTTGGTTGGAGGGATACCCAGGGGGAGTGATGTCAGTCAAGTTTGGGCTGGTTTCTCTATTTAAAGGTAAGTGCTGAGGTGCTTGTGCAAGCTCACACGCACGCACTGTAGCGGTGGTCACCTTGAGTGCCGTCGCTCATTAATCTTGAGGAACGACAAGAGGGAATTTAGGTTGGCTCTTCTTATTGGAGTGAGTGAATTTAGGTTGGCTCTTCTTTTCATTGGAGTGAGTGAATTTAGGTTGGCTCTTCTTTTCATTGGAGTGAGTGAATTTAGGTTGGCTCTTCTTTTCATCGGAGTGGGGGAATTTAGGTTGGCTCTTCTTTTCATTGGAGTGAGTGAATTTAGGTTGGCTCTTCTTTTCATTGGAGTGAGTGAATTTAGGTTGGCTCTTCTTTTCATCGGAGTGAGGGAATTTAGGTTGGCTCTTCTTTTCATCGGAGTGAGTGCATTTAGGTTGGCTCTTCTTTTCATCGGAGTGAGTGAATTTAGGTTGGCTCTTCTTTTCATCGGAGTGAGGGAATTTAGGTTGGCTCTTCTTTTCATCGGAGTGGGGGAATTTAGGTTGGCTCTTCTTTTCATTGGAGTGAGTGAATTTAGGTTGCTTTGGAGTGAGTGAGTCGTCCTCAATTTCATGCCACTCCTGCACACTCTGACAGAGAGTGGTGGCCCACCCAACACCACACCACAGCACCACCACCTACTCCACAGCACCGACCATCGTCCTCAATTTCACTTTTGCACTGTTTGCTATCAGGTGGTGGTAGTGGTGGGCTAACAGGTGTTGGTAGTGGTGGTGTCACTGGGAGCTGGGACCATGTGCAGCGCACACCATACGTGCAGCAGTACAATTGAAACGATCCAAATAGCAAAACAATTCCGAATCAAAGATCTCGAGTGTGTAGGGTTGGCCAGAACCGTATATATACGTATATATACACCGTATATTTGATGATTTCCAAGCCAAAAATACCGTATGTACACCGTATATATGTATGGTTCTGGCTAACCCTACGAGTATGCCTTTCACAATGCGCTGCTACAACAATCAACAATTACAGGCAGCGGAGACCAGGGTGCAGGAGCATTCTGTCTCAGCAATTCCGAATCAAATATCTTGAGTGTGCCTTTTACAACGCGCTGCTACGACAATCATAGGCAGCGGAGACCAGGGTGCAGGCGCATCCTGTCTCAGCGATGGCGAGGAGGACATGGCATGGGGGGGGCGGAAGTTGGTCCTGTTTTCGGGCTCCATGAAGGAGGTCAAGGTGTGTGTGCGTGAGTGTGTTTGTTGATGTGTGCGCATGCTAGCGTGCTTGTTTGCTTGTGCCCTAATCAACTGAAAGCTGTAGAAAAAAGACCACCCCTCTTTATATTGCCGGCTCTCCTGAGGAGAGGATTGCTGAGTCAGTGCAAAGTGTTAAGAGGCTAGCAAGTCAACCAAAAATTGACAAGGATATTTAAGGTTTTTTATGGCAGGGAAATTACCAGATGTACGGTCATACACGGTGTATACATTCTGTTCTGGCCGACCCTACCCATTCTAAAACATGCAGGTTTGGGACTTCTGGCAGGGATCTTGCTTGGCCGTCATCGGCCACCACACTAGACTTGTGACAACTATCGGCTGCTTCCCAGATTTCCTCTTCACACTGGCCATGAACGATGGTGGGTTACTGGTACCAAAATTGTGGGTCACACTTCTTTGGGCTGCCGTCATGTGTGGAGCAAGCGCTGTTTTAGTAAACCACCCCTCTTTCTTCGCTTCTGTTGTGCTGTTGCAACGTAAAGCCGTCAAGCTTTTTTATTGATGTTTTGGATCCTTGAAATTTGAGCAGCCATGCCAGGCTGGAGGCCTCTAATCAAAATAATAGAATAAAACTAGACTTGAGCTGCACACGCTCAGATGCCTCCTGAGGCATATATAGCGATGTAACCTCACCTTCAGTGTTTCGATTAACCGCGACACGTCTCTTAAGTGTCGCATTTTGGCCATTTTGGGTAAGACACAGCGACGCCCACATTTGTTGCACACGTTTGTTGCACACGTTTGTTGCACACGTTTGTTGCACACGTTTGTTGCACACATTTGTTGCACCGCGTGAACTCATTTGTTGCACACGTTTGTTGCACACGTTTGTTGCACACGTTTGTTGCACACGTTTGTTGCGCACGTTTGTTGCACACATTTGTTGCACCGCGTGAACTCATTTGTTGCACACGTTTGTTGCACACGTTTGTTGCACCGCGTGAACTCATTTGTTGCACACGTTGTTGCACACGTTTGTTGCACACGTTTGTTGCACACGTTTGTTGCACACATTTGTTGCACACGTTTGTTGCAAACGTTTGTTGCACCGCGTGAACTCATTTGTTGCACCGCGTGAACTTGTTCGCTAAGGGTAGGTAAGGTTACATCGCTATGTATGCCTCAGGGGGCATCTGAGCGGAAGCTTGGAAAAAGCCTGAAGCCAGACCTAGTTAAACAAAAGGGGGAACGTCCAAGAGAAACATGAAACAAAAGAGAATGAAAAAGAGAAAGCATATAGGGGTTGCTTGATGAAGCGCAAACAGAAAACACTGCCCACCCCACCAGCTCACCCAGCCGTGAAGGGAGCCGGTGCCTAACTCGCCAGGAGCCAGGACGCAAGCTACAGCCCTGTGACTGCTGCCACGGCTACCACGCTGAGGGCTGCCGTGTTGCTCCACCATATGAGTCTTAGCCGCTCCCGAGTATTTCCGGGCGTGTGCACAAAGGCACACGAGGGCGTTTACTTTTGGGCACCACACGGAGCTGTTCACACATCGCCTCCCTTAAAATAGCGCATACGTAGGGTTGGTCAGAACCATATATATACGGTGTATGTACGGTATTTTTGGCAGGGAAATCATCAAATATACGATCATATACGGTGTATATGTACGGTTCTGGCCAACCCTACGCATACGCTAACACACGCAAAGTGCGCAAGTGTGTGGATATGATGCGCACATATACGTGCGTGCACTCACAGGCGAGTGCCTGTGGCAATAGCAAATGCTCTAACATGCACGCCGCGCTTACACATAAGTTTGGCCAAAACCATGTGTGTGCTGTTCCTGGCAGCGGAACCCTTACATTCGTACATAGGGTTGGCCAGAACTGTTTCTATACACCGTGTATGACCATATCGTACTTTACAGCCATCAAATTAAAGCCATGCACGGCGTGAAGAAACGGTTATCAAGGAACCTGTCAGCACTTGTCTCTGTTACCATGTATCATGTATTTGGACGCGTGCTTGTGCTTTGAATATGAACAACAAACAACACAGGTAGAAGAATGAGGCTGTGATGACTTGTGAATGCACACACGATTCGCACAAACGTTTGCATATGTGTGCAGGGCTTTTGGCTTATTCTTGCTCTGGTCTACCCCTAGGAGACGAAATGGCGATTGCAGCTCCAGCAGCAGCAGCAGCAGCAGCAGCAGGAGCGCAAGCGCCAGCAGCAGCAATTGAGACGCACAACACAGGCACTGGCAGCCATGTCCGCCTGGCTGAACGGCAACAACATTTCCATGCAGTGCTTTCTTTGTTGAGCGTGCCCCCAAGCTCGTACGCGGCGTCCCTGGCTGTGAGCCCGTCAACTTTGGTTCTTGGTGCGTGTGCTGCTTAGTGTGCGCCTTCCCTGCATCTTATTTGTTGCC
>Ga0307948_1002981_pt1 | contig 12435 bp, 15 predicted proteins | sample OrgLakmetagen280_FD_201824 | JGI IMG/M metagenome (GOLD analysis project Ga0307948, IMG submission 201824) | Saline water microbial communities from Organic Lake, Antarctica - #280 | ecosystem: Environmental > Aquatic > Non-marine Saline and Alkaline > Saline | place: Antarctica: Organic Lake...
ACTTACAGGTAAAGGGAGTACGATTCCTAAGCCACCAACAAATTTAAAGCCGTCTGAAAAACCAAAGAAGTAAATGATATTAAATTCAGAATCAATACTGCATTATTTACCATCAGAAATCAATATTCGTCAAATGAAGATTCTTGATGCAATGAGGTTTAGTCTAGAAATAATAGATGATAATCATAATTCTTTAATTGAAGAGTTAACTGCTGTATCAATTAAGGGAAAAAAAAAGAACCTACCTAGAATAATGCATCATACATGGTCCCTAATAGACTTTACTCAAAGATTTTATTCGCTTTACACCAAACTTACTGTTAAAATAGACAATGACATTGAGGTCTTAAATAATTGGGCTTTTAGAAATGCTTGTCAACACTTTACTTCTAATTTAGAAAAGGTTATCAATAATGAGAAGCAACCTTTTGGAGCGCTTAAGTGGGCAGTAAATGATATAGACAAACAGGATGTATTTTCATGTCTTGCAGTGAGTGGTATCTATGGGGTTTTCCATGGAATGAGTCATACTTTTATAAATGTTACTGGCAAGCAATATGATTCAATTATTAATGAAATCACTCTTGAAATAGCGGTTTTCGATAAAAAAGAACAACGAACAGAATTGAATCTTTCTGAACTAATGATTGATCTTGGAAATGTTGTAAAAAAACTTGAAAGCAACCTTGTTAAACACTCAAGTATTAATAATCTAACTCAAACAGATTGGTCAAAGTATAGAGATGTACTTCTCATTATTAGACAAGAAAAATAAAATTCTAAGTAGATATGAAGTTTATAAATCCATATCTAAAAAGTTTTAAATATGAATTAATCATCCTTCCTGGTCGGAATAGCAAATTAAATTTAAAGATAAAAGTCATCTCATAAAGCTTTTTAAAACATCTTCATCTGCGTTTCCTTCTTTGGATAAAACACTCCAATAATTACAAAAGGGTTTTTAGATCTACGCATATGCCATTCTTTCGTGGTTCCTAGGAAGAAATAAATTTCTTTATTATTGATGAAATTGGTTTCATATTTATCTCTCACTTTTTCTAAAGCAATTTCGGGATTGTTATTTGAACTTTTTAAACAATTCCAATACAACTGTCCAATTTCCCAATCTTCTATCATCAGTTTCCGAATTTTACCTGTTTCATCTTCAAATTCATATTTAAACTTGTAAGGTACTTTGGGGAAAACTTTTTCTGGCTTTTCGTTGGTCTCTTCAAATAAATTCATTTGATTTTGTAGTGCTTTCCATACAGGTTTCCATTCAGATTCATCTTTTTCTATAATTAATCGATGAATTTTGGTAGGTTTAAACGTTGCTAAAGATTTATTTAGTGGTGCTTTACTTTCTTCTATAAGCGTATTCATATTGGTATATACATTATTCAAACAAATCTGCTTCCTTTTAAACCAATTACCTGCGGTATTTATCGTTTCACCAATCACAAGGTCTTTAAACTCATAATCTATGGGCGAATAACTTTCAGGTCTAAAATCATCAGTTCGTTTTTTAAGGTCAAGTTCAATCCAAGTATATTTTGTCTGTGAAACTTTACCTTCATTTTTCAAACCTTTTAGAAAACTTAAAGGCATTGGATAAATCCTTATAGAATCCCCATTTTCTAAAACACCTGCAGTGCAAACTAATTCATCATAGCTTCGGGAAGGAAGCGGATACGTGGTAACGGTGATTAGGACTTTTTTTCTTGTAATGTTCATAGATGGATAAGTTCGTGATTAAATTTAGGATGTTCCCTAATAGCCTCCGCAAGGTGTTTCCTGTGGCATTGACAAATATCTTTTTCGAAACATGTTATGGCTATACGTTTATGGTCATTTATCAAATTGAGAATCATTTCCTGTTGGTCTAAGGTGTTTGGAATTATTGTTTTTTTGTACTCATCGAACAATACATCATAATCTTCTTGAGTGTTTAATTCTTTTCTTTTGTCAGAAACAATTCCAACCTCGGGTATATGAATAAATTCAATACCGACCCCCTCACAAGCCATTTTTAATTGAGACTTGCTAAATCCATATTTCATACTAAATGAATTCTTGCGTACATCACATAATACTTTTACATCTTCTTTAATAAGTTTGTTAATGTATTGCTCAATACTTATACCTTCATATCCAATTGTAAAAAGTGCATTTTTTGAAGAACTAGGAATTTGATTCTTTACTTTTTTTAATTCATCACTGTTTAATAATTGATGTGCAATTGTACTATTTATGGCATAATATGGATAGTTGCGATAGGTATGCTTAATTAAATATTCTGAAGATTTATCACTAAAATACTTTTTCAGTTCTGATAGAATTTTTTGATCATTTTCAATCAATTCCTTAATGTATGATTTATCGGTAGTTAATTTCCAAAACTTATCTCCTTCTTCAACCCATTCGTATTTGTGCATAGTAGATAAATCTGCATTCGCTTGAAAGGAGAAACATCCAAATTTATATGGCACAAAGTAATAACTAGATTTTTTTTGTTGTACTGCAAAAAGCATCAATAGTTTTTGAAGTTGTAATTTCTCTAATTTTCCTTCAAAAGTTTCAAGAATAGATAATATAACTTTTCGTCTATAAAACATATTGTTTTTTATTTCTGTTTATTATATTGCAAACTTATGAATATTTCTCAATCACAGTTTCTGAGGAAATAAATATTGACAAGCATTTTATAATGTTTTTTCTCATTTAATTAGATTTTCTAAATTAAGATAGTGAAAAAATAGAGATGTGCAATAGCAAAGTCTAGAATCCTAAGAAACCTCTATCCACAGCTAGATCAATATCTTCTGAAAATCGTTCTATTAATTTCCAACCTTTACTTAAGGACGTACCTCCTTTAAATACTAAATGTTTTCCTACTTCCAACTCAAAAAGTGCTCTTAGGCTTTGAGTTACCCACCAATCTTTCTCAACTGCATATGGAGGCATTCCTGTTTTACTGGATATATCTTCAAGAATTACCTTCTTTTCGCTATCTTCTATTAAATGGAAGCTCTTCATTTCGTTATCGATTTTTGCATTATTTTTTGAATCCATACTGGAGCAAGTTTAATATCATGTTTAAGATTCTTTATATCCTCCATCTTTAACTTGTTGAGTATTTGACTTTCTTCTTCTTTTGTTAGATTTCCTTTTCCGATCTCTCGTAGAGCTTGTATCACAAGCGCGCTTATTTCTCCTTTAGCAGATAAGTTTTTCGGTGTTGTTCTTTTTAACTTGATAGATCTTTTACCAACCTTTATTTCCCTTGCTGCTCCATCTGTTAGAAATACCAATTTCATAGGTATTTGTGTACTAAGACCTAGTGCGTTTAGGGCATACACTCCTGTTGGGATTATTCTAATATGATCTCGTTTTGCAATTCCCTTTGCAACTTCCTCAGCAGTTGGCAATGTTTCACCTATATACTTACTGATTTTTGGTCTAACATATATTCCTTGTGCAACTCTACGAATTAGACCTTTCTTTTCTAGTCTATGCAATGATACTCTTACAGATTCAGATGAACCAATATCACTAAAGTCTTCGGGAAAGAACAATACACCTTTTGATGCGTTTTTAATCCTGTTTTCTATCTGATCTTCAATACTTAACACTATTAATCATTTTTTATTTGTAACAAATATAGTAATAATATGTTACAATAATACTTTTTAAATGTAACAAATAGTGCAAATATTTGTTACAAAAATATCTAAATTCTTTGGCCTCTGAGGCCTACTTTATACTTTGGCTTAAAATAAGGTTGGTTCAATTTTGAAACAATTTTGAATTGCTGTGCTATACAGTAGGAACACTAAGATGTTAATGAATAGACCTAATCTCGATTTAAAAACAGTTGTATTGCTGGATAGGGTTCAGAAATCTTACTTTATTAATGATAATGAAATTAAGTACCTCAAAACACAAGGCTTAATTGAAGGGAGAAAACCTAACTTTCATGTTGCAGCCAAAATTGCTGAAGTCTCAGGGAATAAAACAGAGTATATAAAACTGAGAGGTTTAAAAGACACATATTATAAATCAATGATTCTCGAATATTTAAGTAAATATGGAAGTGATTATAAACAAAAAGAAAATAAAGTGAGAAATATTATTTACTCAATGTCTAAAAGAGATAAGACTATTTTAAATACAGGTACGAATAGGAAGCCTAACTGGAAAAAAAACAACTAAAATAAATAGCTGTTTAGTTATATTTTTGGCATACATTAGATATACTTTTGACATAATTTAGATATCATTTAGATATACTTTAGATATACTTTTGACTTACTTTAGATATACTTAGTTTCATGTCACTGGCTACAAGTGTTCTACAGAAATAAATTTAGACAAACTAATAGCTATTGCTATTCGTTGCCTCCATAAAGAAGGGATTGATGAAACCTTAAAAGAAGAATTGAAAAAGCAAAAACATCCATTTTCTTTAGCAATTCGTATAACCGAAGAATTGAAAAATGAAACCGATTATAAATTGTATGATGAAATGCAAGTGGTTAATAATCTGATAATTGTTGGAGATATTGATACAACGTTGGATCTTGACTTGGATGCGTAATGAAAACTATTACTTTTTTAATGCTTTCTTTTCTAATTCAATTAATTCAGACCAAACAGAAACATCTATTTTATGGACAATTATCTTATTATCTATTCGTTTAAAAAAAGTACGTTTAATTAAAAATAGAGAATTAGGAAGGGAGGTTGATGTGGTTCAAAGAAATGTAAAAAATACAAATATTCAAATATTCAAAAGTTGAAAAGAAGTATAAAAGATCTTAAAATTTTTAGAAAAAAATCAGATTATCAGGATTTTTGTATTGATGTTCAGACAAGTGAAAGTTCTTTAAAATATAGTAAAGACATTGTAAATAAAATTAATAAATACATGCCATGAGTAAATCAAGAGATTTTTTAGTAGGCAAATTAAAAGAGTTGTTCAATTCGTTTGATGGAATAAAAATCCGTTATGAGTTCGATGGACAGATGGACATACACCTTGTTGAGGTTTTGCCTTTAGCGACTTTTGTGAATGATAATGACTTTGTTCTTCAAGAGATTCAAATCCAAGATGAGTTTGAAGCTTTGTTTGGAGAGAATGAGGAGGTTTTGTTTATATCCTCAGATTCTTTAAATAAAATCGAGCATTCAGAATTTAGTTTAGGATACAATGAAATGGGTATATTAGAGATTCCTGTTGGATAAAACGGTTCGTTTTGTGCCAGTCATTTCGGTCTGATGGTGCCAGTGATTTCGGTTCAAATTGTGCCATTAAAAACGGTTCGTTTTGTGCCATTTTAAAAGATTAAGTAAGACTATCTTGTCTAAAAAAGATAAGATATGGCAAACAAACTTGATCCTATGGACTTAAAACAGATTATTACTTTCTTTTTAAGTCCGGCCAAATAACTCCCAAACCCAACCACAAAAAATCCTAAAAACCACTCTCTACGAATATAATTTCCGTATTTTCGCAATAAATTTTTAGATTAATGAAAATAATTCTATTTCTAACGTTAATAAGCAGTATTTTTATTAGTTGCGACAATTCTAAAACTCTAGAAGAGAAAAACGAATTTAATATTGTAACCACAACTTCGATGATTTCCGATTTGGCAAAAAATATTGGAGGAGACAAAGTTGTTGTGTATGGTTTGATGGGTGCTGGCGTAGATCCGCATTTGTACAAAGCGAGTGAAGGCGATGTTTCAAAACTTTCCAATGCCGATATGATTCTATACAACGGATTGCATTTGGAAGGGAAGTTGGTTGATGTTTTTGATAGAATGAAAAAGCAGAAGATCAATGCCATCGCTATAGCTGATGTGTTAGATAAAAATGACTTGATTAGTTCTGCGCTTTTTGAATCGAATTATGATCCTCATATTTGGTTCGATATCGGTTATTGGGAAGCTATTACACTTTTTGTGGCAAATAAATTATCAGAAGCCCAACCAGAAAATGAGGAGTATTTCCAAGAGAACGCCCAGAAATATTTGAAACAATTAAAGGATTTAAAAATTGAAATGCTTGCAGAAATAGCAACACTTCCTGAAAATCAACGCCGATTAGTTACAGCACACGATGCATTTAGTTATTTCGGAAAAGCTTTTGGTTTTGATGTTGTAGGACTGCAAGGATTATCAACAGCAACCGAGGCAGGAGTGCAAGATGTACAAGAAACAGCTTCGTATATTTTAGATCACAGAGTGAAAGCGGTTTTTATTGAAAGTTCAGTTCCAAGACGCACGATTGAAGCCTTACAAGCGTCAGTGAATTCAAATGACCATTCGGTTATTATTGGAGGAACTTTATATTCTGATGCTTTGGGTAATCCAGGGACTGAAGAAGGAACTTATATTGGCATGTTCAGATACAATGTTAAAACTATCGTAAACGCGCTTAAATAGTGTCCGCAAGAAAATTAATCATTTTGAAGTCTTTAATTGTCAAGAGTTTTTTATAAATGACTGCAATTCAAAACAAGCATAACGCAGTATTTGGAGTTTCCATGCAAAGACTAAATAACGGAAAGATATTTATGGAAAAAATAGCAGTTAAAGTTGATGACCTTACCGTAGCTTACGACTACAAACCAGTGCTTTGGGATATAGATTTGCAAATTCCCGAAGGTGTTCTGATGGCAATTGTTGGTCCAAATGGTGCTGGAAAATCAACTTTGATTAAAGCGATTTTAGGAATTTTAAAACCTATTGCTGGAAGTGTAACTATTTTCGATAAACCTTATAAATCTCAACGCAAGCATGTGGCTTATGTGCCGCAAAAAGGAAGTGTAGATTGGGATTTCCCGACCACTGCTTTGGATGTTGTCATGATGGGGACTTATGGCGGTTTAGGATGGATTAAACGTCCTGGAATTAAAGAGAAAAAAGGTGCGTTGGAAGCACTTGAAAAAGTAGGAATGCTTTCGTTTAAAAGTCGTCAAATTAGTCAACTTTCGGGTGGACAACAGCAGCGAATTTTCTTGGCGCGTGCCTTGGTTCAAGATGCATCGATTTACTTTATGGATGAACCTTTTCAAGGAGTTGATGCAACAACCGAAGTGGCAATTATTAACATTCTAAAAGAATTGCGTAAAGCTGGAAAGACAGTTGTGGTAGTGCATCATGACTTGCAAACGGTTCCTGAATATTTTGATTGGGTAACTTTCTTAAATGTGAAGAAAATCGCAACGGGAACAATAAAAGATGTTTTTAACGATGATAATTTGACGAAAACTTACGGAATAAACTATAAAGTGAGTATCCAGAAATAATTTATGGAAATAATTGAATACATAAAGCTTGTTTTTAGCGATTATACTTTGCGAACCATCACACTTGGAACCGCCGTTTTGGGCGCTGTAACAGGAATGTTAGGGAGTTTTGCTGTGTTGCGAAAAGAGAGTTTATTGGGTGATGCTATTTCCCATGCTGCATTACCAGGAATTGCAATTGCGTTTTTAATTACGGGTTCTAAAGATACAAATATCTTACTTATTGGAGCTTTGGTGAGTGGACTGATCGGTACTTTGTGGATTCGTGGAATTACCTCAAAAACACATTTGAAATCGGATACAGCACTTGGATTGATCCTTTCTTTGTTCTTTGGATTCGGTATGTTATTGCTAACCTACATTCAAAAACTACCCGATGCCAATCAAGCAGGTTTAGACAAATACCTATTTGGTCAAGCTGCAACTTTATTAGAAAGTGATGTTTGGTTAATGACATTTGTGACTGGATTATGTTTACTTGTATTGCTGCTTTTCTGGAAGGAATTTAAAATCTTACTTTTCGATAAAGACTACGCTCATACACTCGGATTCAACACCAAATTCATTGATATTTTAATTACGAGTTTTATTGTTTTGGCCATTGTGCTAGGATTGCAAACAGTAGGAGTGGTTTTGATGAGTGCAATGCTTTTAGCTCCTGCGGCTGCTGCGAGGCAATGGACAAATAGTTTAGGTAAGATGGTTTTTCTGGCTGCTGTTTTAGGCGGAAGCGCTGGTGTTTTTGGAACAGCAATTAGTGCTACTCAAAATAATTTATCAACAGGACCAGTGATTGTTTTAGTGGCTTCAGTTTTCGTACTTTTCTCCTTTATATTTTCTCCAAAACGCGGTTTGTTGTTTAAACGAATTCGATTGATTAAAAATCGTAATGATTTGGAACTTCAGAAAACATTGGCATTTATGTATCATATTGTGGAAGACCATGAGGATGTTTCGCATCCGCACACAATTAGAATGTTGAACAATTTTCAAGGTTACAGCCGAAAAGGATTGCGAAAGTTAGTCGATAAAAATTATGTAGAACTAGAAGGAGGAATGTGGAGTTTAACCTCAGAAGGTTTTAAAGCCGCTGAAAATTTGTATAACCAAAACACAAAAGATGAGTGACGCACAATTCGAAATACAATTGATTGCTAGCTTAGTCGCTATTGCATGTGCGATACCAGGAACTTTTTTGGTGCTCCGTAAAATGGCAATGATCAGCGATGCGATAAGTCACTCGATATTGCCTGGAATTGTCGTTGGTTTTTTTATTACACAAGATTTGAATTCTCCACTTTTAATTCTATTAGCAGCCATGACAGGAGTCCTCACTGTTGTGCTGGTCGAAAAGATTCAAAAAACGAAATTAGTCAAAGAAGACACCGCCATTGGATTGGTTTTTCCTGCGCTTTTCAGTATTGGAGTCATTATGATTGCCAAATTCGCCAACGATGTTCACCTTGATATTGACGCGGTTTTGCTAGGAGAATTGGCATTTACACCGTTCGATCGCGTATTTTATGGTGATATAGATTTAGGTCCAAAATCACTTTGGGTAATTGGAATCATCTTGGTCGTAACATTGATTTTGTTATTCTCATTTTTCAAAGAATTAAAAATGAGCACATTTGATGCGGGATTGGCCACTTCATTGGGCTTTTCTCCCGTTATTTTACATTATGGATTAATGAGTGTCGCTTCAATAACGACTGTTGGAGCTTTTGATGCCGTTGGTGCGATATTGGTTGTAGCCTTAATGATTGCCCCAGCTGCTTCGGCTTATTTGTTGACCACCAACTTAAAGAAAATGATTGGTTTGGCTTGCTTCTTTGGAGTGTTTAGCGCTATCTCTGGTTACTGGGTTGCACATTGGTTGGATGCATCAATCGCTGGAAGTATCACTACGATGTTGGGTGTTGTGTTTCTATTTGTGTATTTATTCGCACCAAGCAAAGGTTTAATTGCGGTTTTGTACCGTGAGAAACAGCAAAGAATAGAAGTTTCATTGATTACTTTTCTGTTGCACTTAAAAAACCACACCGAAAAAAGAGAGCGTCATGTGAATCACCTCAACGAACATATAAACTGGGAGAAAGTCCGCAGTAAAACGGTCTTGGCTCTAGCTTTGAAAAACAATATGATTCTCATTTCTGATAATATAGTTTCATTGACCGAAAAAGGGGAGGAGTTCACTTCAAAAGCGATTGATTATATTCTGACGAATGAAGATAGTTTGATCGAGGACATGAAGGATGATTTTTTCTTGTTCCGTGGATAGGATTGAGGAAGTGGGATAGGGAGAGTTTGGAGGCGAGATCAAGTTCTATTTTCTTGAAGGAAATGGGTTTTGCTTTAATCGAATACTTTATTAAAAAAGAGATCCTTCCATCCCTAAAAATAATTGATTTTTAGCAATATTCATTATGAGATCGGTGGGTGTGGCAAATCAAAAATGGGGTTGATAATAAAACTAAAATCTTTTTTTTATTGTTTTAAATTGACAGTTGAAATATTTGTTACCATTAAATTGAGGGTAGGACCCAAAAACTTAATCAATATCTCTTCTTAATTTATCTGGAATTTATCTGGAATTTGTCTGTTATCAAAAACAGTGATTATTTCAATTTCGTCTAACTCATTTGAAATACGATAATAGAATGTTGTTTGTTTCGTCACGACACACTTATATAAACCTTTAAATTCTGATGATTTTGGGCAGCTTTCGGGTAGAATTGAAATCTGTTTTATTTTTTCATTTAATTTAGAGATAAATTCATCATGAGTTCTTTTATTCTACTCATTCAAAAGGTATTGTGATAATTTTAGAAATTTAGACTGCGCTAACTCTGATAAAAACACTTTCATTATGAAATCTTTTTCAAAAATGATTCATAAGAAACTCGTTTGCTTTGATTCAGTTCTTCAATTCCTTTTTTGATTTCATTTTGTTCGGAAAGATTTAACTCATTCCAAAAGTCAACTTTTTCTTTATTTATAAAGTCAACAACTTTTTGAATAAATTCGTCATTTTCAATAGCTAAAATTGTTTTAACTAATTCGATTTTCGTTGTCTGAATATCTATAATGTAAAATTTTATAATTAAATACAAAATATAAATTTAATTTTTCGTTGACTATTTAATTATTGATTGAAGGTGTTTTCGAACTATCCTGAAATTCCGGACAGTTAGATCCAGGGATTACAGATGTTTGGAATAATCTTTTTATAAGTTTTCATACAATTCAGTTATTCGAATTTATCGAATAACTGAATTATTCCTTATCCATTTTCTATCTCTCCCTCTCCCTTGACTCTCTCCCTTGAGAAAAACTCCAAGCTACAATTCTCGTCACCTTATTCCCCGTTCCCATTGGAATTTCTCTTACTTGTTTCGCTCCAATTTTCTCCAAAGAATTTAAAATTCCTTTCATATTCGATTGTTTTGAAACCAAAGTTGAAAACCACTTTACATTTTTAGCAAAGGCTTTACTTTGTTTGATCATCGTATGAATAAATACATATTCTCCGCCTTTAAATATCAATTCATTACTAATCCCTGCGAAGTTTTGTTCAGGAGTTTTTGTGTCTTTGCCTTTAAGATTTTTGACTTTCCTTCGTGTTCCTTTTTGTGCATCTTCTTTTGATGAGTGAAAAGGAGGATTACAAAATGTAATGTCGATTTTATCTTCTTTTTCAATAATTCCAAAGAAAATATTTAAAGGATTCGGCTGTAAACGGAGTTCAATTTTCCCTTTTAATGTAGGATTGTTTTTTACAATATTCTCTGAAGATGCAATTGATTTTGGATCAACATCAGCTCCAATAAAGTTCCATCCGTATTCTGTAACTCCAATAATTGGGTAAATGCAACTTGCACCAACACCGATATCTAAACAAGTGATTTTATCACCTGTCGGCACTTTTCTTGAATTACCTTCTGCGAGTAAATCCGAAATGTGGTGAATGTAATCTGCTCGTCCAGGAATTGGTGGAGTTAAGTTTTGCGCAGGAAAATCCCAATGCTTTATACCGTAATAATGACTCAATATTGCTGTGTTTAAAAACTTAACAGCACGTGGATCAGAAAAATTAATAGAATCCTCTCCAAACTTGTTGGGCTGGATATGATTTTTCAATTCTGGTTTTACTTTTACTAAAGCTGATAAATCGTAACGATTTACGTTTTTATTGCGGGAATGAAGTTGGGATTTTTGTTCTTTTGAAGTCATGATGTTTTTGTAAAATTTTTAAGTTCTTGTTCTATTTTTTCAACAGTTGGTAAATCTGATTTTAAATCTTTAGATAGTTCTTCAACAATTGAACTTCCCCAATTGGATTTTGTGATTTTGATTGAAATAGATTTTCCTATTTCCCAATAAAGAGATAAAAGTTCTTTATTAACAGAAACAGCAGCTTTTAATTGAGCTGTTTGTGTTTTAGATTTTAAATCTTTAATCCAATCTATATATTCTGGATTATCTGTTTTCTTTAATTTCATGTTATAAAGATACTAAATAGTGTTCTTACACAAACTGCAGGTTGGATGTGTTTATATTCTATTGAAGTCATTTGATTGCTCTTTGTAGATTGGAGGTGAAGCCAATTCACTAAATTCATTGAAATTAGGATCTCAAATCAAAGGCTCGGCAATTTGAATTACATTAATATTGGGAATGTATATGATACTTAATACTTTTAATATGATTTACAAAGTTTCTAATTTACTGATCTTTATGAGTTTAATTTTTCATCGTATTTTATCGACTATGGAGTTTGTAATTAGGAGGAAGTAAGCTTTAGGCTATATGCAATTGGGGAGTTTTAGCATTTAATACATCAAACTGAATATCTTAGCTAGAAAGTGCAGTAAATAAAGTAATCAATTAAAAAAAAATGAAGGCAAAAACAAGCATAAAGCTTACTGCCTAATGCCCATCTAAACTTACACTTATTTATTTAGTACTGAAACTTCAGTTATTGATTTCCATCTTTAGGGCACCTCTAAAAACCCTACTTTGGTTGCTAACTTGTTCTTCCTTCCAACTACTTCGTTGCCGAAATACTCATTTAGCCCAGCTAAATTCCGTTTTCAGCGCCTTGTATCTGAAAAAAATAA
>Ga0307948_1002982_pt1 | contig 12432 bp, 13 predicted proteins | sample OrgLakmetagen280_FD_201824 | JGI IMG/M metagenome (GOLD analysis project Ga0307948, IMG submission 201824) | Saline water microbial communities from Organic Lake, Antarctica - #280 | ecosystem: Environmental > Aquatic > Non-marine Saline and Alkaline > Saline | place: Antarctica: Organic Lake...
CGAGGCTGTAAATTGAGATCAGCCTGGACTACCCTCCGCAAAGTGTCACTATTGGTATTAAGCATACTATTAAAAAGCTTGACAGCTGACCGAAACCAGAAGAATTGCAACGGTTCATGTCCATATTGTGCTTAAGGTTTACAAAAAAGCCTTCATTAAGAAGCCTGCTCATAAAACGCAATTAGTTCATGGAGGAAAAAATACAGCTTGTTATTGTTCTGGCTCAAGAAAGCAAACATCTCTTGAGCTCCTGTTGGGAGAAGTAGAAATGCATACTTTGTGCAGAGAGGAATTACGTGGGGATTGGCGCAGTGGAACAGAACATTCTGCTCATCTTGGACATTATCAGTATCACACAGGTCACAGATGGGGAATTACTTTGAATCCAGTCGCTGTCTCAAAACGTAGGGTGTAAACACAGGGTCTGGAACGAGCTATACTACGGATGACATCACGAGGCAGGTTGAGAAGCATGTATTTGGGAAGGATGTAAGGCGAATGAGTGACCAGATCCCTTCTGATAGGCAGAAGAGCACACCATTGGTGATAAGTAGAGTGTTTGCTGTTGTGTTCTCTCGGATGAGTTTCAGAATAAGGTGTCCAGTACTCCAAGTGTCTCTCCCTGAGTTCTACGGCAAAGCGGCTGGGATTAATGGGCTCACAGGTTTGCAGTTTTTGTTTGGAGATATATGAATGTGTCAGACCATCCATGGCAGAAAGAATATGGGCTGACCAGCAATCGTTTGCTTGGGGAACTCAGCTGCATGTCAGCATGGAAGACCTATTTCATTGTGTAGCTGTTGGATTTCGTCAAAGAATTGTACAGCCGCATTGCCGCGTGAAACCAATTGAACTGTAGGGATTCCAATCCACACATACAAATGACACACCATGAAGGCGTGGTGTCTCTGACTTCCAACATCCTTTTCAACACTGCCGACATCCATTTCTGAAGGAGACTGTCCATCTCTTTGCCTTGTTGTAAGTACGGAGTGGCCCAGATCTGACTCGCATACATACCAGCCAGAGTAGCGTGTACGTATGTCTTGAGAAGCCATATGTACGCGTGTAGCCTGTTAAAGAGGTTATGTTTCTGAACAAAGTCTTTGACTCTGAACGTGCCTGCCGGGAATGGGCAAAGCGTTGCGTCAGCCACGGTATTGAGATTGATCTGCTTGTCACACACCATGCCCAAATATTTGAAGAAGTCTGTGTAAGGGAGCATCATATGTCCGGTGTGTGCACGTGTGTGTGTGCGCGTGTGTGTGTGCGTGTGTGTGTGTGTGTGTGCGTGTGTGTGTGTGTGTGTGTGTGTGTGTGTGTGTGTGCGCGTGTGTGTGCGCGTGCGCGTGTGTGTGTGCACGTGTGTGTGCGCGTGCGCGTGTGTGTGTGAGTGTGCGCGTGCGCATGTGTGCGCGTGTGCGTGTGTCTCCGTGCGCGTATTTATCCTTACAATAAAAAAGTCACAATCATGAACTTATGAACTCGGCTCGTAGTAAAAGTCATCATTGTCACTGTCACTGTCACTGTCACTGTCACTGTCACTGTGGTAACTTAGCACCACCAGTCCTGGTCCACTCAGCCCTTGGCTTTGAGCCACACAAGCAAGTCACACTGACGCCCTCTTACAAACATCAATGCGTCTATCGAGATCTACAAAGCTGGACGACTCTGCCTCTGAGAAGTCAACCCTTGGCTCCATGCTGCACAAGCAGGTCCACAACCTGTTGTTTATTATTGGCCTTTGCTGTGCCCAGAGGGGTGCATCCAAGCTGCATTGCATTGGTGCAAAGTCAACTCTTGTTTATGAAAGCTCTGTATGAAAACAAGTCATGTTAGGTGAGAGGCTTGTATGGGTGCTTACATTTTGGAACACCCAAAACTTACATTCTGGAACACCCAAAATTTACATGGAACTGTTTCACTGCGCATTGAATGTGTAGGTGCATTTCTTAGTAGATTGCCGTGAGCAAGAATGCAAACAATTTGCAAGTTATTGATCCATGCATGCACACTGCTGTCGGTTGGTTGATAATCAAGGCCCAATAAGCTATTGCTTATGTTGTCCATGGTACGAAGGCATGGCCAACTTTGTTCTGTTGTCTGCACTAATAATAACTTGCATTGTCAAGAGGAAGTGTACCCATTCACATGGTTCAAGTAGCAAACATGGTTGATGACAAAAGAAGAAGCAAAGGAAAGTTGAGGGACTTTTCACGTAGAAGCATCAACCCTTTAAGACACTCAAACAGTTGCATATGACGAACACAGCACTGTCGGCGGACACGCATGCCCCTAGAGGACAATACATGCCTACTCCTACCACAGCCAATGCAGGCGGACACTCACTTTGTCATTCTTAGGGTTCACGTCGGATCCGCTGGAAAGCAGGTGCCGCACCACCTCTATGTGGCCATTCATTGCAGCCCAGTACAGAGGCGTCTCACCATACTGCAGGTAAGTACAAACACACCGGAGCGTCAATCCTTTGAGGCATTTGATCTTTTTATCACAAATGAGGTGTGTGCAACCATCCTACGTACACAATGGCTAGACAGTGTGTGTGCGCGTGTGTGAGGTGTGTGCGTGTGTGATGAATGTGCGTGTGTGAGGTGTGTGCGTTTGTGAGTTGAGTGTGTGTGTGTGAGGTGAGTGCATGTGTGTGATGTGTGTGCGTGTGTGAGGTGTGTGCGAGTGTGTGATGTGTGTGCATGTGTGAGGTGTGTGTGGTGTGTGATGTTTGTGCGTGTGTGATGTGTGTGCGTGTGTGAGGTGTGTGCGTGTGTGATGTGTGTGTGTGAGGTGTGTGCGTGTGTGATGTGTGTGTGTGTGATGTGTGTGCGTGTGTGTGTGATGTGTGTGCGTGTGTGATGTGTGTGATGTGTGTGCGTGTGTGATGTGTGTGTGTGTGATGTGTGTGCGTGTGTGATGTGTGTGCGTGTGTGTGATGTGTGTGCGTGTGTGATGTGTGTGCGTGTGTGATGTGTGTGCATGTGTGAGGTGTGTGCGTGTGTGAGGTGCGTGCGTGTGTGAGGTGTGTGCTTGTGTGATGTGTGTGCGTGTGTGAGGTGTGTGTGTGTTGTGTGTGCATGTGTGGGGTGTGTGCGTGTGTGAGGTGTGTGCGTGTGTGTGTGATGTATGTGTGTGTGAGGTGTGTGTGTGAGGTGTGCGCTTGTGTGAGGTTTGTGCGTGTGTGAGGTGTGTGCGTGTGTGAGGTGTGTGCGTGTGTGAGTTGTGTGTGTGTGTGAGGTGTGTGCGCGTGTGATGTGTGTGCGTGTGTGAGGTGTGTGCGTGTGTGAGGTGTGTGCGTGTGTAATGTGTGTGCTTGTGTGCGTGTGTGTGCGTGTGTGATGTGTGTGCGTGTGTGATGTGTGTGCGTGTGTGAGGTGTGTGTTGTGTGTGCGGGTGTGATGTGTGTGCGGGTGTGATGTGTGTGCGTGTGTGAGGTGTGTGCGTGTGTGAGGTGTGCGTGTGTGATGTGTGTGTGTGATGTGCGTGCGTGTTTGATGTGTGTGCATGTGTGATGTGTGTGCATGTGTGATGTGTGTGCGTGTGTGAGGTGTGTGCGTGTTTGAGGTGTGTGCGTGTTTGAGGTGTGTGTGAGGTGTGTGCGTGTGTGATGTGTGTGCGTGTGTGAGGTGTGTTTTTAAAAAAATGGGGAAGGTCTAAGCTTGGAAATGCACCTCTGCATTAATGTCACTTTAGTTAAAAAAAAGGAAACGGGACATATTCAGCCCCCAGCACTCACACTGGACCCCGAACCCATTTATTTTTATGCAAAAGTGTTTATATTAACCACTGTTTATGTTTACGCTTAAGTTCTAGCAGTGGGGCATAAACTCTTTTTTTTTGCCTGGGCTTGGCTGGCCTGACTGACGGTGGGAAATCGTAAGTAACAGTGCGGCGTCAGGTACTCAGTGGCTCAGAGTGCCAACTCATGCTCTGATTTCCCCACAAACAACATTTGCGATATAAATATAAAATGTCCTCCGGCAATCAGGCCAAGAGGGCTCGTGTGGCCCTGAGTCAGTCGAGCCTGGCCGGCCTGGCCAGCTGCTGACGGCTTCCCACCGTGAATAACTGTAAAGCCGACCGCCAGACGTCAAAAATAAAAATCAAAGTAAATTACGCCTGAGGATTAGTTTCTGACGGTCAAAACCGTAAGTTACGTCTGACCGTCAAATGACGGTTGACGGCGTCAACCATAAAATGCACAACAAACCCTAAACCCTAAACCCTAACCCTAAACCCTAAACCCTAACCCTAAACCCTAAACCCTAACCCTAAACCCTAACTAAGGGCCCAAGAATCCGGTACTGAAATCCTATGAAATTTTCATCTTACTTTACCAGGGATGTCTTGAGAGCTCCTATACTGCTGTTAAGTGCTCAGGAGTGGCTGGGCAGAGTTGCGAGAACGAGGGCTGCCTGGTTGAGGCTTGGCTACTCCCTAACCTTGAATATTAGGTGCTGTCCTAAACCCTAAAGATGCTTGGTGTTGCAGATGCTTGGTGATACAGATGCTTGGTGCTGCAGATGCTTGGTGCTGCAGATGCTTGGTGTTGCAGATGCTTGGTGCTGCAGATGCTTGGTGCTACAAATGTTGCAGTTGGCGTTGTGAATGCTGTTGCAAACGGTGTTGCTAATGGTGTTGCAAATGCTGTGGTAAGCACCTGGGACAGGTACCTAGGCGAAGCAGGTTGGGCTGCCATATTGCCAAAGGACTGACTCTGCTTTCTATGGGACGCCTGGTCCTGGCAGCACCAGCATAAGCATAAGAGGAACGTGAGGATCTGATTACCCTGCTTTCTTTGACGCCTGACCCTGGCAGCAGCGAAGGACACATCTACTCCTCAGCTGTTTCCGTTTCCAAGCTTCCGCTCAGATGCCCCCCAGAGGCATAGCGATATAACCTTACCTTACCTCACCTACTCCTCACCTGTTAGCGTACTCCCTGCTAACATCCAGGTTTTCCGCCAGCCTGCATCAGCAACGTGAACACAGTGCACAATAGGAGGTATGTACTGTACTGAAGGGAAGGGAGATGGGAGAAGAAAGCTCACACCCAAACTCCCCACCAGCCTGCATCAGTCACGTCAGTGTACTCAAATAACTAAACTAAACTAAGTACTCAAATACGGTGAAAGGTGCTTCAAAAAACTGATAGGCAACTGCTCGTCATGATTAATTCCTCTGCAAGCCTGTCTAAGTAAGGACGATAAGTAAAAGCTTGGAAGAGCTGGTAGAAGAAACAACCCCAGCAGTCGTCGTAAACATGTCGTGGTATAGAATTGAAGGCGTGCTGGGAGGAGGAGGAGGCAGAAAGTCTCTCGTTTCTTACAGCCACGCGCTCTGCTCGTCTACGTCGGTCACATTAACAAGTTGTTGAACGTGAAAGGTGTGCATTGCAGGAGCTGGAGGGTGTCCGGAACCTTGCAGCCCACGTGAGGAACGTAAACATGGCGTAAACGTGAGTAACGTGAACATGGCGTAAAAGTGAGTGATGTAAACATGGCGTAGCCTAGAACATTGCAGTCCACGTGAGTAACGTAAACATGGCGTAAAAGTGATGTCAAATGGCGCAAACATGACGTCAAAGTGAAGGTGACACAGGGGTGAAGAAATGATGTAGAAGTGAAGGCGGAGGTGGCTTGAAGGGGCTAGCAATTAAGTTGCTTCTCATGGCGTCCAGGTGCTTTGCCGACAAGAGCTTGATTATGCCGCGCAATTTTAGGAGTTGTGCCAGGCGATTTGATTTAGGAGTTGTGCCAGGCGATTTAAAGAGTGTGGTACAGGAAAAGAAACACACGGAGAATTAAGAAACAAAGAAACGGGAGGGGGTGAGTTTGGAAAGGTGGAAGGCTGTGAAGGTAAGTTCGGGACAAGAGTGGGTCAAGCTAGTGGAGACCAAGTTTGAGGATGCTGGAAGGAGCACCCTGTAAATGACACAGAGCAGCATCCTCAACAGCCCATCTATGTCGCCTGTGCGTGTAGGTTGTGCAGCTCACCAGGCGCAGCCCACGCACAGTGGCTCCCTCAGCTTATCGAGCTTCGCTTCCTCAGAACAATGCCAACTTGCCGCTTGTCACACGATGTGTCACTGCTACCTATTACACGTGACAGCAGTCATACTTACTAGCATGCGCACATGTGCAAGGGTGTGCCACAGCAAACAAACTCATTTACCATGCAGACATCTACCGGTATATCTATCCACACATGGCCTGCTGATGTGCACGGCACTTTTCATATTTCATGCGGGTATTTATAGGGATGGCCAGGTTTGTATGTGTACACCATAATTTCAGCATATATTTGATGATTAACCAAAAATACTGTACACGCACCGTATATATTTATACATGGTTCTGGCCAACCATTGATACTTGCAAACACCCCCAGCTACAACCTTTACCTTAGCTGGTGACGTCCCTGTTTATGACCTGCTCCGGTCACCATCAATACCCGTTCACCCTGCCTGAATTAGCTTGCGAGCTGAGATACAGTACTCCCGGGTTTGCGTTCTCCTCTGTTATGACCACCATGCACACACAGGCACCCTCTTACAGACCATTAGCGTGTACACGCAAGCGTTTAGACACATATACAGCACAGACGCATACAAACAAGTACCGACAACAGGATCCACAAACACACACACACACGCGCTCCTCCTGCCCTTCACACACCTAAGCATTGGGATCGATTGTGTGTTTCCTTTCATGGCTACCACGCGATCGTGCAGGGCCGGCCCTGATCTCAGGCCCATCCTGGAGCAAACTTCCTGCAGTAGATAGACGAGAGGAGGGAACATGACCACAGACGCAGACAGTGTAGTCGCTACCATCATTAGATGGGTACACGTGTGTGGCATGCAAGGATCAATGTCGTAACATTGAGCAAAATGTAACACAGGCACATGTGATCCTTTTATTGATGTGACCCTATTATTGGATACATCAAAGCATCATGTGAAAATACCAAACCACAAGTGTATGGAAGATGGACACGGTGCAAACAGCAATAATTCTGCGCTCCAAAGCTTCAACGGCGTAAAAGGAGGAAGATGAACAGGACTGTGTTGGTGTTGTTTGTGCAGCTCCTGTGCTCTTTTTGTGCAGCTCCTGTGCTCATTTTGTGCAGCTCCTGTGCTCATTCTGTGCAGCTCCTATGCTCATTTTGTGCAGCTCCTGTGCTCAATTTGTGCAGCTCCTGTGCTCATTTTGTGCAGCTCCTGTGCTCATTTTGTGCAGCTCCTGTGCTCACTTTGTGCAGCTGCTGTGCTCATTTTGCTCCACATACCGCACGACGTGGCGCAATCTATGTGGTGCGTCATACCAAGATCCATCCCTTTACCCGTGCCTCCCACATGTACTAGGTCGTTGACAGCCTTTCACGCTGTAACAACCCAAAGGGAGTTCCCAACATATGCTCTAAAAGGCGCAAGGGGGGGCTTGACGAACACAAGTCAAGTTGCACTGTCGCAGGCTGCCTCGTCAGAATGGAAGACATGGCGGTTACATCTTGACACAACCTCAACGCACGCAACTTTTGCGCCTCCATATCTACCTGTAGCCTGCTGTACTGTGGCAGGGCTGTAAGAATAGACGTCTAAGTCTGAAATACCGGTCTGGACATTTGGAGAGTATATGTATCGTTCCAAGGACTGCAAATTAAAGGGTCACCACTGCAGTTGACTAGGCCAAAAGCCTTGCACACTCCAGTACCTCGACCGGCAGTGTTGTGTTGAACCTGGTCATCGAAAAGGTTGCTGCTCCTTGAGCTCAAACTCAGGCCTTGCCGCATTGATTGATGGTATGCTCAGCTGGGTACCTGTACCTGGCCTATCTCCCGGAATTCCAGCGATATATCTCCCCCAGTGGGTCTAACGCGCATTGGATGATATGGCACGGCACAGTGCGCTGTGACTAATTCTGTGTTCCGTGTCTATTGAGTGAGTGGTTTTCTTATCGACGCGCCCTCCGGTGTTTTGTCGTTGTGAGCGAGCGTCAAATCAGACTTTGCCTGCTTTGGCTGGTCCAAAGCAAGTGCGTCTACCACGTCAGGTGTGTGAGGTTTGCTTCTGTCCTAAACAACCTTGCCCACGAACAGGTATGTACATCACCACACTTCAGCTCTTCTACACCTCTTTATGTCGCTAGCACGTATACATCTGAGCCACAAACTCAAGCCCACCTCGGCAATCATCTCGGTAAGCATCCTGCATGTGACCAGTGTCTCTTTCAGCTTGGTGCGCAGTAACAGGTCGTCCATCCACTTGTTGGAGGATGAGCTGGAGCACTGCAGCATGCTCAGCGCGGCCTGTTAGGATGTGTGTGTATGTGTGTGTATGTGAGTGTGCATGCGTGCATGCGTGTGTGTGTGTGTGTGTGTGTGCATGTGTGCGTGTGTGTGTGCGTGTGTGTGTGTGTGTGTTGTGTGTGTGCATGCGTGCGTGCATGTCTGTGTGCGCATGTGCGTTCTTGCAAATGTAAGTATGGAAATTAACATGAGAGCAGTTGCTTGTATGAGTAAGTCAAGTGTGCTTGAGCACAGAAGTAAACTTAGTGTAGCGTGCTTTGTGTAATCTGCAGTTCAAGTTGTTGCTTGCCAATACCGCTGGCACAGCGGACCTTGAAGGTACACCACAGCAGAGCATCTGCACTCATGGGTATGACGTCTAAGATCACGTCATTGCTGCTGATTGATAAATGGGCAAAGTCAAAAGGCCTTGCAAGATCAGAGATAATTTAAAGGGCTCTTGGCATCATATATAGTGATGTAACCTTACCTTACCTTGGCATCCCTTCCCCTAATACCAACTCGCACATATGGAACCGATCTCAGGCGAGGCCTGCAACCCTGGTGATCCCTATTAACTTTCCCTTTGGCGATGCCCCCCTCGTGGGGGCATGAGCCCCTAGCGTTGTCTCCTCCTAACCAAACTTACGCAGGCCTCCCCAGGCCCACCCAGGCCACCCCACGGGCTGAAAATTGACATAGTCTCCTTTCCCAAAACTTCAAGAAAAGATTGCAAGCCCTGGGGTGCGGTGTGTAAAGTTTAGAGAGGTTTTGTTTTGGGGTTGTCCAGCCCTCCTCCCCAGGCCCATCCACAGTACCTCCCGGGCTGAGACTCAACATAGGCTCCTAGAAAGTCTTTCTACCGTGTTGTATTAATTCTGGGAACCTGCTGTGCCGTGTGCAAAGCTTCCGAGCAACATTTTATGTTTGGAAGCTCCAGGAAGCTGCCCAGGATTCCTCAGCCAGGCCCCCGGATCACTTCCTGATGGTGCAGTATCCATCAGCACACTTCACTGGCTGCAGATGCTGTGTCAGGGGCCCTTAGTTGTGCTCTCGCTGCCAAGTTCACAGTTGACCATGCAAGCAAAATCGAATAATACTAATTTCGATGGGCTACACAGTTTTAGTTTATTCAGATGTTCAAGACGCGCAGAAGTTTGCTTGGACAGAACCCTCCAGGAATGCATTCCGTGTTGGCTTGGGATGCTTGGGGGCGTGCGACTTAAGGCATGGAGCGCGCGGTGCAGATGCTTGCTGCGCAATGTGTGTTAAATGGGTGTCAGACATGGCCAGTCCGGGCACATTGCTCGCACCTGCCCTCAGCGGACAGGGAACAGCAGCAGCAGCAGCACATCCTGACGCCTGCTTCAGCAAAGGCTGATCCAGCACAGCGTCATTCACACCACTGCAGCGTCCGTGGGGCAGCAAAGCACACACACACACACAAGCGTGCACGCACACAACCGCACACACATGTGCGCACACACACACGCGCACACGCACACATACAAACACAATCACGCGCGCAAATACACACAGACACACACGCACACATACACATGCACACGCACAAACACATACACATACACACACGCACATGCATGCATGCACACACACACACAAACACACAGGCACACGCGCACACACATATGCATATGCACGCGTTGCACGCGTGATGGAGAACGTTAACGCTTGTCCTTATTCAACGTAGTAGCGGTTTTTCACTGCCTGCGTAGGTTTCCTTTTCCTTTTTCTTCATCAGGGATACTCACATCGGCAAGCTTGGTGACCAGGATATGGACGTGGTCACCTGCAAAACAAGGAGGACACGAATGAAGCTGCTTGTGCCTTTGAGAAAGGGCTTCTAGTAGCATCACAACAAGTTGCAAACTTAGAACAATCGCATGTGTGGCTTACACACCATTGGCAGGGCAGAGGGAAGCATGGATTCATAAGGGAACTACTCACATACTGGTGAGGGAATGCCAGTGCCAGGGTTGGCCATAGCCACGTGCAATGCTCGAAGATCTGCCAGCGTCCTGTCAAAGAAAACCTGCAGGATTGGTGTTTTGACGTCTAGTCTGCCTCTACTCCACATCTGAGCTACTTTTTGCTAAACAGTTTATTTCATTGTGAATACTCGTACATTTTACAAGCCCTATTGAGATTACGGCGCTTTCAATACTGTGTGTGTGTGTGAGTGTAAGTGTGTGAGTGATCGTGTGTGTGAGTGTAAGTGTGTGTGTTTGTGTGTGTGTGTGTGTGTGTGTGTGTGTGTGTGTGTGTGTGTGTGTGTGTGTGTGTGTGTGTGTGTGTGTGTGTGTGTGTGAGCGTGCGTGCATGCGCGCATGTCCAGGCTTTTTGGCTACCTTAAATTGTAAGCAACGCTTTCCCTAACCTGCATGCTTGCATTGTCCCAGGGTGCGTCACGGGGAAGGAAGGGGCTGAGCAGCGCAAAGTCTATTGACGTTTGTTCTCTCCCATGTCCTCCCCTGCCACCGCCTCCCCTGCCTCCGCCTCCCCTGCCTCCGCCTCCCCTTTGTCTACAAGGCGAAGCCATACAAAGGAGCTGCAAGAATACAAAGGGATCAGAAAAGTGAAATTTATGCAGAGCATTGAGAGTTCTATACAGGAAAGGACACGTACGTCACCTCCCGTTGCTGGGTTTCAGAGCACGCAGAGACTTTCAGAGCACGCAGAGACTTATAAGACTTTACAGGCAGATGACAGCGTGCTGCTGTTGCTGCTTTGCACCAATCACAGCTATGCAATACATTCACTTAGCTAAGCTGGAATGGAAGGCACCAGCATGCAAGCAATGAGGTGAGGAAGGACGACCTGCGCACCTGTGTGAATATAAGCGGGCAAAAAAGCAAATACTTTTGATTCTAATGGCTCCCGCAATTTTCGCTAGGAGGTGTTGAAACCACTTCGAGAGTAGAATCAATATATAATTTATACCATATTATAGCAGTAGGCGAGAGGGATAGGGTCGCCAGGCTAAAGTTATAAGGGAAAGGAAATCAGTGAAAATGACTGCTAGCCTGCTCTTTAGAAACAACAAGTTTATGTAGAAAAATTGGTGTTTGTTGCTGATTAGATAAAGCGCACGACCAACATCTTCCGCATGTCCAGCGTCTACGAACAAGGAGCCTTTGAGGCATCTGTTGGACAACAAAGTCACACTTCATGTCATACTCCTTGGAGTCGGGGGCAAAATCTATAACCAGTACACCATAATTATTCTACTAAACCTGGGCATCCCTCTGCACAAGTGCACCAACTAGCTACTGCCACTACACTGCCATGCAATAAAAAGCTTTAACAAGATCACAAAAACAAGATGCAACGTACATTTCAACAACGGCAACAGTGGTAATAGGGGATTTGATGGGGTTACTGGTAGAGCGGCTGGCTTCAGGAGGGCTAGGCGCAGGCCGGATTGCACGGCTGACAACCCACCAGATCCTCATAAGTCTCTGTTGTTCCTCTTTTCTGATCCTCGGTGGGGCTCTGGCTAGTGTGAGCCTTTGCTTAATGCCCGCTGGTGTTTCCCGGTGTAGACTGTTTTGAACAATTGTTTGTTTTGAACATTTGAAATGAATTACGGTGCGTTTACATTAGGGTTATGTTTGTGATAAATTCAGAATTAATCCCACGAATTAAACGCGTTTGAATTAATCACCCCTAATTTAACCACCCCTAAATTAGTCACCTTGCGTTTACAATGGACGCAATAACGCAATTATGACCAAGCAGAATGCAGTGAAGCAGGTTGTAGCTGGGAAGAAAGGGCTGGAACTCTAGAATGCTTGCAGTGCGCTTGCATGCACTGGAGAGAGCTGGAAACATCCTTCCAGCCTTTGCCTGAGCCTTTATGGCGACTTGCAGGTATAATGTCCCAGTTGTGTCCCCGGGAAAAAAAAAAAAGTGAAAAAAAAACTAAACAAAACAAATGCAAATGCGATTGCTATAATCAGCAATGCTTACAATGGGCGCAGGGCTCAACCCCAACAATCGCTGAAGGGCAATAGCTACAAGACAGTGGATGCTACAAGATAGTGGATGTCCGCTGTGCAGGCAAGAAGGTGTGCGTCCTGGTCGCCCCTGCCATGGATGTGCGTGCAAGCAT
>Ga0307948_1002987_pt1 | contig 12427 bp, 13 predicted proteins | sample OrgLakmetagen280_FD_201824 | JGI IMG/M metagenome (GOLD analysis project Ga0307948, IMG submission 201824) | Saline water microbial communities from Organic Lake, Antarctica - #280 | ecosystem: Environmental > Aquatic > Non-marine Saline and Alkaline > Saline | place: Antarctica: Organic Lake...
ACCACATGCTGTCAGCCTGCAGTCATCCCATTATTAACAAAATGATATTAACAGGCACACGTCGATGGATTAATGATTGTAAAGCGATCTAACAAGGTACACAGGCAGGGTGCCTGCCTGCTAGCACAAGTAGGCAGTCGTGAAAAATTGGTACAACAAGGCAATATACGCCATTCACAAGAGAAACAGATAGGAACGATGCACAAATTTAGCAAGCCAGATGCAATCACAGTCACTCCGACCCAGCAACTACACCCCAAACGAAACCCAAAAAACACGTTATAAAATAAGGTCTGCCAATGATGCAAGAAGAGTTGCCCACAATAGCCTCGCAGATGGCCCTGCCAATCCATACCCCTGGCTATGAAACCAAGAGACATACAATGATTTACATCTGATCGAAATTAAGTACTGTGTGGACACTTCCCCTACTCAACAATCAGAAAAGGCACAAGAACAACATAAGCGTAAAACCCTTCACACCAGCCTGCTAGGAGCAACGGGCACCATTTACAGCAGCCACAAAAGGAACCCACTCCACAGCCTCGGAGTTACTGGTCTACATGTCACAGCACTCATGAAAACATTAAGCCTACATGCAATCAGATCCGCAACAAGAATCATACAGATGAGACGAGACATTGGACGCAACCCCCACAAATATATGAGCAATACTCCTGGTGGTGCGCAGGCTTCAGCCTCCCGACCGCCTCGCTCCCCACTGAGAGCTCCTCTTATCTAAATGCTCCGGATGGGATGTTTGTGTGTCTCTGCATCCATTGGGTGGTGCATAACGCAAAACAATATCCGTTCCTTATTCTTGTAGTGTTTACACTTTCTGCATTCTTTTTCTTTTCTTTCTAATGTCGGTAAGTGCGTGCCTGGTATCGACAGTTTTAGCAGCATACATTACAGAATGCATATGGAGCGTGGAAGCAAATTTCTCGACTCTGAGAATAATCAAGCCCCAAGTCCTTGATAGCAGGTTATAGGTTCTATTGTGTGAGTGCTGTAGATGGTGCCACCCACTCCCACATAGGATGGTGTGGAGGGTGAGTCTCCTTGAAGGGTGGTGCAGAGGCCTTGCGCTGTTCCTGCGTCATGATCTGCCAATGGTTGGTGCTCTCTCGCTCCCTCAATTGCCCTCTGCCACTCCAAATATATCTCCTCCATTATTATTATGTTTTGTCTAAAACGATTCTGCTAGTACAGCTTGAACAGCTTGGGAGTTATCGTCCTTTGAAGTTGCCACATTCCCTCGATCTCCATTTTTAATTCAAAAATATTTATATTTTGAATGATACTTGCTGGCCTACTCGCTTCTGGCGCTGGCTGGGATGTCTTCCCCATCCTGGTCTCTTATTTGAAAGTAGAAGACCGAAGACGCCTGGCCCTGGTGTCTCAAGCATGTCGTCAAATTGGAAATGGCTGCGAAAAAGCCTTGTCCCTACAAAGCAAAGCCGCAGTCATGCAGTTTGCAAGCAGTGGCCATTTATTCCACCAAGTAGATACGCTTGTCGCTGCTGGAGGCGTAGACGATGAGGCGTGTCATTTGCTATCAATCTCTTTCCAGCTCGCGCGACTGAAGGCAAGGCTGAACACACACACACACACACACACACACACACACACACACAAACACACACACACACACGCACGCACGCACGCATGCACGCACGCACGCACGCGTGCACGCGCACGCGCAAGCGCACACGCACACGCACACACACACGCACACGCATAGGCACACGCAGGCGCACACGCACGCGCCACGCACGCGCACGCCTGCGCGCACACACACGCACGCATGCATGCACGCACGCACGCACGCATTTTTACACACAAACATACACACACGCTTACAAACATCACACACACACACACATACACACACAGACACACAGACACACAAACATTACACACACGCACGCTCGTGCACACACTTATTACGCTATTCACAGAGTCTGGACATAAAACAGTGCTCTCATTTGAGTGCTTATGCTGTCATCGCCCTCTTGAACTTGACTAGGTGAGTTGCAGAGGTGTAAATTAGTACAACGCACCAAGCACATGTTTTGGTCATCATCAGTTGCTGTTTTGAACTCTGTGAATTCAGAAAAAAGCTACATAAAAAGTTGAGCAGACTTCGTTGACCCTTCTTCACATCACACACAAGCACACACAAGCACACACAAACACACACACACACACAAGCAAACACACAAACCAACACACACGCGCGCACACTCATAAGTGTACATACACACGCAGACACATACACAAACACTCACTCACACACTATGGTCCGCAGCAAACTTGAACACCTTGCCCTCGATCGTTGGACATGTTCGGCTTCTCTTCTTGGATTTCCAGCAAGCTTGCGCAACACCCTCAAGTCCCTTGATTTAGGAGACGATCAGGTGTGTAATTGTTAGTCATTTCATCTCGAGTCAAACATGTGAGAAGGTTTGCAGGCCAGGAAGCAGGCTGCATCCTGCTGGTCATGCAACTAAGATGTCAGAAAATCATAAGTAGATGACTTAGCGACACACACACACACTCTCACACATGCACACATAAGTCACGCAAATTATAAATATTTGCAGGTGGACATTGATTCCATCAACGACTGCGCCATGCAAGTGCTTGCTTCCTCTTGTTTGTCCCTGACAAGGCTGTGTTTGAACCGATGCGTGGCCGTGACTGATGAGGGGATGGCCAGCCTTTCAGCCTTGCGCAGGTAGGATACAAGCCAAGACATTTGTATCTAGAGATAGATACAAAAGCCTTCTCCCACATATTAAGGTGTCCAGGAGCCCAGAACCTCTCCCCTCAGCTCTTCATCCTCCTCATGCTCGAGTATTGTCCAAACTGAATGCCAATTGCTCGTGATGTGTATGTGTGTATGTTTGTGTGTGCGTGCCTGTGCTTGAGTGTATGTGTGTGCTTGCAAAGGCAATAGTATTACATTTTGTAATCAGACATGCAGTTTTTTGCAACTCCAGCCACTTACAGAGTTTTTATGATCCTTTGCTTCTCTCCAGCAGATTTTACACCTTCATCAAGTTTTGCGTTCGCTCCTCTTCACCTTTTTTGATGGCCACCTTTATGAAACATCTTATGTGATACAAGTTTCTAGAAACCTCGGTTTACAGCCAGAAGTGGAACATCGATACAAGTATCAGGCTGCAGTTAAGGCTCGCTCACTCTCATCTTTTGTGGACTCAGGGACCAGGATGTATTAGTTTTGTTTAGCGTGAATTTCAAGCCCAGAGCCCAGAATTTGTATTTTATTGTGAACGTGGACACAAGGCCGATAAAACACAGCATGTGCTCTCTTGTCCTGTGACGTGCAGTTTAAATGAGCTTAACGTGTCAGGCTGCAAAGGCGTTGCATTGCTGCCCTTCTTGCCGGAGCTGCAGGCAAGTCTCCGTCTACCACACCTGCGTGGCAGCATACACACACGCACACGCACACACACACACACACACACACACACACACACACACACACACACACACACACACACACACACTGGTTGAGCCCGTTTTGCGCCATAAGAGGCAGTTTTGCTTTTGCCAGGCAACAAAAGTGCAGCATTTGTAGCTCAAAGTATACTGAAAGAAGCACCCCACTAGCCTTTTCAGGACATTTGTGACCCACACGCGGACCTCCTTCACACATTTGTTTCCAGTTGCCTGCCACCCCTAAATGTTCAATAGGTGACCCATCTCATGACGTCAAAACACCATGCACTGCAATACGTGCGTGCGTGCGTGCCTTTGTGCCATATGCGATGCGTGCGTGCTTTTGTGCCACGTATGTTACTAGACTGACAGAAGTGCAAACAAACAGATCACTTCTGCTCCTACCTTTACACCACCCTGTGCAGGTGTTAAACGCCTCCAGGTCTGCCGTAAGTTCCGATTCTCTGCGGGCATTGGTCGTCGGAGGGGGTGTCCAAGCCCTGACTTGCCTCGACCTCTCTGGCTGCGCTGGCGTCACTAATGACGGCTGTGCTTGGCTGAATCAGGCAAGCGCTTAGGAGGCTGTGCTTGATTAATGCTTGATTAATGACGGCTGTGCTTGGCTGAATCAGGCAAGCGCTCAGGAGGCTGTGCTTGATAAATGCTTGATTTATGCTTGATTAATGACGGCTGTGCTTGGCTGAATCAGGCAAGCGCTTGGGAGGCCGTGCTTGATTAATGCTTGATTAATGACGGCTGTGCTTGGCTGAATCAGGCAAGCGCTTGGGAGGAAACCAAAAAGTGATCTCTGCAACCACATCAGCCTCATCACCATACTAACTCCAGGCCTGGCTTCGATTTCTCTAGCCCATTTAGCAAGAGCACTAGGGTGTGTATCACGTATAATGGAGGTACTCATGCACAGCACAGTGCACAGTATGTTGCATGCGCCCAGCTTCTAAGCAGCACAGTGTGCAGTGGCAAATATTTTTCTTACAGACACCCTCGCTCTCCTCGGTACTAGCTTGCCAATAACTGTCCCATTCCCCCAAATACATCTTCACCACTCACCCCAACACCAGACAAATTTTCTGAACACCATCGCATTTGCCCAGGCACCTCCATACCCCTTATTCAAACACCCTTTCACTATGTGCCCGAATCCCTGAGTACCACTAGCTCAAACACCTCTCTGCCTCTTGCCCAGGTACTCCCATACCTCTGGCCCAAATTCCAACCCCCCACGCATGCCTGTCTCAAATCATTCCTCGTTATTGCTCTCGTGCAGATGCCGTCTCTCCAGCGTCTAGATCTTGGCAACCTGTTTGAGGCCCGCAGCACAGGCGTCGTAGCATTGGGTCTGTGCCCTTTCCTGAGTAGCCTGCGCTTTGGGAATTGCGTGCTCGACCAGCCAGTGCAGGGAATCGGGCCCGTTCATGACAGCAGCATTGGCAGGGAGGACTTCTTTGGAGGCAGCAGCGCAGGTAGTGGCAATGGCAGTGGGAGCGAAAATAGTGCGGGCGCGGGAAGTGGCAGAGTTCAACAGCAGCAGCAGCAGCAGCAGCAGCCTCTGGGGAGCTCCTCAGACGTTGCTTCGACATATGTCAGGCAGGAGGAGCGCTCCCCTTCTTTGTTTGGGTCACTGCGTGAGCTGCAGGTGGGTGTGTATGTGTGTGTCTGTGCACATGTATGTAAGTGACAAGATGTGCGGTAGTTCTTTAAATGTATGCAGCATGAAGAGGTAGTGCTGCATTACCTGCACATTCAAACCAAATCTTAACGGAAAAAAGGTTGCGAAAGGATGAGTTCAGGTCACCTACTGGTGCCCAGGTAATATTCTTGATCAGGGATTGTTTGCCTTGAATAGGTTCGCAAGCTGTTTTATCATAAACTTTTATGTTTGCCTATCATCTGAACAGCACACACCACTCTACAATCCAATTAGTAGACCTGTGGTAACGGAATCTACGTCGTGTCAGCTTTTTGATTTGTCGTTGTGTTCATCCACATGGCAGGGGGGATGCCTATTTGCAAACTGCTGCTTTCTTGTCTTCATGCATGCAGATCGGGGGCCCCTACTTCACCTGTGGCCTATCGCATTTGTTCCCCATTGGTCCTCATCTGACGTCACTCAGTGTCCATGGCTACAACACGGTAAGCGCATGCAGGCATGCAGGCAACTCAGTATGCCTCTCAGCATTTGTGACTTGTACGTCCTGCGCTCGTGCCCTCTCACAACTGCTGTTGCTACTCCGTTGAAGTTCATGTGCAGTTTTGAGGAAAGCAGAACATTTAGAAAGCTTGCACGAATGTGCCCGTCAACATAGCCACAGCTGTTGGGCGCAGGGCGAGGGATCCTCCCAAGATATTGTATGATTATAAAACCCTGTTCGGTAACCTTACTTAGATGTGGTCATCCTCTGGCCAGTTAGGCAGAAAAATAACTAAATTTTGCGATTAGCCAGGATGTCCCCCATAGCTTGGTGATTCAACACCAGCATTTGACCTGTCACGGAAATCTATCCAGGTCACTGGTCCTCACATGCAATACATTGCCAAGCAAGGAAGCCTGGAGCAATTGGAACTCCATGGTGGCTACACGCTCTCTAGTGAACAATGCTTGGTAAGTTGATGGGGAGTACTTTCATGCTATAAGTGTGATATAAAATATAATATAAATATTTGAAGAATTTCTTGCTTAAATGTTAGGGTCGTTTGAGCAATCTGACATTTCATAGCCATTTTATGCTTGTCTGCACGTCAATATGTTCTGTTACTGATGAAAAGGGGGAAATTCTAGAGGAAAGGGAAGGTGCATTTAGCAATCGATGGCACTCTCCTTTTATTGTCACGGCATTGACAAGCCTTACAGCACTTGTCTCTTTGCGCACCTCTTTTGTCAACGGGGCACCTTCAGGAATCAATGCATGCAAGCTTCCTGAAGATTTAATAAGACGAGATAACTATGCTTGTACGTGTAAGTTCCTGGATTGAGCCACATGCCACTCATAACTTACACCTTTCTGCCCTAATGAATACAAGAGCATCTTGAGCAGTCCATGCAAACACTTTGCCGTGCAGGACCTTCTAGCTATGCCCCGCCTGTGCAGCCTCGTGTTTCGCTGCTGCCCACTCATAACAGGAGATGCAGCCGACAATTTGTTGGATCACGTCCAGGCCTCGGTAGGCACGGGTAGAAACTGTGTTGGTTCTGGCTGGAAGCGCGATGAACCACGGCAACATAGTACTGCAGACAAAAGCCAAGACGTGCCTGGTGACGCTGTGGCTGTCTTTCGCAGGGGCTAGCTTGTATATTTGTTGTAGTGCAAGAGGGACAAAAATACCACACCTCTCAAGGTGGGCGGAAGTGATTTGCAGGAATGTTGGATTACTTTACTTTCTGCTGCAAGCGACGCTCTCCGCTTGGGTTGCTGCTTAAGATGTATAATGTTCCAGGTGGCTGCCGATTTTCCCATTGTGGCACCATTACCTGTTCCAGGCTAACTTAGCTATTTATGAAAAGAAACTTGCCGATCTATTCTTACAACATTGTTGATCAAGGGAATACGGTGATCCGTACCAGACTTTTTGTAGCTTTAAAGAGTGTTAGCGCAATTTTTGTAGCTTTGCAGGGCGTTGGCAAATTGGTTGTGGCTTTGCAAACTAGTATTACATTTTGTACGTTGCACAGAGTTGCTGGTCGGAAACAAATAGAAACTGGGCAGGTAGAAAACCTTCCCAATGTTGTATCTAGGCTCTGGCTATTGTAAGTCTAAGTTGTTAGTCAACCTTAAACCTCCCTCTTCCTCCCTTTCCTTGCTGCTTCAATCCTCAATTTTGTGTTACTCCACGCGACATTTTAAGCAGTTGCTTTGGGATTGTGCGTGCTTGTATTCTTAAAGAGTGTGGGGGACTAGCATGACGCAGGGGATCTTTTTCTGTGTTGCTTACTGATTTTTGGTTCCTTCAAGTTGTAAGGGCGGAATGTGTCATAGTTTTCTCCTAGATGTGATTCCCGGGAGTTCATCTCACCTTCTTTATTTTGCACTTATCATCTCTGATTGCCCTTGTCTCCATTTTTGTCACTTCCATAACTTTTAAGCAGATAGGTTTATTTGATATTTACACACCTCCTTGATCTGCGAATCTCTTACCAAAAAATAAATGTTTGCTTAAAGCCTAGGGCCTTAGTGTTCCCCCTGGGGCAAAGGCTCCTTTGTGTTTGTTCTCTCCTTTGTCTGACTTGGTGGGATGCTGTATGACTGACCCATAACAGCGCTCTTTCCTAGAGGGTTTTCAAAGGGGCTAGCCGGCAGCCATATATGTTGGGCTGTTGGCCTTTTTGTGCTGGTCTCGGCTAGCACAAAAAAAAAGCATAAAGAGAAAGGGGTCTGGTCTCCGCCAGTACAATATGAAAAATGAGTGGGTAAACGAAAATTGATACCAGCCAGCGCAAGGTGTCACACCTTAAGTCTGGCATTGGTGGCGCTCGGCCTTGTCCTTCGGTGGGGTTCTGGCTAGTGCGAGCACTAGTTGAGAGCCTTTCCTTGATGCACGCTGGGGACTTCCAGTGTAGTCTTTTACTTTTACTTTTACTCTTGTACTTTAACTGATACAGCTTCTGGTCATGAAAAAGGATAGAATAAAGATGTAGAGACAGACTGGCCTTAATTGGTTAAGCTTAGTCTAAAAAAGTGTTTACATTTGGCGGATAGATGTGAAGGTCAGGGTAAAAAACAAGGTGAAGGATAGAATTTGAAAAAAGCCACTCGTTGTAAGTTCAAATGTGCTCATTGTAGATCATACAGCACTCCCAGGAAATTCAAGTTACTGCCACGCACGCAAGCAAACGAACACCAAAGAGCGTGCAGATTTCTCCAGAGACTCGGAGTGAACAAATCAAACAGGTAGATCTGCACGATGTATAGCAAAGACCAGTTGTTCGTTTGGGGGGAGGGGACGAGTTTCACCCTCAGAAGGCTTTTAATGAGAAAAGAAAAGAAAAGAAAAGAAAAAGAACGCAGATAGTGTAAACACTGCCGGCATGGATAAGGAAAGGATGCTGTTTTGTGTTTGCACCACCAAATGGATGCAGAGACACACAACATCCCACCTGGAGAATAAAAATAAGAGAAGCTTTTCAGTGGGGATCAAGTGGTTGGGAGGCAGAAGCCTGCACACCACCAGGAGTTTTGTTCATATATTTGCGGGGGTTGTATTTAATGTCTCAGAGGGGGTTACATGGGATAAAGCCAAAGCATGCTCCTTTTTGCATGAAAGGTGCAACTAATCACACGTCACGTCTTCAAACAGGATCCAACCTAGCCTCAAACTGATGCTGACTTTGTAAGCAACCCGAGCATGTGCTCAGATTTAGTTAGGTCGCCCTGCATAAGGAATGACAGGACTAAATGCACACGTCATGTACCTGTAGTACCCTAAATAGGTGCTCTCCATGGGGAATGGCACATTGATTTGCATATCTCGCCAACCACTTGCTCTTTTTGCTCCATCATTTTTGCAATGATCTTTATGTATTATAAGGACTCAAAAACAAAAAAATCACAGGGTTTGGTGCACTGGCTGGTCAGAAAAGAAGAGAAAAGAAAACTACGCAGGCAGTGAAAACTGCTGAGTACTCTGCAGCGTGCAGAAGTACTCTAGTTCTTGGAGGCGAGTGCAACCGAACGTCAGTTCGTACTCTTTTGGCACAGCTTGCGCTGTGCTAACCATCCTTTTTATGCTTGTGCCTTAGATAGTTGGCAGCTTAGTTTTAAGCCCTTGCTCTCTTTGACTTCAGCAACTTGCTGCCCTTGGCCTGTTCCTTCCTGTTTTGTGTGGTTCCAGTGTGTCTGTTTCTCCTGCCCTTTTTTGTGTGGCAAATTTAGTTTTTGTTAGCAGGTATGGGTGTCAACGGCCCAGATGCTTTTCTTGTTTCTCTTCTAGGAGGGCTCTTTTAGCCAGTTCAGTGTCTCTCCTTGGTGTTGGCACAAGTGTAAAATTCCCCCTCCAGCAGTTCGGTGGATACGAGCCGGAATAGAACCACTTCCCACATCAATTAAGGAAAATAAGCCACTTTAGTACCGAGTACCGTAAAGCTCCTCCACCGCGAAAAGGAAAGGAAAAATCAATGGGGATCAGGAGGGTTGCAGGCTTGGCCTGAAACCGGATCCTGATGAGAGTTGATAACAGTACTGGGAAGGGCACGTCTGGTATGAACAAGTTTAGCAGCAAAGTTCACAGAGTGCACATGGGGCTTGGCTCTTCTTGACTCTTCGAAAAATGAGACCCAATTCTTTGAAAGGCTTCAAAGTGTGGGTGTAGTAGATGGTGCCGCCCACACCCAAAAGGATGATGCGGAGAGTAACGGAGGCTCCTTGGAGAATGTTGCAAAGGTCTTTGTGCTGTTCCTTTGCGGCGTTCAGCTAGTTTTGAGGTCTGGTGTCCTCACAGTACTTGATCTCAACGAGGTGGATGTCGCGTTGAGTTTTGCTGAGGTCTTTAGGTCGGTGCTGTCTGGGGTTGGTGGCTCTGCTGGTGGCTGGCGGTGCTGCTGGGATGCTCCCAGTCTCCCTCAGTTGCTCCCTGCCATTCCGAGGAACCCACCTCCCTGCAGTAGTTTGTTGTTTTTGTGTTTTTGCAGAGATTGGAGTAACCAGCACAAAATCTGGGTGGCTGGAGGTAAATTTGTCTTTATCTGAGAAGCAGGGTGGGAAGAGTCATTTGGGAACAGTTCTACTTCCAGCTTTTCAATAAGGAATCTGGAGATTTTGCATGGTCATCCGTTCGTTGCTGCCTATATTTTTGGAGACAATGCATGATCCTAAGGAGCCTGTTTTGCTGATAGCCTTTAAGATCATGCGGCATGCTAAATTGTGTCTTTCGGTGATCATGTTCCTTATTTGCGTGTGTTGGCACCCTGAAAGGATGTGCAGGGCACTGTCTACTTGTGGGCAGAGGGGGCAAGTTTGACTTGTTGAGAGTTTGAACAATACCGCATGCTTTTGATTATATAGGGTGCCTGTTCTGTATTTCATGATACATTTGGTCTTAAAGGGGACATCGGATGATGTTTGGTAAGCATTGCTAGTGGCTCCATTGGCAATGCCATCCTTTATGAGGGTCTGGTAGTACGCATGGTAGTTTGCTTCAGTTTTGGCATTTCTCAGTTCATGGAGAAGATGCATGTGTGCTTGAAGGGCGTCACGGTGGTTTGGTAGGTACCAAAGCTTTGGGGGAGGAGAATGGGCCATATTTGTTGTATGGGTATGAATATGGGTTTGTGTTTGGTTTCCTATCTCTTCTTTTGGCAGCCAGTGGATGTTGTAGAAGGGATTTCCCTCAGGGCCTGCTGTTTTGATGGAGGTGTCTGCAAGGTCGGAGCAGGTGGTGGCTGACTTTTAGCAAGGGCGTCGGCGTGCTCATAACCGATAGTACCGGCATGGGACTTTACTTTATAGAAGTGGATAGACGATGGTGATTGACGGATTGCTTTAGCAATGGATTGAAGGACATCTCCTTGGATGTGGTGGCGATGGAGATTCGGGTGTGACAGCTGCTTTTTGATTTGGTGCAGTGATGTAAGCAAGGCTGTCTGTGGCTAAATGTGTGTAGCCATGTATGACTGCAGCTGCTATAGCTGCTAGCTCTGCACGCGAGATGGCGTTGGTTATACCCATGCCTTTTGGGATTACATAGTGGGAAACGTTTAAGTGAGGGTGGTACACACCTGATCCGGTGTCTTGCCTTTCTTCATTCTTTTGGAGGCTGCCATCAGTGTAGGTCCAATCCCGCCAATCTTTTACCTTTCGGGCTAGGTTCTGGCTGGAGCTCTTTTAGGGTGCTTCGTCGGTATTACAATTATGAGGTTGGTCAGTGCTAATCAGGGCACTTGTTTAATCTGGGCCTTCTGGGGCTTGAGGGTGGTCATTGGGTAGCTTATTAAATTTGTTAAGTCCTGAGCGTTGTCCGGAACCTAAGGCTGTTTGGTTGGGATGGTTATGTATGTTTTGAATTTCCCACTTTGCCTCAGGGATTTCTTTGGCAAGTTCTTTTAGCCAGTCTTTATTGTGAGCATTGGGGCAGACCCTGCCCTTGGTGTTCCATATGGCAATGATCTTCAATTCCCATGAGTGTTTGGAAAGTGGTATTTGTATGTTTTTCCAGAAGGGCACTTTCGCATATTGGAGTTGGTCTGATGGGATGGTGCCCAGGAATTTACATATGTGTGGGTATTTGCGGCAGAGTGATGCATACGGATTTGTGGTCATTTTTAATCCCAGGAAGAGAGGAGCATGATTGTGGCTGTTTCCTCTGTGCTGACAGCAGCAGGGTAGATGGCGTGTCTTGTTGCTAAGAGCATGGTGTTATCATCGTAAATGGGATGGCAGATGGAGAACCCAGAGAAACGGGAGGAGAAGGCATTGGTGTTTGCCCCAAACACTTTGTCCCTTGGGTGCTCACTCCAGTAATGGGGGAACTTGGGGTCATGGTCGAGGGGGGATGCCATTTTTTCTTTAGTGACCAGGACCCAATTTTGAAAGGCAGCGGTGATGTGGGAGGGGAGTATCCGTGCAATAGAAGACTTGGTGGCATATGCATTATAGTCGGCACCAAAAACTATTTCATGGTGTAGTCCTTTCCTCCAGTATGAGGATTATCCAGGTTCAAAATCCAAAGCACATGCCATTTCTCTTTCAAAACCATGGCCCACTGTTGTAGTGCTGCACTGATGTGTTGGGGTAGGATGGGGGAGCAAGAATCTAGTGTAAGTCGGCTTAATTTAGGGGTTTTGAGGCGTGCTTGGTTGTTTTGAAGCAGACCTGCAAATTCGGAGGCAAGCCATTGGGCCAAAGGCATTCGGTCAAACTACCAAATAAGCGTAAGACTGTTGCTCGCATGCTAAATCCCAGGGGGAAATTTTCCATCTGCAGATCCACCTACTCCAGACAGCACCGTC
>Ga0307948_1002990_pt1 | contig 12424 bp, 12 predicted proteins | sample OrgLakmetagen280_FD_201824 | JGI IMG/M metagenome (GOLD analysis project Ga0307948, IMG submission 201824) | Saline water microbial communities from Organic Lake, Antarctica - #280 | ecosystem: Environmental > Aquatic > Non-marine Saline and Alkaline > Saline | place: Antarctica: Organic Lake...
TCTGGCCTCTTTCTCTTCTTGAAGCTGGCTTTTTATGCTATAGCTCAACTGCCCTCGCTGGCGGATATAGCTGTGTAACCCCTTACCCTTACCCTTCCGAGAGCAAATAGGATATGAACTGAGGAGCTCGTACACAGCACCGCCAGCTGGTCTTCCCACCTCAATGCAGATAGCCCAACTCGTTTGAGGACTTTTTTGAACCAACCAGATATATACGGTGTGGCTTCTTATGTGGCTGAGTGCCTAGCCCTTTTCCCTTGATTATTTCTAGCACTTTTTGGTTTGGTTTCAGGCTTTTTCCAAGCATCCGCTCAGATGCCCCCCAGAGGCATATATAGCGATGTTACCTTAACTGAGGCACTCAGTCTCATTTGTTACGACTGAAGATGACCAACCATTCGGAAAGGAAGCGCTACACGTTGGTAACACAACCCAGGGAAGCAAAAGAGAAACCCATCTAAAGCAACTAAGACGTCGCGCACCAAGGAAAAGCTCTCAACAAGTGCCCTCACCAGCCAGGGCCCCACCAAAGGGAAAGCAGTCGACACTACATATAGAATCACGAATGCTGCACGTGAATGAAACTAATTTGTCTGCTCCTTTCCACGTTCTGTACAGTAATGCAGCCCCTCGACTACTAGGCGCGCCTGAACTTATTTCAGCCCCTGCTGCCCCAACCTTTATTGGCTCTACAACCCGGGAGAGACGATGAGTCTACAGAGTAATGGGAGCACCCTCCTCCCACTCAACGCCCAGCTCGCTGAGCTTCTTGTGCGCAACTGCAGGGACCAGCCAAGAACGAGCGTTTGTCACGACAAATCATGGTACCAACTAAAGCATGGATTGCAAGTATGAGCCATACACTGATTTAGCATGACACGTTAGCCATTCTCAAGCAACCACCTTGCAGATTGAACTGTACAGGGCAATGTGTTTGCTGTGGGCGCAAGGTGTCGCTTTAGGCGACTAGGTGTATCAGGAAAGGATTAGGCGCATGTTTTCTTCACCTCAGCATGCACAGGAGAGGTAGCCTTGAACATGAGCCGTAGGCACGAGCACGCTCTGACACTACATTTACGTTCCTGTACGACACGCACGCACACACGCACACACACAAACAGGCACACACACACTCACACCTACACCTACACACACGCACACACACACACACACTCACGCACGCGCACACACACACACACACACACACACACACACACACACACACACACACACCTGCGTAGTCGGCGAAAAACGCGGCCTGGTCAGCGGCGTACTTCTCAGCCCAGGGCCTGCGTTACAAACAAATTTGGAAGCAGTCAGATTGCAGCCAATTGGGCGAGTACCAATTAAATGAGTAAGCGAGTACTAAGTAGATGAGTAAGCGAGTACTAGGTAGATGAGAAAGCGAGTACTAGGTAGATGAGTAAGCGAGTACTAGGTAGATGAAGGTGCAGAAATGCGCGCGCTCTCTTGCAGATCCCCCCGCTTCAAAGCATTGTACCGTACAGACTTGGGTTCAGTCCGCAGCCCCAAAAAAATATTTTAGTTTCACACTCCCGCATCAACCCCGCACCCTGGAAATATTTAATTTACACCGACCCCGCACAGGGGTTTTTGCCTGACAGGCTCCAAAATACGCCAAAAATCCCCGTTTTTCAATCCCGCACCCCCAAAATAAATAGATAATTTTCGTGCGCGCAGTCACCCCGCAGGGCAAAAAACAATATTTTTGCGCGGTGATATAAAGTCTGTACGGTATACCGTCCTTCAGTTAGATGAGTCTGTTGGCAGCACCGTGATATTCAGGCTTCTCAAGTGCATCATGCATCACTCACTATCAGGATTGGCCAGAACCGTATATCTGCACCGTATATGACCATATGTATGGTAATGTTCCTGCTAAAAATACCGTATGTACACCGTATATACCTATAAATGTATGGTTCTGGCCAACCCTACTCACTACGTATTTTACTCTGTTATGGAATGTTCAATAAGGTGTGGTTGTTGGGCATGATGGTCGTATATTTGGAAATAGAGTACATGTCTTTCCTTTCCCAAATTTCTCCAACCTTCTGCTTGGTTTCAATCACAACGTCTGTCTGGCTGCTCTGTCAACTTACAACAACTGTTGATGACTCGTCGTCCGATCAGCCAAACAACCTGGCTGAAGGTCACCCCCCATTACCGTACCTTTTCGATATCATCCCGGGTAAATAACGTTTTTTGCCCTCTGGAGTGGTTCCGGTATCGTTTAATATTTATTTATTTGAGTCTCTGGGGTTGCCTCGGATTGGCGAAAATAAAGTTTTGTCGGTGGGTGAATGAGCGGATAAGGCCCCGCCCCCGCCCCCGCCTTAGCACCAGCCCCAGCACCCGCACCTGCAGCACGACACACATGCACCCCAGCACCTGCAGCACGACACACATGCGCACGCACACACGTGCATGTGCACGCATACTCACACACGCACACACACTGCCTGGGGTAAATGCCCACCGAAATTCGTGCGGGAATGGCTAAAATATTTACCTTGAGGCTCCGGGGTTACCCGGGGTTACGTTTAATGTTTATGAAATTTAGGCATCGGGATGGATCCGCAAAGGTACGGTATAATCATTTGTCACTTTTCACAACAACAGTTGACAGAACCTCAAATGCGTCTGCAGATCACCTACCTGAAGCCGTCATCTGTGAAGATGCATGCGTCAGTGTCCATGACCACCAGGTCAGCGTCACGCTTGGCCTTCACCTCAGTGTAGTAGCTGTGTGTGTTGTGTGTTGTGTGTGTGTGTGTGTGTGTGTGTGTGTGTGCGAACACGTGAATATGCGTGTGGTTGCATGTCCTGAGGTCTTTGTCTTTTCTGCAACACATATACATACACAACAAGCACAAGCATACACGCGCACACACACACGCACACACACACACCTGTTGTTGAAGACGAGCCAGTCTGGTGTCCAGGAGGTTCCTCCCTTGAGGCCTGGGCCATCCTTGGTGTACTTGGTCTCGTCCACACCTGTGGTGCCGAGTGTGTACGTGCGTGTGTTTGTGCATGTGTATCTCGGTCAACCCTATACGTACATGTGACCGTCTACACACAGAAAGTAGCCCAAAGGCACGCTCCGTACGGCAAAGAGAAATATATGCTGGGAGGCTAGCAGGTACACAGTTGGTGAGTATCAAAGGACCTTCAGAAGTTTGGTCAGAACAGCTAGTACTGTGTGCCTGGTTGCTCGTCCTTGCTTAGCTCATACTCACAGCCTCCCGATCTGGTTTAAGATGTTTTATCGTTACTTTTAAGCATGCTTCAGTTAAACCAGCCAACCAATGCACGAAAGTAACGATAAAACGTCTCAGGCAAATCATCCGGCGATCAGATCTGGGCTGCTGCTCTTGGACACAAAACGCTGCGTCCACGACAGCCGATTTTTGTCAGAGAACGTCTCCTTTATTAATTCTGTACTCACTGAGAGCTGCAGCTCTAGGCAACTGCTGCATTCTGTGTAAGCCACGTGCAGTGTTGCAGCTCTTGCAGTGCAGCAACTGAGCCACGTGCAGTAATGCAGACCTTGCTGTGCTGCATTCTGTGTGAGCCACGTGCAGTGTTGCAGCTCTTGCAGTGCAGCAACTGAGCTGTGCAGTGTTGCAGCTCTTCTTGCAGTGCTGCATTCTGTGTAAGCCACGTGCAGTGTTGCAGCTCTTGCAGTGCTGCATTCTGTGTAAGCCACGTGCAGTGTTGCAGCTTTTGCAGTGCTGCATTCTGTGTGAGCCACGTGCAGTGTTGCAGCTCTTGCAGTGCAGCGACTGAGCCACGTGCAGTGGTGCAGCCCTTGCGGTGCTGCATTCTGTGTAAGCCACGTGCAGTGGTGCAGCTCTTGCAGTGCAGCAACTGAGCCACGTGCAGTGTTGCAGCTCTTCTTGCAGTGCAGCGTCAGTGAAATGCCTTCCTTGCTGGTTGAGCCACGTGCAGAGTTGCAGCTCTTCTTGCAGTGCAGCAACAGTGGAATGCCTTCCTTGTTTTCCACATGCAGTGTTGCAGCTCTTCTTGCAGTGCATCGTCAGTGAAATGCCTTCCTTACTGGTTGAGCCACGTGCAGAGTTGCAGCTCTTCTTGCAGTGCAGCGACAGTGAAATGCCTTCCTTGCTGGTTGAGTCACGTGCAGAGTTGCAGCTCTTCTTGCAGTGCAGCAACAGTGAAATGCCTTCCTTGCTGGTTGAGCCACGTGCAGAGTTGCAGCTCTTCTTGCAGTGCAGCGTCAGTGAAATGCCTTCCTTGCTGGTTGAGCCACGTGCAGTGTTGCAGCTCTTCTTGCAGTGCAGCGTCGGTGAAATGCCTTCCTTGCTGGTTGAGCCACGTGCAGAGTTGCAGCTCTTCTTGCAGTGCAGCAGCAATGACATGCCTTCCTTGCTTGCCACGTGCAGTGCAGCAACAGTGACATACCTTCCTTGCTTGCCACGTGCATTGTTGCAGCTCTTGCAGCGCAGCAAAAGTGACGTACCTTCCTTGCTTGCCACTTGCAGTGTTGCAGCTCTTGCAGTGCAGCAGCAATGACATACCTTCCTTGTTTTCCACGTGCAGTGTTGCAGCTCTTGCAGTGCAGCAGCAATGACATACCTTCCTTGTTTTCCACGTGCAGTGTTGCAGCTCTTGCAGTGCAGTAGCAGTAAAATGCCTTCCTTGCTTGGTGACAATTCTCCCCCCTTCAGCACACCTCACGATGCACACGAAACACAGCTCACTCAAATCAATTTCAAGCAAATTTACAGGGTTGGCCTGGACCATATATATATACGGTGTAAATACGGTATTTTTGGCAGGGAATTTACCAAAATCACGGTCATATACGGTGCATATATACGATTCTGGCCAACCCTACAAATTTAGCATAGGATAGAGGAGAAGGGTAAAGAACGCGTGTTGCACTTGCGTGCTGATTTTTGGTGGCTCTCACTCAAACCACAAACACACACACATACACGTAATCAATCAACACGTTACCATTCAAACCTGCCAATTCAAACCCAGCCATACTTTTTATTTCTCATACCCTGTTCAGGGAAGTGAAACCCAGAAACACTCCCTGAAACAACAACATAGCAGCGTTCGTAACCCGCAAAAGCTTGTTGAGATAGTGCACCAGAGAACTCAAACCCGCACAGAACCGGACATGATTACTCACCCATCAAACCAGCACAGAACCGGTCACGACCACCCATCACCAGCATAGAGTTGGTCATGACTACTCACCCATCAAACCAGCACAGAACCGGTCACGACCACCCATCACCAGCACGGAATCGGTCACGACCATCCATCACCAGCACATTCTCTGTAACGACCACCCATCACCAGCACAGAGCCGGTCATGACTACTCACCGAGGCCTGAGCGGTCTTTCCTGACCCGCCCCAGGGTGTGGGCTCCTGAGAGCACCACGATCTCCTGGTCGTTGAAGCCCATACGGTTGAACACCTGAGTTGTGCGTGTGTTGTGTGTTGTGTGTGTGTTGTGTGTGTGCGTGTGTGATGTACGTGTGTGTGCATGTGTGTTACTGTGAGGACGTACATGTGTGTATGTGTGTGTGTGTGCCCTCACTCACCTTTCGGATGTGGTCAGCTGCTGATGCGTTGCCCCCTGGGTGCATTGGGGCTGGCAGCAGGCCGTCTTGGGCACAACCCTGTGAGTGTGCGTATGTGTGTGCGTGTTTGTGTGCGTGTGTGTGTATGTGTTTGTGTGCGTTTGGGTGTGTGTGCGCGCGTTTGTGTCTGTGTGTGATTGTGTGTGAGCAATTGTATTCAACAGGCAGGTGAAATTTGATCCTAGGAGAGCCAGAAATGATGAGTGTCAGGCGCAACTAGGCCAATGACAGGAAACCACGATACAAATTTACATAAGATCCGGGCTTCTTACTCCCACGCACGCATGCACGCACGCACGAACCCATTCCCCAACCACAACATGAGCTGCGCCCTCTGAGCAGTCAAACGCCTTGTCTGAAAGACGTTTCCCTTTGAAATCCCCAAAGATGATGCAGCGGCGCCCCCTGAGTGCGCCCCCCGCACCTGCTCGTCCGTGACGTCCTTGCGGCCGTACTGCATGGCGATTTTAGGGCCGCCAGCAGCCTCGATGGCCGCTGCAGAGGCCATTTGGAACAGGTCTGCGAAGGAGACGTCAGGGAACTTGGCCTTCATGGGCTTCATCAGCTGCAGAGCAAGGCCCAGGCCTGTGCGTGAGGAGGAAAAGCACGCAGTGCTGAGAAGCGTTGAAGGAGGATGGTCTGAGACGTTGCGGCGGTTTGGGAAGCATGAAGACCATGCTGACCTAGTGGTGTGATCTTGGTAGGAGATGAAGGCCATGCTGACCTAGTGTGATCTTGGTAGGAGATGCTGACCTAGTGTGATCTTGGTAGGAGAATTGTAGCAGCGCGTTGTAAAAGGCATGCTCAACATATTAGGTTCGGAAATTTTTCCCTATATGAATTGTTACAAGGATTGCGGCGAACAAGGGCCTTGCGTCAAAGGAGGCGCGCACAACCCTTGCATGCGTCCTCGAGGCGTGCGGTTTTAAGAGGCAATTAAAATAGCACTGTGTTCAATATTAATTGAACGAAACAAAGAGAGCAGGGGTTTTGCCCGCCGTCCTTCCCCCTGACTAGGTCTGAGCAGTCGAGCAAGCAGCAAAAGGAGGGGCGACTCTGCTCACAATCGCAGAGCTCGCAATTGCACATGCCTAGGGTTGGCCAGAACCGTATTTATGCACTGTATATGACCATATATTTGGTACTTTCCCTGCCAAAGACACCGTATACACACCGTATATTTAGGGTTCGGGACAACCCTACACATGCCTTTCCTACACCTGCGTTGTGGCCGTGGCTAATCTCGGCATTGGTTCAGGGCGTATTTTTCTTTCGCCTTTTACTAAAAGAACGTGAGTCATTGCCACACAGAGGTATACTCTATACCTGCATTGTGGCCGTGGCTGAGCTCAGGCGTGAAGCGGATTGCTGCGTTGGCTCCGCCTCTCTGAGGGAACTCCGTCTTGGAGCTGTCGTAGGTGCCCGCATCGTGCCACGCCAAACGGATGATGATGGGATTACCTGTGGGGGTATTGGCGGGGTTTACAAGCTTAGCTTAAAGTGGCGTGTGGTTATGTGCATTCTGAATCGTTTAAAAAGGTACAGCTATCGCAGCCCACCCCTGCCCACCCTCAGCATTCCAAAACACTCTACTTTAATGCATCCCGCGCTTACAGGGTTTTAGGAATGCACCTTCTTTGCCAGCATCAGGCCCACGCAATAAGCCCTTACAGGGAAATGTTTTGCTTTGATGGGTATGGTTTCACTTAACCTTACCAGAGAGTGAAAAACCAAAAAGGTGAAATTCAGACCAGGGTTAATAAAGAGGAAGACAAGTCCCACAAGATTCCCAGCATCCCTGGCTGAATCAGCTTGATCCTTACGATGAGTGTGTGTGTGTGTGTCCACGCATGAGCGTGTGCGTGTGGGATGGTCAAATACCAAGAACTTATGTTTTGTCGTGCTTCAAGTGTGGTGAAAATGCCGCACTTGGGATGCATTTTAATAGACCATAGACCATTTTTTGTGTAGCATAGTTATTTAGTCTGCTTCAAGAAAATGGTCGCACTGGCTGAACAAGCTAACAGAGCAGATGAGCGGCAGAGTGTGATGGACGCTCGTTGCAATTGCAGTTAAGAACCTCCGCAAGAACAGCACGTGAGCAATTGAGCACAGCAGGCTAAATTTACACTTGCAGTCCACCATAGGGGTGTAAGGGCACCCCTGAGACCTGTCACACCTGGGCCTGCTTAGCACAAACAAATGGGGTTGGGGTTCTCATCAACAGTAGGTTGAAAAGGGGGTGAAAGGGGGTCATTCACGGTTGTCATACACCCGCTGCCAATCAATGGGCACAGTGCACCTTGAGATTGCCTTTCAGTCAGGCACTTTGCACGAGCATGCACAGGCCTGATGCAATCCCTGGAAGGGTGTGCGGGTGTACCTTGCAGTTGCAAGCTAGGGATTATCGAATATGAGAACTTCGGACTTCGTGCCGCTGCCAGGATACACACACACTCACAGTTCTTGGACGTGATGTAGGACATCAGCTCGCCGTATGCGCCTGCGAATGTAGTAGGAAGGATGTTGAGAGGGGGAAAACTAACTTCGCACTTGCGTCTTCAACCACAAAAAGAGACTCACCTTGCAGCTGCTCCTTGCTCACAGCGTGGGTAGACACCTGGCGAGCAGAGGGGCGGGTGGCGCGAGCGATGGGCCTGACATTGCAGGCTGGGCTAACCACCCGAGTCGACAGCTTGTTCTGCAGGGACTGCATTGTGTCAATTATTAATATATTTATTTATGGTAAGACAGGACAACAGAACCTGAACATGAACAGCAGCGTGAACCCGCACATATCTAAAATCAAAAGATGCTCCAAATTACTAACAGATACCAATACGCAAGGACCGCCGCTCAGTTGCAAATGCTAAAGTGAATGGAGTGGCAACAATTCGGGCGGATGGTCGCGTGGTCAGCCAGCCAGCCAGCTAGTTAGCCGTAGTTTTACACATTTAAGGATCTAGTCAGCGACCATTGTGTCTGTCTTCGTCCTCGCGTCAGCCGTTTACATAATAATTCAGGCACCAAACCATTCTTGATCACTTAGCGGACTCGGTAAAAGCTCACTCCCTTATTTGTCCAGCACAATCCAACTACGCACGCCTCTGTTGTGAGCAGTCAGCGTTGCCAATCTTTTTGATATTCCCGCTACGCTACTTTTTGATTTTTGATATTTCAGAGGGTCCCTACGTTATAGTTACAGGCACATTGAGAGACATTGCTGCCGAATTAGCAGCTGTGCTAAACACCCGCATTCTAGTTACAAATTCAGAAGACTCAGAGTACAGATTGAAGTCATACTATGTGAAAGAAATCAACTACGACGACAATTCAAGCAGCCAGGCCTGCTTTGTAGCAATCCTAACACATAATGATGCTACTGCCGTGGAGCCCAAGAACGTGAATCAAAAAGCGCTGCTACCAAGTACACATGCCTCATTTTTCTCATGCCACCTGACATATAATCAGCTTCCAGAGTACCCTATAGTGTAGGTGCGTGACCAATGCGAGTTTTGACAAAAACCATTCAATGAATCCCAATGCGAGCTTATGCGAGCGAGGGGTATGACAATGACACATTATGCGCTACGAAATCCCAGGCGTTCTTACAAATGCACATTTAAATGTACAACTGGCCCTTGTCCTCCACAACCCCAGCGCCGACTGTGCCTGTGTTTGCACCATTTCAATTCCTTTCTTTGTGAGCAAAGTAAGAGCTGCTCACTTCCGTGAGCAAGTTCTGGAAACTATAGTCTAGCCGCATTCCTTGACTGATCCCTCACCACGGGATTTCTTGACCAGTGTAAGAATAAAATCGGTTATTTAGGTGGTGATCTGAATTGAGATCATATAAACCTGCGGCACTCTGCTCAACGTCCACGTCGCCCAAGCCAGCTGTCAAGTGTGTGCGCACCTGTGCAAGTAAAAGCAGGTACGCAAATCATAGAAAGCTTATAGATCCATCCCCTTGAATTTGCCTGCGACGATCTGTACAACTGATCAGTTGTAAAAGCACGTTAGTAAATCTCAGAGGCCTCCTGATGTTCATAGCTATCGCATTTTGCCACCTTTGAAAGATTTGCTTTAGTATATGTGTACGCTAATATGCATTGATGTAGTGACACTTGCGTGGAGGCTGTTGTACCCTGTAACATTACCTCTCCTTTCCTCATACATAGACTCTCAAGGTAATCTTAGGCTATTATAAATCTAATAGCTGCAGGCACGGGCTCGAGACCCGGTTACCTCATTTAAGAACCTGTTTCCTTACATAGCTAATCCTTGTCCCAACCACCACTGTCATCTCCACTATATTCCAAGGCGTTAGTCCTTGTCACCCAATAGCTAATCCTTGTCCCAACCACCACTGTCATCGCCACTATATTCCAAGGCGTTAGTCCTTGTCACCCAATAGCTAATCCTTGTCCCAACCACCACTGTCATCTCCACTATATACCAAGGCGTTAGTCCTTGTCACCCAGTAGTCAATCCTTGTCCCAACCAAGTTTGGACGTGCACAGCATAGTGCTAATACAAATATTGACAGCTCACGACATTAGAGTGAACAGATGTGAACAGATGTGAACAGATGTGAACAAATATTGACAGCTCACGACAGAAGAGTGTACATGAATCCATCTCGCGCACGATAGAGGGGGAATCGAAATGCTCAGAGGCGTCGCGTGAACATGCATAAACTTAGCAGGCAGAACCAAAACACCCAAGCAACTGTCAGATTCCAGCAAAATACGAAGCACTGCCACTCACATAGCCCGGGTGGAGGCACACACTTTGTACTCCGTGTCTCGAAAGATCAAATCACAGAGACTTGTTGATGATGTTCAGAGCTGCCTTGCTTGCCCTGCATGGTTGGTACAATGCAAAGCAGAAGATCTCAACACTCAGAATGGTGCTCCATCGCTTACATCTTTTCAGATGTGGGCAGCACAAGGTCTAGATACTAGCATGCTGCCAATATAATTAGTACTTTGACCATAACCTACGGCCAAATTTCCCTATACAATATTTAATTTTTAACACTCTTTTTCCCATTTACTTCAATACCCCAAACTTCGATAGAAAAAAGAAAAATATGTAAACATTACAGGTCGTCCCCGTGCACCCCCCCCCAAACAGGGCCAATAAGCTTCCTATCCAATTCAAAGTCCCCTACACTTTATCTGAATGAAAAATACTAGATGTTATATCTAAACCATTGACATTTGCTGGAAATTCGGCATTTCGGGAAATTCTGTGGGGGCCGGTGCATATTTTGCACCCACTTTGGCAGGGAAAAGGTGCATATTTGAAGTTGCCCCGATCGATCTCTGCTTCAGGATATAAGCATTATAAATGCTACATAGTAATGCTGCAAGGTATAATATGGGGCAGGGGTAATGGGAAAACCGGCGAGTGGGAGGCACTCACATAAGGGATAGGGGGAAAAGACAGGTAAGTCTGTCGCTCCTTACCTGCTGCGAGTTTTAGCCCAATTTTTGCGCCCAGAGTTGTGGTCTACAATATTAATCACATTAAAATTTAAATGGAGCCAGTCGGTGGCCTGGTTAAACTTTGGTGGAAATTGTTCACCCCTGACATGCAGCAATTTCCGCCTGTGCTACTTCGGTTCCATATAAAATTTCCACATTCACACCAAAGTTGCGGTCTGAAATATCAAGCCCTATAAAATTTAAAGGGCGCAGCTTGTGCAGTGTGTGAGCAATGGTATCTGCAATTGACCCCTGATATATTTTGGAATTTTATTGCAAGCCACCCACTGGGTCCTTTTGCCTGCTTTCTTTGCAGGCAAGTTAAGAAAAATTTAAGATACCCAACACAACTTTCAGCTCCCAAAACGGTGGAATGGTTGAGGAGATATGCCCAATTTAGGGGTATTGACCCTATTTGCCCGGGGAGGGGGGGGGTTGCATGGGGACGACCTATATGCATGGATTAGGAAATTGTAATGTTTTGTGTTCTGCACCACCCATATGGATGCAGAAACACACAACATCCCATATACTTCAATACTATTTCTGTAAGGAAAAAAGAAAAACTACGCAGGCAGTGAAAAACCACTCCCCACCTTAAGGAAAAGGAGCCACTTTGGTACCGGGTACCGTAAAACTCCTCCACCAAAGGAAAAAGAAAAATTGAATGGGGATCAGGAGGGTTGCAGGCTTGACCTGAAACTGTCTCCTGATGAGAGTTGATAATAGTGCTGGAAAGGGCACGTCTGGTATGGACAAGTTTGGCAGCGTAATTGTCAAAATGAACATGAAGCTTGGAAGCATGTTTCTTAACTCTTAGAGAATCAAGACCCAGCTCCTTAAAATGCTCCAGCGTGTGATTTTTGTAGATGGTGCCACCCACATTAAAAGGACGGTATGGAGGGTAACGGTGGCTCCTTGAAGGGTGGAGCAGAGGCCTTTATGCTGTTCCTGCGCGGCCTGTACATTATCAATTTGCTGTTTTTCTTACATAGTTGATGTGAAAATTAGTCCACTGCCAGCTCGCCCTCCGTCACCTCTAAAGCATTGGTTGTCGTACCAAATGTTCACTTTGTTCGCCAACACTTAATCTTTGTGAATCACAGTCTTTCGCTAGCTGGCCATCCGGGCAGAAACAAAACCATTGAGCTGGTTTCAAGGAACTTTTGGTGGCCTACGCTAAGTTCGGATGTTGAGCAGTTCGTTGCCACTTGTGATGCCTGCCAACGTGCAAAATCGCGGAACAGAAAAGAAGCAGGTCTACTTCGTTCTCTTCCTATCCCCTCTTA
>Ga0307948_1002991_pt1 | contig 12423 bp, 12 predicted proteins | sample OrgLakmetagen280_FD_201824 | JGI IMG/M metagenome (GOLD analysis project Ga0307948, IMG submission 201824) | Saline water microbial communities from Organic Lake, Antarctica - #280 | ecosystem: Environmental > Aquatic > Non-marine Saline and Alkaline > Saline | place: Antarctica: Organic Lake...
GAGAGAGAGAGAGAGAGTAAGAGAGAGAGAGAGAGAGAGAGAGAGAGAGAGAAAGAGAGAGAGAGAGTAAGAGAGAGAGAGAGAGAGAGAGTAAGAGAGAGAGAGAGAGAGAGAGAGTAAGAGAGAGAGAGAGAGAGAGAGAGAGCACGCATGCATGTGCATGTTCTTGCAGGTGAGTAAAGTTTCCGGCGGAGCTGTTATAAAAATCGACCAAAAACTGCATCTGAGATTCTGCTTGTCGGTGTATACATAGGTATGTGCTGAACTGTATTTGCAAGCTACTTTTACGTGGAAAGTATGGGAGAAAACATCTCAGGCATATGATCATTGTCGCCATTCCATTTCAATTCGTGACGAGTCTTAACAGGTCTTTGCCCCAGCATTCACACAAGAATGTGCACAGGGTCACAGCAATTTCGTGCCCACACAAACCTGCCGCAAAAGTCCAGAGCATGTCCTTGTGTGTCATGTGGCCAAAAGGGAACATGGGACTGAAAGCACTCACATGGACGCACACGAGCTCTCACACAGACGCTTGCAGTGTCATGTGGCCAAGGCATCATGAGAAGGGAAAGCACTCACATGGGCACACACAAACTCTCACACAGACGGCAAGTTACAAAGAAGGAGCACGTACTCATTTACAAAAGCACGTGATAGCTCTCACATAATACGCCATTTGTAGGCACAGATTCTGACCGCAAATGATGCACGTGATGGGTTTAAAAGTCAAAAACTGCCCAAAGAGTGCCACACGCAACACAACCAGGGCTGTGAAAGTATATATAACATGCAGCACAGTACAGTGCACCATTAAAGGGTACGGGACAGAACACGGTGTAGCAGTTCTTGTACAACACCAGACCATGTACACTGTCATATATATAGACCATGTACACTGTCAAATATACTGTCATGTACACTGTCATACATAGACCATGTACACTGTCATATATAGACCATGTACACTGTCATATATACGTATATACGTTCAAATGTGGTGTGGTGTACGTCGCTAAAGGCTGGGAATTGGTATGTTTTTGCACCAAGAAGGTAATCGCCGAACATGGCTCACTTCTGTTGCCGAAAATATGAATGATGCGCTGTGTATCATAGGTAAAAGTATGATTCTGTAAGGCTTAATGTTAAGGAAGCACAATAAAAGGGGGGGAGCAAAAACACAATTATGATCAGGATTCGAAGCCTGGACTTATTCCCCCTGTAACAGGGCTAAATACAACCAGGCCGTACTTGTACAGCCCAAGTACACTGTATTGATACATACATATATATGGTCTGGAAAGACAATTATAACATATCTTCGCAACCTGAACACTGGACAAAAGGAAATACACAAATACAAGGTACACACACACACACACAAACGCACACCCACCACTTCAAGGCCTGCCCGATGAGTGCCATAAGCCGAGAGGCAGGCACCATTGACACCTCTTGCGACAGCGAAAGTGCAATGGCGGCACGGCGCTTCTCTTTGCTGCTGCCCTGCACACACACAGACGCACACACAAAACTGGACTCTCTCTTTGCTGCTGCCCTGAACACACACGCACACACAAAACACAAAACTTCCTTTTTGTTGCCGTCCAGCACGCACAGACGCACACGCAAATCACTGTGTTCAAAGTGTCTTGTGACAGTGACTGTGTGATGGCGGCACGGTGCTTTTCTTTGTTGCCACCCTTTCCACCCCACCTCTTTGTTGCTGCCCTTCACCCCCAACTCTCCCCCACCCTCACATCTACCAACACAAATCGGCAGCTGGAAAACCACTTCTCTGGCGCTATTACACGACAAAAACACATGTGTCAAAACATCCAAGTGCCCACCTTTGTAATGTGCTAAACCCTCCAAACGCGCTGATCATACCTGGTACACCTCCTTGGCATCAAAGTACATTCGGCTACACAAATGTTCCAAGCGCATGTAGCGCTCTGGATCTTCTAGCTTCATGCGCTGAAAAACCTGAGTCTGACGCAGCATGGCACGCGCGGTGTCTGACTCCCGCAGCTCAATCATTTCAAGGACCACCTGTGCATGTAAGTTGATTTGTGTGCGCTTGTGTGCGTTGGCGTGCGTGTGTGTGTGCATGCGCGTGTGTGTGTATGTGTGTGTGTGTGTGTGTGTGATGATTCACTGATGAAGCATTTGCAGGTTTTAAATGCTACGCTTTTCATGTGATGCACCTGAGCAATCCACAAGTAAGCAATCCTGATTAGGGTTAATGGTAGCATCATGCTACTAGCATGTGTGACTGCAGGTTTGTGCATCAGTTTCTTTGCATGAACAAATGATGCAACACATTCCAGCATATGCACACATGCACATCTCTATCGAGCGTTAGTGCATAAACCTTGATTTGATTGCAGCGCATTCATTCCGTTCCGGACACCTGAATACGTTGGAACCTTGCTTGTTCAAGCACTCGTCAAAAAATGAGTGCCACACCTGCTCATACAGGTCCTCCAACTTCGCCCTTGGCAGCTTGAGCTGGGCGACCTGCGGGAGCACCACATCCCAGCGCCCCTGCTGGATGTCTGAGACAAAGTTTTCCAAGCTGTCCACAGTGTTCAGAGATATCTGGCACTCGTTCTGCAGGAAAGGAAAGGTGTGTTCATGTGTACATTTGATTGCAACAGCACTCCCTACGAACGCACACGGTGCACATGAACCCACACGCGCAAAGCACCTTGGTAATGAGCTGGTTACCTGTATGGTGTTGAAGGAATCCTGCAGGCCGTTCTCCTTGCAGAACTGGAGAATAACGCGGATGACACTGCGTGCGTATGGGGGTAGCGTAGCTCAGGATAAACAGTTGTGCATGGGCTGAATATGCAGTCTCGGCACACTGCTGATGTGCCATTCAACACGCACTCGCTGGCCTCAATCTCCAAGGACATGCTTCTCCCTCCCTCCAGGAAGACGTTGCAACTTCTTTAGGCTTTCATGTGGTTAAATTTTTATAGTTTAAGTCCGGGGGTTACACAAATACACTTGCTTTAATAGAATTTTCGGTTGCATGCGAGTACATTTTTGTGTGCGCAGTATTTGGGCATTGAATTCCTGTCATCGAGCCATGGCACCCTTTACCTGTGACATCACGTATTTTCCCCTCATTGGCTGCTTACAAGAAAAAAACTGTCCACGGTTCTATTTGCTGTTTGCGATTTTACCCGTCTAATTAACAGAGGCACGATGCGTGGAATTGTTTGTGATGCATGGTAGTGTGTGTTGAAGCAAATGTGCATGTGCGCTAGTCGTACACGTTGTTAACGTTATTGCCAGCAAGAATTGGTATATCGTTATTGCAAAACAAGATGAGCTTTCTTTTAATGAAGGGTGTATTGAACAACAGACTCCCTCACTGAAGAAATGCCAATAAAATTCAGGAGGTTTGCAGACGTGGCCTGAAACTGGCTCCTGCTCGAGAGTTGGTAATAATGGTACTGGTGTTGGCTAGTAAACTTCACCTCGTGCTGCACTGGAGACTTGATTCGATGGTTGCTTTAAACTTAAATTATGGTTCAAAGTTAAAAGTTCAAGGTGTTTTGGAGGAGCAATTATATCGGACGAATTAAAAACATCCGCCGGAAGCTAGCTACCTCCTGCGTACCTAAATAATCCTTATAATATTTTAAGGATTCCTGCTTAAATCCCCCCAGCTACTCCTAATACAACTGTAAAAGGTCTGCCTTTCCGACAAGCTATACATCTCTTCTGGTGTTGCCTTTTCTTTGGGTAATTTTCAAGGATCTCATCAGGAGAATCTTCATTAATGCTGTCTCCATTGTAGCGAGCTGCTCCGATAATGGGATGCAGGTAGTTGTACGGAAAGAATGTCCCTAACTGAAGTGAGATCACGACGAGGCGAAGCTTTCAAAGCATGAACTACTACGTTGGGTACCGCCGACAATTTCGCTTTTAAATAGGCTATATCCTGCAGACTAATCAGCAATGCCCACCTCAGTTTAAGCAACCTGGTAGGCATCGTAGGGGGGGCATGGCCTGACTAATTGCACAGCTAGTGCCCTGAAAACAGGGCTTGGTATTTGGAACAACATTTGGTCTTGTACAATAAGCTCAAGAGAATACTGGCAATGGACTCGATCCTTCAGGTCAGCCTGATCTGCAGGGATTTTTTTCAAGGGAAAATTTTGGGCAAATTCTATTTGCGTCGAACAACTCGTTCATAGACAGCAATTTATAGAAATAAGTACAGCATGATGCTTCGTCTCAAACTAATTACATTGCAAGAGGAGCAAAGGATGTTACATTGCTTCATTATGCATTCTGTTTTTTTACACAGTCCTGGTATAACGAAATGGCGGAAAATGCGGCCATGGGCGAGCATCCTCAGCTTAAGATCCTCCACGGCAAAAGAATCGGCCAGAAGAAAAACCACTGCAATTGCAATGGAGAAACAAAGAGTAATGAACAGTTTGTCCTTGCAAAATCACGCTGCCCTCTATCAGCAACAGTATTTAAGAGCTTGGAATAAATATCCAGGGTCAGGATTTTAAAAGCCCTAAAAGTTTGACCCTAAAACCTACAGCATATGAGGTCGAGGGTTTCGTTTTGGCAGAATATTTTTCAACAGAGCTTTGAGGGTGTTGGGTGTTTAGCAGTGTTACTGCGACTCCATCTTGCTTCTTCTGTTCCTGCCTTGACAACTCTCTTTGCCCCCGTTAGATATGTCCAGGCCGTGCCTTTTTTCCCAACTTACGCTGACCTGGTCCCTGCTGAAGCTTCCAGCAGGTTTTGAATTAATTTCACCAATGTCTTCACGGAGAAACAGGACATGCATTATTTCTTTTATTGTATGCACTTTATACATTCTTTTACACGGAGTGTCTGAACAGGAGCGTTACGCACCAGAGTGGCTTTCACGATTGCAACAAGGATGTAAATGGGAATAAGCACCGGCAAGAGCAGGAGCTTGACTGGCAGCAATGCCTGGCACAGATAGAGCAGGGAGGGGAGAGGGAACAGAAACAGGTTGAATGGAGAAACTCGCTGGACCCTGGACTCGCTCTAGGCAATGTGATGATCAGGCAAGAAAATTTGTATCTTGTGTATAATCCAGCTTGCAATTTGAACCCACCAGCCTTATGAAAGCAAATATCAACGGGATGACAATGTACTGCAGGAGTGGCAGAATGGGCCTGCACGCAGACGTGGACAGACTTCTGAATTTTAGCGTTTGCGTGAGCGCATATGTGCACGTCTATTGGAAAGGCAATGATGTAATCGGGTGTCCATTATTCATGGTCGAGGGTAACAGTATGAGCTCACCCCAAAACAGGAGCTAAAGCTAGGGTGATCAGCGTAGAGACGATCCCCATTTTTACTCTCGACTCTCAATAAAGCGTTAAAACTAGCTTTTTGGTTTTTTATATTACTAATTTTTGAACAGTTTTATAATAGCATATTTCGTGTCTAACTGTTTTCTACCGGATTATGGAATATTTTCACATTGCTTGCGTTGTTTTTTCCCCATCTTTTTCACGACCAATGGATGAGAGTCGCACGCACACAATATCGATTCCACTCGAAATTAAAAGAAGGGCTTTTAGATGGAGGTCAGGGGTCTTGGGGGAAGAGCCTGCAAAATACCAGGAGCAATGCTCAAATATGTTGAAAAAGAAAGATGGGAGCCTTGCTCTAGTCTGTGTGATTTTTATTGCGGATCTGATGGCAGATGCTTAAATTTCTCATGAGCGCTGTGGCACGCAAACCAGTAACTCCGAGGCTTTGAAGCCAGTTCTAGAAGATTTTATACGGCTGTAGCAAAACTTAGCATGCTCACAAAAGCCACCAGCAAAACAGGCTCTCCCTAGGATCCTGCTTTGTCTCCATGATTGTCGATGGCAGAGGACGGCTGGCTGTGTAATACCTCCAAATTACTGAGGCTAGACCAAGCTAAGTTTTCTATTCACCCCGCTTCTCAGACAAAAACAGGTTCACCGCCAGTCGTCCAGATGCTGTACTGGTCGCTCCCATCTCCACTAAAATGAATAAGCTACAACTTGATAATGGAGATCGGTGGGTTCTTCGGAGTGGCAGCATGAGAGGGTGACTGAGGGAGACTGGGAGCACCTCAGCAGCACCGCCAGCCATCAGCAGAACTCTTCCAGACAGCACCGGCCCAAAGATTCTGCAGCGTGACATCCACCTCATCGTGATCAAGTACTGTGAGGACAGTAGACCGCAGAAACAGCTGAGCGCCGCGCAGGAACAGCACAAAGGCTTCTGCACCATCCTTCAAAGAGCCTCCACTACCCACCACACCATCCTTCTAGGAAAGGGCGGCACTATCTACAACATTTACACGCTGGAGCCTTTCAAGGAGCTGGGTCATGACTCTCAAAGAGATAAGAAACTTGCTTCCAAACTTCATGTACATTCCGTCGACCACGCTGCCAAACTTGCCCATACCAGACGCGCACTTACCATACTGTCATCAGGAGCCAGTTTTGGGTACGGGACCAGGACAAGCATGCACCCTCCTTTCTTATGTCCCTCTTTTCTAATGCCCCGCTGCTCTGTGTCCCGGATCCTCAGTTTTGTAATGAACACTACCGAACACTACCTTTCAACGCAGCAATGAGCAAGCATCTGTATATGAGCTACCCTCCATACACCCCGGCTACCTCTGTCTAGAGAAACATTTCAAACATGAACGTGCAGTCCAGCCCAGGTTTTGATCCGTTTCCTACTTCTTTCATCAACCACGCAGAAATAACGGTCCAGGATGATCGTGGTAAAAGATACACTGAAAACATGCTGCTTTTGCTTCTTACTGGCTTGTTCCATCTGTTCCTGTCAGACGGTGTCACCCCACATCTTTGGAACAAAGTCAAAATTACGCCTCTGCACAAGAAAGGCAACTACGTCCCCCAAAAATTATCGTTTGCTGGCTATCAATGGCTGTATCTAAACCTTTTGCAAACGTGGTCTGGGACTTGTTGACAGACTGGGCTCTTGCTGAACATCAAATACCAGACAATTTGGTTTCTGCCCCACAAGGAACACCAACCAGCCCCATTTTATTCTGTGCCACATTCTCACGACTGCAAAATAGGACGACTGCAAAATAGGAACAAATGGTGTACACTGCTTTTCAAAACCTCTTTGCTGCCTTCGACAGTGTTCCAAGAGAGAACCACCATGTGCCTGATGAAAAAGTGGTGTTCTATGTGAGCGCATTGTTGGGTAACCCCACGCACATCCGTCCTTTACAGAGCAGTAGAATGAAACCTTAGTAAAAGAAACCATGCTGCTCCTGAATATATGCTGATACAGGCAGAAAAGAGCTGATCTGCTAGGGTGCAAGCTGAGTGACAAAATGGGTTTTCAGCTCTAATGGACACAGGCGTGCTCTTGAGTGTCTAGAAGGTAGGATGGGTGCTACATGTCCATCATGTCTGTGCAGGCAAAAACGAGCACCGTGCTGTGCGTGCTGTATAAAGAAGATGCCATCGATACCCACACACGAGCCGAATGACGCACAACCGACGCTTAAGTTCCTAGGGGTTGAAAACACAGCCTAGGGCAGCCTAGTGTCATTTTGGGGGTCCTTACCATGCAAGCGCGTCCAACAATGGAAAATGTTCGGCCCTTACAAGCACAGATGCAAAACCCCAAACCACAGATGTGCAAATGTGTACCAATGCTATTAGTGCTATGTCGTCGCGATACACACCAGCGCACACACACACACACACACGCACACACACACACGCACACACACACACACACGCACACACACACACACATTTCTCTCCCTAGAGGACTGCCCCCCCTCCTCCGGGTGGATTTTAAACAGAGCGGGATACCCGGAAAAACAGCAGCAGGAGGGGGCTTTTCCGGGTACCTGGCGGCCCTCCTGGGCATACCCGGAAAATGCCCGTTACCCGAAGAAAGGGGTCACACATGAGTTTATGTATACTGATTTTTGCCTCCTTATTCTTGGTATCCTCAGTGTGACAGTCCATGTTTTTTTCTTGTGCCCGAAACACAGATTCCCACCCCTTCTTTGATTTAATGCGGTCGGTTGGTCCTGGTTTACTGGTTTAAATCAGTGCTGCAAATTATAAACAGCGTTGTGCCTTTTCTCCCTTTCCAGGGGCTTTTACGTGTTTTACATATGCAGCCTAGCAGTCGCACGTTTTGCTGATGGCTTCATATGTAAACTCTGTACACTCTGTGAGGTAATACCCGGAGGAACCCTGAAAACGATCTGAGGCAAAATAAACAACCACGTTAATTTCCTATATCTTTCGACCCTTGGACCATCTGATAATTGCATCGGAAAGCGTTAAAACGTTTTTACACCCGTTTATAAAGCTTGATTGGAAACTCAGTAAATGGACGGTTGTAAACTTGTTTTTGTGGGTATTGCCCAGATCTGTGTACCACACTGCTCAGATCAAGCCTGTATCAACGCAATATGGCTTTTAATGTTAAACAAAATGCTCAACAAAATAATGTATGATCTGGATCTGTATGATCTGGAACAAAATAATCTGCGGTGTTAATAAACTGAATATAAATAAATTACCCTAAACAGTGGAAATTGTCATAGGAGGTGCGAGATGCAAGGCCATGATGTGCACGCACAGAGAATATTCACCTTTGTCCTTTTATCTCTCATCTGACATCGTTTTCCATTTCTTTCGTGTTGTGAAATTTCGTTTTGCACCTTCAAGCTTTCAGTTGTGGGACAAAGTCACAATATGTTGCGAGATCCCAGCAACTGGGGCAGGATGTGAGAACACGTGCCAAGGGTCTTGTCATGCTTTGCTTAATATTCCATTTTCCGCATGCATTCTTGCGCATTTAAAGGGGAAAGGGTCCTTGCGCAACTTCTTCTACCGGAATTTTATACTTGATATGTTAACTTGCTACCTATGTCAAACTTACTTAAGTTAACAACTGGCATGGCATGGCAACCCCTTTCACCTGCGGCCTCGTCCTGTGTAGCTATGATCAAACTGTGAATATTTTTGATATCATTATATCAACTGGGATTTACCACAAGTCATTTGGTTATGGCATTGTGCTACTGCAAACAAGGTTCACAAATCAGTCTGATAATGTTCCGATGAAATCACCATCCATCCATATTCCGTTATCTTCCCGGTGAATTAGTGCAGCGCTTTGTGCAGATCGCCCACCCGGAAAAGCCCCCTCCGGGTGGGAGCCCCATTCGGTAAAAGGGTGCAGGATATCTGGCGGAGGGGGGTCAGTCCAGGGCGATGTCACTTTAAACACGGCTGAAAGTCTGCAGCTCCAACTGAACAAATTCTATGATTTATGACTATACACGTTTCAAAGGGCTCAAGCTGAACACTGGCAAATCAAAAGTCGCGGTCTTCTTCAGTAGGATTACTTCTGTGATTCTCACCTTCACGTACGACGGCACACCTCTGGAACCTGTCACTCAATTCATATACCTTGGAATCACTCTTACTCGTGATGGAAGCATGCACACAGCTGCTGAGAAGATGGCCGACAACTTCAGGTCTGCCATAGCCAGAGTTTACAGAACTGGTGACAGCAAGGGTATCAAACGTCGTGGCTTTTCCAGGTCTTTTCTTTGACAGCTGGTCTGTACAGCTGTCAAGCATGGGCCACTTCTTCTGTGACATATGATTCCTCAAAAATCACCACTGTCCTTCATCAACGCTTTTTGAAAAGACTCCTGGGTGTCAAAAAAGGTGCTGATACTGCGTGCACCGCAAAACAGGTCAGATGCCCACTTTTTTCTATTGGTTCAGATGCAGGAGCAGTCTTCTCTCTTCAAACAATCATCTCCTTGAGAAAGTTGTGCAAGCTGACCTTCTTCTTGCAAACAAAAGTGATATATAGACTCAGGTTCAGCACGCGCTCCAGAATTGCATCCCAGCAAAGTATTTTGGATGCCATACAATCTCGCGAGTCTGTCAATCTTAAAATGTTCGAGCAATTTGCACGGACATATCATTGGGGGCTGGAGAGAGCTTGACAATTTGACACCACATGAGGCTCACCATTCCAGCAGAGTTATGAAGACTTATCACACACGTTTTGGTGTACCTCTGGAGATTGTTCCTGGCTGGTGGGATGACAGAAAAATAAATCACGAGCCTGTGTTTCTTCTCTACCTTTGCTTGGATATTTCCAACAACCTCAGCCGTGCACTTTCTTGCCTTCGCCTTTCTGGCCATAACTTTCTGGTTCAAAGAATGTGTCATAACAGGAATTGAAGGCCTTATGAGCTCGGGATCTTTGATAAATGTGACTGGCACGCACACTTTCCGCATGAAAAGTCCGCATGAAAAAAAAAGGAAAAAAGTTCCGCTTATACTTAGTGATGACACAGCCAGCATGATTAAGGGAGGGGGCTACATAGTTGCCCGCACCAGGCCGCGCAAACAATTAAAAAGAAACTCATGTTGGTTGTGTGCCGTAGCACCTAGACCCAAAACTTGGCTGTTGTTTTTTGTGCAATATTGCATACCTTGCTTTTATGAGTGCAGATGCATGTCTGATGGAGTGTTCATTCAGTTTGTGTGTCAGTTTCTAATCTTATGGTATCCAGATTAAGGTCTGCCAGAGATTTGTCTGTAAAGTCTTTGTAGATAGTCCCCATAGCTCCAACGAGGATCACTTGAAGCTTGACTTCCCTATATCATTGTCTGTTTAGGTTGGCAATTAGCACGCTGTGCTGTGCTTTTGCTTTTTGGAGTTGGGGATCGGGCCTAGTGTCTTCACAAAATTTAAACTCAATCAGGTGGGCCTCCCACTGGTTTGGATTCAGTTTCTTGTCTTTAGCAAGCTGTTAAAAATTTGAGTTGCGGGTGGTTACGCGAGAGGAGCACACAGTGCTAGGTAAAAATAAAATAGCAGGGTCAGGACGAGAAGAGGCTTGTAAAGCATGTACTGTTATTTTTGGTAGCGACCAAGAGGGCATTATTGTTTTGTTGGCAGTGTTTCTCAGATCTAGGCCTTGCTCTGATAGTTTATCTGCGCTGCCTATGTCAGTGTATGAAATCTTGGAGCCGCATGGTCCCTTTTGTGGCTTGGACGCACAATCAGCGCACTTGCCATATTATGGCGTTTTATAATAATGTTCCTCATTTTAGTGTGTTGGCAACCTGCGAGTATGTGAAGCGCACTATCAGTGTGCACAGGGCAGATGAGGCAGTTTGCATTGGGAGAGAGCAATGTTTTTGATTAAAAACTGTATCAGTGCGGTACCTCATAACATTACGCTTTTTGTTGAATTTGAGATTACTATTGTTCCATAAAGCATTTGTGGTTTGTTTATTGACCAAAGGTCTAAGGTCCTTCCAGTAGTTATAATACCCTGTGTTTGTTTTGGCACTCCCCAGTCTGTGTGATTTGCACATTTCTGTTTTCAGCTTGGCCTTTAAATCAGAGAGTGCACGAAGCCTAGGTGTAGTTGCCCCTCTTCCGCTGGGATCCTCATCACCGATGTCTTTAGCCGCAAGCCAGTAGAGGTGTGTGTATGCATAACTGTCTGGAGCTGGAGGCTGAAAGTGCACGTCATGACCTCCGTCATGTAAGGCAGAGTGTTTGGCAATTGCATCTGCACATTCATTTCCGGCAATGCCACTAGTATGGGCTTTTTTCACTTTATAGAAGCAGATAGGCTCGCTCTGGTGAAGCATAAATCATAGATACAATTTGTTCTAGCAGATTTGAGTATATGGTCTCGTTGCATTTCAGGGAAGAGTAGCTGTTTTCTAATTTGGCTTAGGGTTTAGTGCATGCTTCTTAGGCAGGCTTACTGCCGCTTGTTTGTCAGCCTTACTACGGCTTCCTGCACCGCTTGTTTGTACCTTACTGATCGGGCTTACTGCATGCTTCTTAGGCAGGCTTACTGCCGCTTGTTTGTCAGCCTTTCTGTGGCTTCCTAGCCTGCTTCTTTGTGGCTTACTAATCAGGATTGCTGCATGCTTCTTAGGCAGGCTTGCTGCCGCTTGTTTGTCAGCTTTACAGCGCCTTCTTTCCCCACTTATTTGTGGCTCATTACTGCTTGCGGATCTCTGTGGGTTACTTGGGCTTACCAAGCCTGCTTCCTTGGATTCTTGCTCCAGTAAGACACCCTACTTCATAGCTGGATTGCTAAAGTACTTGTGGCTTACTAAAATACAGTTCAGCAAAGCGAGCCTTCCCAGGGTTAAGCGAGCCTTCCTAAAAAAAAAAATATGAAATAACTGAGAAAAGGATGCATGCAAGAACGCAAGCCCGTCTCGCCTTCCGGCCGTTTCGCAGCTCTCGTTAGGCCACGACGACAGCAGCAACAGCAGCAGCAGCAGCAGCAGCAGCAAATAATGTCGGATCCTCCACAGCTAGCAGCCCTCCTCCAGACCATAGCGTCCAAAATGACCCACC
>Ga0307948_1003006_pt1 | contig 12402 bp, 8 predicted proteins | sample OrgLakmetagen280_FD_201824 | JGI IMG/M metagenome (GOLD analysis project Ga0307948, IMG submission 201824) | Saline water microbial communities from Organic Lake, Antarctica - #280 | ecosystem: Environmental > Aquatic > Non-marine Saline and Alkaline > Saline | place: Antarctica: Organic Lake...
TTATTCGCATTCGGTGTCAATTCTGTACTGTGCCGTCGCATTATGTACTGTTCCGTCGCATTCGGTGTCAATTCTGTACTGTGCCGTCGCATTCTGTACTGTGCCGTCGCATTCTGTACTGTTCCGTTGCATTCGGTGTTAATTCTGTACTGTGCCGTCGGATTCTGTACTGTGCCGTCGCATTCTGTACTGTGCCGTCGCATTCTGTACTGTGCCGTCACATGCGGTGTCAATTCTTTGCATTTCAGCACAAAGTTTGTGTATGCTCTCTGCCAACAACAAGAGCTCTGCTGAGTACTCTGCAGCATGCAGAAGTACTCTAGTTCTTGGAGGCGAGTGCAACCGCACGTCAGTTGGGACCTTTTTATGTTAAGTGTCGGCACAAGTGTAAAATCCCCCTCCAGCATTTCGGTGGATACGAGCCGGAATAAAACCAAAACTGTTGTTGTGTGATGTATGTATATATGTTTGCAATCTTGGCCGGCCGATCATGTGCATAGTTGCTTTCCTTTCTTTTTTTGCTTCTTGGCTGCCCCTCCTGCAAAAATCGAATGAAATGAAGCGCAATGCTGGCAGTGAATCAATGCATGGTTTCCCTTCAAGGCCACGTGCAGCATTGAATATACATGCATGAATATAGGTAAGAGGTCATTGCAGCACATTCTTGTAGATTTAGCTTTTCATGCGTTTACTGATTTTGCAGTGGCTGATCCCCGTAGACAGCGAGCCAGAGGAGTCACACCATTGAAGCAGGTCATAAGTGTGTTGGGCACGCTCTGGCCTCAGCTAATTCGGCCTCTGTAATAATCACCTGTTTTTCTTATTGTGTCTATGCTGAATTGCTGAGGATGGCAACTCCTGGAAACAGATCTGAGTACAAGCGGTGATAGAGAACCTCAAGCGCTGATTAATCACTAATCGAGAAAGAGGCTTGGACCTTTATGTCTGCTGGAGAGAATAAGTCCTGCAATGCCAGATACCAAAGCTTATTTCTTTTCCTTGGTTCGTGGGTGGTGCAAACCAGCGCCCCTGAAGCTTGCTTTCTTTACTTTGGAGGCAGGAGTGGCCGTTGGTGTCAGGTAGCGCAACATGTCTGAATCCTGGTAGCGGCATTGTGACTGCAATTAAGCCACAGAGCCGAAAATCCATGCCGCACGTTATGTACACCGTACAGCAACACGCAACATGCACATAACACATAACTCAAACCTATGCCTCAAAATATCAACCCATCAGCTTCGAATTGATGTGTCTCTAGACATGTATACATGTATCTAGAGAAGATAGATTGGAGTAGAGGGTTGGAAGCACTTTGGCACGTTAAAACCTTTTTTTTGTTCATATTCTAGGTGTATTTCCAGCAGGCTGACCACGCTGTGCCAGGAAGTTGTGTTTTTTCCTCTCTTGGGAGCCACTCTTTGTGGAATCTATCATGCGATGAAACGTAAATGGGTGTGATTTCGTCATCCTTTTGGGCTTGTTGCTTATTATTTGTTGTCTTACGTTCTTTGTCACGACGAATCATGGTACCAGCTTAAGCAAGGATTGTAGGCATGAGCCATAGTCCGCCAACCCCCCCATGAAAGTTTAGTTTTACGTCTCCTCCCTCTTTACGCGAAAAGGAAGCGACGGCTCAAGCAACGCACCGAGGAGATGGACTAAGACAAGTTTGAGAAAAGAGCGAGAGTGCGAAGAGGACCATTTAAACTGGCCAAACAACCAAATGACCGTAAAATCGTTGAGCAAGTTATAGATCCCAGGGGAAATCACACGATTCGTTCATGTCACTGATTAAGCATGACACCTTACATGAAATTTGCTCTAGCTTTATCATGCTTACGCGATTTTGCACATGTGCTCTAAACTAGTAGACTGGCATTACTGTTAAGCTAAAACAGGCAATACTTTTAACGGTCTTTGAGAACAACGCAATACAAGATTTAGGCTTCACGGTAAAAGCCATCAGGGCTTCTGAAACTGCTGGAATTTCACAAGGTGTTGCGTCCCAACTAAGCTAGCTTAAAGCGCGTTACAAGAAATTCGTAACTTTTCCTCCCCTCGAAAATTTTTTAGATCCTTTATTCCTTTTGGGGGAATCCATCAATAATTACCCCATTGTTTGCTACTGTACGCTCACTCTTTCTAAATTGGTATTGACCTGCGCCTCCCGGTTTCATTCTTACAAGGTTTACAAGGGCGTAAAGCCATATATGTTATATTGTAGGCTGATGGTTTTTTTTTGCTGGCCTCAGCCAGCAATAAGTAAACGTGTAAAGCTAGGGAACAGATCCAACGCTCGAGCCTTCACTCTATAGAGCAAGTCCCTATAATCGCTCCACACCGCAAAACAGCAACCAAAGCCACCAGAAAGCTAGCAGGAGACACAAAGAGCCTACTTGAGCTGCAAGGACAAGAACCCAGCAGAGGCCCTTCTACACTATTTTTTAGAGCCTTCCGGGGTGACTTTGGCTAGCATTGTTGTAGTCAGCACTGGACTTCTGTCATTTATTTGACAATGAGTGAATTCAAGCTTCAAGTTCCAAATTTGTTGTTGCGCGTTACAAGGTTTCGGGAGAACGGTACCTCCAGGATTGTGGACTCGGCCACAGGTCGCACGCACCCATACCACCCAAAACCTGAGTATTAACTGGCCTCCTCCTAAGCTATTTCTTCATGAGGTCAGCCGCGAGGTGGAGAGCTGGAGTGGCGTGTGGGTGAAGTTGAGATTATTTGAGAGTCTTGTAGTGAAAGCTTTCCCCTGTTCCAAGTGCGTGCCAGCAGCACCAGCAAGCCCACCTCACATCCTCCTGAGAGAGTTTATATGCAGTGCCTCATCATGAAGGCAAGCAGAGCTGCTCTATCTGCTGGGTCTCTTCCAGATCAGAGGTTTGATCAAACTTATATTACTATACTGCCCTGGTTTACACTGCCCTTCAGCTGAGGCTCTACCATGCATCAGACTCAGTGTGTTTGTGTTACCTCTTGGAACACACACACACACACACACACACACACACACACACAAACACACACACACACACGAACGCACACTCACATGATGAGCACACACGAACGCACATTCAGGCACAAATACTTGCACACATGAACATACACATGCACGCTCACACACATGATGGCACAAGTACAAAGATACGCATACACCATATTTCAACGCTGCTTTTCACGTGCCACCAGAAATATTTTCTTTTTCTTCTCTCTTATTCTTTTCTTACTGAACTGCTCTCTACTGTGAAAGACAAAAGGAATCAAATGTGTCATGAAAAGGCTTGGTGTACAAAGATGTGAAAGTGAACAAAGCTAACAAACTTTTTCTCTTAGGAATGATATAAAGCCTCTGGGAACTTTGGCTTCATGCTGACGTGTGTGATGACTTGCTTGAGAACAGACTTAGGGCATTCATATATGGCTCTGCCTGTCACAACTTGTGACACATTTGTTTCAACGATATAGGAGCCTTTTGGAGCCAAGGTGCGTGTACAAGCAAAGGTTTGCTAGCAATTCTCATCTTCAACTCGTTGAGCTCTGCTGTGTTTCTCCACACACCCACTCTACCTTATCGGAGGCAACTGCCACCTTATTTTTATTCTAATATCCTCATGGTACTGCGCTGAAGTCCGCCAATATTTTTGAGGTTAAAGATGTTACAGGCGTTATGCATAGAGTTTACAGATAAAGCCATCAGTCAACACGTGTGACTGCTAGGCTGCGTGTAAAAATTGTGAAAATTGTTATTGTAGTAAAGTAAGCGGACATTTATGTGGTTACTGAAGGCGCTTGCCATGGTTTACCAGCAGCCACCGATTGCTGACCACTTCCTAGTAAGCAGAGGAAGTAAGCCAGGGTTTGACATTCATCTGCGCTTGCTAATTGCTCATTGGTAAGCCATTTAGTAAGCCGCGGTTACTACATAGATTTGTCATGGCCAGCAGCTGTATCAGTCAAAGTACAGAGTTACAGAGTTACAGATAAAGCCATCAGTCAAAACGTGTGACTGCTAGGCTGCGCATGTAAAACGTGTAAAAACTTACCTACAAAAAAAAATTGGAAAGAGGAAAAAGGCGACATTGCAGCATTAAATAAAGTCATTCAACAATTAAGCATCTGCCAGGACCAACCGACTGCAATAAATTAGAGAGGGGGAATCATGTGAGTTCTGGGCACATAAAAAAAGTCAAAGTACAAGACAGATAGCATCACCAAAGCCAGAGCTGTCGCTGGCGATGCCCTCTTCCCGCCCACTCACCTGCAAGTAAACCCAGCAGTTTGCAAGCAACTGTGCTCGTTCAGGGGTGCGTTCTAGGGCGCCCTCTCAAATTCGTACAGAGTAACAGTAAATGGTCGAACAGCATTCCCCCCAACCAAGGTCAAACAGGTAGCACCTCCGGTTTCAGGTCAAGCCTGCAACCCTCCTGATCCCCATTGATCTTATTTTTCTTTTGGTGGAGGAGATCGGTAACCGCATTCAAAGTGGCTCCTTTTCCTTATTTATTGGGGGTCCCCACTGGGCTTTTTATTGCCTGTATAGTTTCTTTTTCTCTGACCAGCAACCATGCCCCAAACAAAACCGGATAACACACGTAATAAAATAGGTCCAATAGTGCAAGAAGGTTTACAATGTTTACAGGGATAGACCTTCAGTCAAAGCGTGCGACTGCTAGCCTGCTCATTAAACAAACCCAATTCATGTATCATGTATGTACACATAATAAAATAGGTCTGCCAATAATGCAAGAAAAGTTGCCCATTATAACGTAGCAGATGGCGCCGTCAATCCATACCCCCTGGATGTGAAACCAAGAGACATACAACCAAACAAACGCGACATGCGTTGAACCAAAATTAAGTACTGTGTAGACACTTACCCTAGTCAACATGCAGAGAAGGAACGAGAACAACATAAGCTGCCTCGCCTACTCGGACACCGTAAAACCCTCCACACCATCATCCTGCTAAAACCAACAGGCACCATTTACAGCAGCCACACAAGGAACCCCAGCCTCGGGGTTACTGCCACAGCACTCATGAAACAATTAAGCCTACATACAACCAGATCTGCGACAAAAATCATACAGAATACAACCTCAACAATCATCTGGGCAATAGTCCTGGTGGTAAGCAGACTTCTGCCTCCCAACAACCTGATCCCCACTGAAACACTTCTTATTTTTATTCTCCAGGCAGGTTGTCAGATCAAATCACCATCACTGCAGAGTGTCAGACTCAGCACAACAACTGATCCAACTAATTGCTCTGTCACACAATTTGTTACTGCCAACGCTTGAGCGTGACAAGGTGGGATGTTACGTGCGGTAAATGTACCCAGTTATATTTCATTCCGGTTGCCACGTCACCACGCTGAAAGAATAAAGCTTTGAGCCACCCAGGCCAATTCACGCCATAAGAATGGCACAGCCAGAAAGCTGGTTTTGTGCTGATTCCAGCCATGCCCTCGGGTGTGTGGTCAAATACACTCGCATGGGAAGTGTTGCGAGGTCTCAGGCAAAAGGCGCAAGTGCACAATGTGTTTCAATTAAACTAATGAATACTCATCAAAAGTCGAAGTGTTAACTGTGGGGGCAACTCGTGCGGTTACTCAGGCTGTAGCTTCTGGCACACCGCTTCCATGGGGACCGGAAATCCTTAGGGTAAGAGATGGCGCTGCACAGGTCACACAGCTTCAGACACGGTATGGTATGACAGGGACTGTGCAAAAGCAAGAGAGGGGGGGTGCAGGGGGGGCGCAGCCCCCCCTGAATTGCCTAATTTGAATGCCACTTTACATTGCAAAGACCAGGCTGCCATCTCAGAAATGGTTGGACAGGAGCCGTGGGGTGCAGAGGGAGCGCAGCCCTCCCTGAATTGCTCTCACTACATTGGGTGCAACTTCAATGCAGATTGCAGCGCAGGCTCCGCCCCATTTTTGTGATCCGTTGGATCACACCCACTTGTTTCTTTTTTTCTTTTCTTATATATATTGGATAATAACTTATTAAGCGGTGCAGGACATAGACAGCTCCAATCCTTGCTGGGGATGGTGATCTACATGCTGCATTTTCCCTTTCTTCTTTTTCTCTTTCTGTCCTTACATTACTTGATCTCAATGATGTGGTTGTTGCGTTGTAGTCTGCCTAGATCTTTGGTTCGGTGCTGTCTGGGAAAGTGGCTCTGCTGGTGATAGATGATGCTCATCTCCTTCAGCTGACCTCTGCCACTCCGAAGAGCCCGTTGCTGTTGTGTTTTTACAAAGATGGTAGCAGTTATAAAGACGACTGGGCAAATGATGGTAAATCTGTGTCAATTGGAGAGGCGAGTGGAGCAGCCACAGGACTACAAACCACGCTACCCCCATTACTGGAGTAGTGCTGACTCGCGAGATGCACTTTTTACTGCCCACCACAACTCCCTCTCAACCCAATTCACTGGTTTTTCAGTTTGCCTTCCCAACTATGATAACCATACCATGAATCTAAACCTTAGGCGTGCTGTCTACTTAGCCATCCTCAGCACTGAGGCAACTGCCACCATCATGTTCCTACCTTTTTGAAATGGATCCATTAAAACCAACCCTTACTTAAAACTCCTGACAGCCTATCCTCAACTGTGCTATAGACTGGGAACAATCCCAGACCTCACCTACGCTACCCCTCAATCCTGGACTAGCCAAGAAATTCCTGTACCCCTTAACAGCCACATTATATGGCTGCAGAATCTTGCCCGTGACGTTCTTGATGCAAATTGGTACCTCACCAGCATTTTCAATGACCCCATCCGTAATGCTAGGCATGCTGGGACAGCGCCAGGTTTCAATAACTTTGGAAAACTGTACTCAGACAATACACAAACTGCCAAATGCTCCCACAGACCTGCTTTGAAGAAGTTATTGAACCTAATGGTGCTGGTTTAACCAACACCATAAGGAGAGCGGAGCTGGCAGCAATAGCTGCTGCACTTACTCATATTAATCCCCCATTTTGCCACAGACAGTCTTACCTCACTCCACCAAATTAGGAAACAAATGTTGTACCCAGAGAAGCACCACCGTCACCATGTCCATGGAGACATTCTCAAAATTCTCTCTAATACCATCCGTAACTCTCAATCCCACATCTTCCTTTATAAGTTCAAATTTCACGCTGGAATTGCAGGAAATGAATGTGCAGACGCCCTTGCCAAATATTAAGCCTGCCACAGCAATAGTCTCCCAGCTGAAACAACAATCCGCATTGCAGGCCCTGGTGGCAATCCCTTCTTTGATACAACCTGGCTAGCCCTTGAAGAAGTTAATCAGCAAGGATCTAGCACTGACGCTCCTCAGCACGGCACCAGACTGACTTACCTTCTTCCAAATCCTCAAGCTGCACTAAAATCCCACATGCACTCAAACCATAGACTGGGTTATGCAAACTCAAAAACAGGTTACTACTCTTATTACCAGAGTCTACTTCCACACATATATATACAAAGGCATTAGCAACGCATTCGGAACATGCCCAATTTCTCCCTCCAAATGAAACGCAATGTCTTTCACTACTGCATAGGCACCCTTTTTAATCAGAAACATGCTGTCCGCTTCAAAAAGTCCACTAGCCTTCAGTGTCCATTTTGTGAACAATCAGACAGTGCTCCTCAAATTCTCTCAGGGTGTCAAGACAATATCGTCTCTGACATGACCACCAAACGCCATACTGTTTCCTGCGGACTCATCATGAAAGCCATCAGCAAAGGATCCTTGGCAGGAGGTGTAGTTCAATATATAGCTAGCAGCACTGGCCGTTTTGCCTAACAAAACCTTCAAATTCCCAAGCATGCTAGTAATAAGACTCTACCCATTTGGCTCTTTGATGCTCGTTTATCTGTCAGAGACAGGCTTACTTCCAGTCGCCCTGATGCTATTTTGGTTACTCCCTTACCTACTAAGTCCAAACCACCTTCCATTCCCCACTCGCAACAGGTGCAGCATGCTAGGTCTCATGGACAAGTGCGCAGAGCCCACGACCTTAACGCTAATAAGAGGGAGATACACCTCATAGAAGTGAATTTTTGTGAAGACACTAGGCCTGCTGGACACCAGCTGAAGGCCTCTAACAAGCAGCACGAGGGTTTTTGCAAACAATTTAATGCTAAAAAAGTTACACTTCACACCATATTTCTTGGTGTGGGAGGATCAATCTATACCTCTAACACTTTGCATCATCTAAAAGAGCTCGGCCTCGATTCACGGAGGGCCCACAAGACTCCCTTGAATTGCATGCTCACTCTGTGCAGTAAAAAAACACAGCGCAACAAGTTACGGGGTCACAAAAGGGGTAAAAAAAAATTGTGTAAGCACAAATTGGTGTCACTGCATCTAATGGTCAGCTTCTCTCTCCGCTTCTTTTTCAGGGGGAAAAAAGCTTCCAAGAAATGGAGCAAGACACTGGTATTGGGCAGCAGCATCGCCTTCATCAAAAGAGTAAGGAACAATGTGAAAGCGGTCAGCAAGACCCTGGTCCTCCATCCTTTCTTTCACAGCTGCAGCTTCTCCCCCTCGAACCAAAACAAAGACATCAGCAGAGGAAGAACTCTTCGCCATTTGCTTAAACAGCTTTTTGAAATGCTGGTCTTCAAAAGTTCCGCTGCAGCCTATAAAGACTAAGCTTTTGCCCTCAGCTTTAGCATGCGGCCAAAGAAACCGCAGAAAGCGCAGCATGGAGGCCTTGTAGTCCTGAATAAGAAGCAGGAAGAAAAGTCTTTGTTGCCCATATTCACTGTCGTATAACAGAACAGTTGTTGTACACAACCAATAAATTGCATATGCACTGGTGCGTGTTCTGGCAACAATGAATAGGTCGTCACTCACCTCTGTTGAGAAAATGTAATTGTCTTTTTGGTGGTAGATACCATGCAGGTGGGAGACAAAATGGCGGTAAGAAGGACCTCTTCCGTCTGAGGCTCCCAAGTACGCGCTGATGTCTGACTCTTCAATGAAATCTTGGCGACACAAATCTTCGTACTTCACAGATTGATAGTCCAAAGATCTCAGATCAAGGGCCTGCTCCAGCAGATTGTCATAGTTCAGCGTGAAAAACGCGAACTTGCCAACATACTGCTGCTTGAAGACGCGAGCGAGTTCACTATTCTGTCTGGCCTGCGTACGTACGTGCGTGTGTGCGTGCGTGCGTGTGTGTGTGTTTTGTGTGTGCGCGCGCACGCATGGTGTGTGCGCACGTGGTGCGTTCGTGCGTGTGCGTGCGAGCAAGCGTTCGTGAGTGCGTGCGTGCGTGTGCCAGATCCTGTGTGTGTGCGTGTGTGATTTGGTGGGTGTGTGAGCGTGTGTGCGTGCGTGTGGTTCACTGCGTGTCTGTGTGTGCGTGTTTAAATCTTAACCCCAAATCCTTAACCCTAGCCTGCGTGCGTACGTGCTTGCGTGCGTGCGTGGGTGGGAGGGTGGGTGCGTGTACGTTGTGTTGTGCTGTGTGTTGTGTGTGTTGCGTGGGGCAGGTGGCGTAGGGCGTGGGGCGTGGGGCGTGGGCGCGTGCGTGCGTGCGTGCCTGCCTGCGTGCGTGCGTGCGTGCGTGCGTGCTTGCGTGCGTGTGTGTGTGTGTGTGTGTGTGTGTGTGTGTGTGTTGTGTGTGTGTGTGTGTGTGTGTGTGTGTGTGTGTGTGTGTGTGTGTGTGTGTGTGTGTGAGAGAGTGTGGGTGTGTGTTGGCACGTGTGTGGGACGTGAACGTTGTGTGTGTGTGCGTGTGTGTGTGTGTGTGTGTGTGTGTGTGTGCGCGTGCGTGTGTGTGCGTGTGTGTATATGTATGTGTGTGTGTGTGTGTGTGCATGCGCAAGTGTGTGTGTATATGTGTGTGTGCGTGCGTGTGTGTGTTTGCGTGTGTGTGTTTACGTGTGTGATTGCGTATGTGATTGCGTGTGTTGTGTGTGTGTGTGTGTGTGTGTGTGTGTGTGTGTGTGTGTGTGTGTGTGTGTGTGTGTGTGAAAGTGACCTCGTGAAAGTTGAACATTACCTTAGCCTTCTGAAAGATCGTCTCCGTGAGACCACGGGTGGTCAAAGTGTTAGTCCCTGCGAAAGGCTCCAACAACGCTGCTTCCAATTTTTCTGCTGCTTTGGCATATTCACCAGCATCCAGCGAGGCCCGGACGGCTCGCTCGCCCTTGAAACCTGTCGAACCACAGAAGGCCTTCAGCTGCTCAATACCCTCTTCCAGGAGCCCTGCCCACGACCCGAACGTTCTGGTGTAGTCGTCCTCTGCAAGCTGCGCAGAGACGCCCGCACCCGTGATGATGATGCATTTCTTGCTGCTGCTAGTATCTGAGACACTGAACGCTTTTTTCAACTCTTTGTACGGCTCTTCTTCGGGGTATGTTTTATGTTCCATCTCAAGTTTCGAGAATCGGTGAATGTGGATGTTTAATTGTTATGCAGTACCATTAATTTGCTATGTCGCCAGTTTTTTTACAGTTGCGCACCTAACTGTAAACCCTAATCATACGCTATTTATTTTACCTTCCAATTCCCGTTTTATTCTTACGTATTTTGGGGGAAGAGGACGTCCGCGATGGGCAAGGTCACATTTGACAAGAGCCTTCATGCCTCAGATAAGCTGGGCATGAGCCTAGATTCGATCGCTGCGAAGCAGGTGATTAGCAGCATTGTGTAGGGAACCTTTGATTCAAGTCTCTCGGATCGAACCAACCAGTCAACACCTGCACACACAAGCACACACCTGCTCCCGCATGCATTGCCAAGCGGTTCAGACGCACACACCCACACGCGTACTCACACAGACGCTTACTTCTGCACGCACGGACACACACACACACACACACACACACACACATACACACACACACACATGCGCGCACACACACATGCGCGTGCACACACACACACACACACACACACACACACACACATACACACACACATGCGCGCGCACACACATACACACACAAACACACACACAACAACACACACACGCACGCACGCACACGCACACCCACACACACACGCACACAATCCTATCATTGCTTGTGTACAAGCTTGCATGCACAGTACAAACAAGTACGCAAACGCATTGCGCACGCGTCCAGGAGACCAGTTGTCATCAAAATCCCTAACAAACCCCCTCTCTCACTCGCGTTGATTTTGTCGTGCAGAAAGAAGCGGCAAAAGGGGGCGCTCCTTCCCATTTAGGCGGAGGAAGCAAGTATTTACCCAAGGGCAAGCAGCCCCCCAACAAGCCCCAGCACCAGCCAGCCCACAAGCCCCCCCAACATCAACATCCAGCCACGCAACGCATCAAGGGGGGGCCGAGCAGCAGCAAACCTCCTCCTGTTTACGTGCCTGTGTACAGCTCTAATGAGGGGGGCAATGGCAACCGTGATTCAGTGCCAAACATGCAGGGAGGTCGCAAGGGAAGGGGTGGCTCAGCGCAGCAGTCTGAGAAGGGAGCAGCAGCAGGCGGGCGAGGAGGTGGGGGAGGGACCAAGCGAATTGCTGGTGGCGCCCCCATGTCTGCCTCAAACCCCAACGTTCTGCCGCAATCCAAGAAGTTTGCAAAATCAATGAGGAAGAAGCAGATCAGGGCTGAGGCCGCCTTGATGGACGGAATGATGGGGCCAGGGGTGGTGGGGGGGGGAGAGGAGGAGGACACGGAGATAGAAAATGCGACCATGGAGAGCTATATGGAGGGGGCAGAGGAGTATCAGCTGTTTGGATATCCTTATGGGCCGCCATCAATGTTAGCAGAAGCAGGGACAGGAAGGGGGAAACCCCCCCACACACGTGCAGCCAGGGGAAAGCAGGGCGGCAGCCCTCCCTCCTCCTTCCGCGCCCCCCTGTCCTTACACCAGCTCCCCTCTGGACGCGGCCCAGGAAAAGCCAGAGTGCCACCCACCAAGGGCTCTGTCGCGCTCATGAAGCAGAACGCGCGCCATAAGCAGTTGGAAGCAATGGGAGGCGGAGGAGGAGGTGGAGGGGTCTCAGGAAGCAGCGTGCAGCAGCCCACTGCTGCCCATCGCTACCCCCCTCACGCATCAGCACCCTTTGCCACAGCAGCTCATGCCGGGGCTCCTGCCACACAAATGCTGGACTGTGGGCTAGATGCCTACGAGCAGCTGCAGCAGCATTCGTACCAGGACTACGCATCAGCAGGTCGTAACAACGCCTCTCAGCAGGACAGAGGGGGTAGTCGTGTGAGAGGGTACGCTTCACGGGGGCGCTCTCCCTCCCCCCCCCCTTACTCTTTGGCTGCGGCTAACTACAAGCCCCAGAGGTATGATGCTCGTGGGGGAGGGTCAAGAGCTGGCATGCGTGATCGTAGCAGGGACAGGCATGGACAGGGGGCTGAGGTGGGGCGGGTGCGGGAAAAGAGCAGGGAGAGGGGGAGCGAG
>Ga0307948_1003007_pt1 | contig 12400 bp, 8 predicted proteins | sample OrgLakmetagen280_FD_201824 | JGI IMG/M metagenome (GOLD analysis project Ga0307948, IMG submission 201824) | Saline water microbial communities from Organic Lake, Antarctica - #280 | ecosystem: Environmental > Aquatic > Non-marine Saline and Alkaline > Saline | place: Antarctica: Organic Lake...
TGTGAAGAAGGCTTGTCGGTCGCCGTGACCTCCGCCCAGGAGGCCATGGGGCTCGAAGGTCTTGGTCGCTTGACTCCAGGGCGAGGTAATTTTTTGTGATTTCCTAATTTATTTATTTTTTTCATCAAGGTTTTCCGAAAATTCAACTATCTGTTCCCATTTTTTCACTTTATTCTTCGTGCTGGAGTCTCAGAATTCACTACTACCAAAGAGGCGTCTCACCTACAGTCTATGTGGGGAGTGCTTTACGCTACCAGTGTTTTTATGTGCCTTATACACTCAAATTGCAAAAGCTACAACAATACTAGAAGCGGAGCTGCACCGCCAGGGAGAGACAAGCAAGTAAAAACTTGTATCAGTCAATAAGAGCCAAGACCAGCTCGTAGGCCTGCTGCAGGAGCACAAAGCTTTCAGCTGATGTGCGAGATCCCCCACTATGGCCAGTTTCTATCTGAGGCCCAGCAACGAGTTGCGATCTCAGTGAATCAGGGTGGCACTTTGCAGCTTGTCGCCTGAAAGCCCTCCCGACTTCTGCCTTACTGAAACCCAGGCAATTGCCCTTTGCTTCCGACAGCCCCAGATCTAACAAGCTACAAGCTTTTGCTAAATCCACACGGCTGCTGCTGCTACCATGCCCGCAAGCTCCTCCGCCCATTTTGCTAGTTGTGGGATTGCTCCCAGTTTGTGATGCTGCATTGCCGTCATCTGCCGCTGTGGAGCTGCTGCTGCCATTGTTGTGCTGGCTCAGTCCTGGACCAGTCCGAGAGGCAGCAGCTGCCGCGTTGTGTAGAGCTGTCTCCAGCCTGGGCCATTGAGGCGCAATGGTTTGAAGGTGCCTGCATGGTCAGAGATGGAGTTGAGTACGCTTTTCGTTGTTTTATTTCGTAACTTTGAAGCAATTTTGTGTCGCTTTGCGTTTGGGTTAGGGCCTTGTCAACTGACTGCTGCGAACAAAGCAAAATTGATGTTGTGTGAAATTTAACGCAAGCGTAGTGTGAAGAGATGTACGGAATTGATAACGTGGGTAGTTTTGGTGTTGTGTGAATTCAAGCGTAAGCGTAGTATGCAGAGGTGTACGGAATTATTAACGTGGGCAGTTTTAGTGTTGTGTAAATATAAGCGTAGTGTGAAGAGGTACACGGAAATGTTAACGTGGGCAGTTATAGTGTTATGGGAATTCAAACACAAGCGTAGTGTGAAGAGGTGTACGGAAATGTTAACGTGGGCAGTTATAGTGTTATGGGAATTCAAACGCAAGCGTAGTGCGAAGAGGTCTACGGAAATGTTAACGTGGGCAGTTTTAGTGTTGTTGCATTGTGCATAATTGAGGGGATCGAGCAATGACCAAACAAATTGGAGAAAATGAAAAATGTGCAGGCAAAGGGTAAAAACTCCCCACACATGAACTGGAAAGGGAGCCATTTTAGTACTGGGTGCCATGGACTCTTTTAGCAGATAAATGGACTTTGCTTCTGACGCAGGCACAGAGATAAAAAAATGCGTGTAGCATGGTGCTTTCTGCATGATCTGTAACGTAATGTGGGTATGATTGAAGTTTGCCTTCCCAGCCTCGTGATGTCTTTTCCTTGTTTCCTACAGCTGGTAAGACAGCCCTGCAAAAAAAAATAACAAACAAAAAACTACGCAAGGACATTGATAGCACAAACCTCAGAGTGCAGGAAGCAGGCTCGTAGAAGCCCATGACCAAAAGAAATACTATGCAAGAATATTGATAGCACAAACCTCAGAGTGCAAAAAGCAGGCTCGTAGAAGCCCATGGCCAAACAAATAACAAAGAAAAACTATGCAAGAACATTGATAGCACAAACCTCAGAGTGCAGAAAGCAGGCTCGTAGAAGCCCATGGCCAGCTCTGCAAGGCCTGTACGCCATAGCACACACGGTACATCAGTGGGAGCCTGAGACAAGACCTGCACCATTAGAAAAAGAATCAAAAAGAAAGATTTAGAAAGAAAGAAGGAGACATTTTGCACACACACACACACGGCACGTCTGTGGGAACCTGGGACAATATAGACCTGCGGTCAAGGACGTGTACCGAGTCCACGGTGTACCGAGTCTGTGGTACCGCATAAATGCTATCTTGTTATAGAATTTCACGGTACCCAGTGCTCCCATATCCCTTGCTCAGGCATTCAGGTTTCCTCCAAAAAGGTTCAACCAAACATTTAGCATCCCATTAAATTCCTAAGCTCACGTGGGCTTCCCCTTTGCCTCGCCACCCAAAGCCTAAGCGCCTTTTCAGAAGTGTCGAGCGGAACGGTTTCCGTTGCTTACTTTTCCCTTCCATTTTTTGGGAGGAGTGTAACGTTTCTCATACCAAAGCGGATCATTTCCCTTAATTGACAGAGGGAGTGATTTTGTTGCTTGTGTACCTTTTCCTGACCTTTTTGTTTGGCATGTTTTCATGGTCTGCGCTGTGCTTCCTATTTTTTAGTAGGCCTCACCTGCAGTGCCACAGCTGCCCCTCCCGCAGGCCCCTCCATCCACACTTCTGCTAGCTTGCACAGCACCTCACCCAGCAGCCTTGGGTATGGTGCACACTGCTTTACCTCTGTCAGGAGGGAGCGGAATTCATGCACATGTCGTGCTTGCTGCTCAGCAGGGCTCTCACTTGGCCCTTCCTGCTGCCCTGATCTAGGGAGAGAGCGTGATCTATCGACAGCGGGATGCTCTGCCGGCCACATCTGTGATTTGTGTGGAATTGTGCAGCTGTGATGGTGCAACTAAATAGGTCCTTTAAGTGCAGAGAAGTTCAGCTTAACGCTGTGTTATGAACAGGGTTGGCCCGAACCGTATATATACACATATATACGCCGTATATTTGGTGATTTCCAAGCCAAAAATACCGTATATACACCCCATATATATGGTTCTGGCCAACCTTGGTTATATATAGTAATTTGTATAGCCTTTGCTTTGCACTTACAACTACACTTGGTAAGGAGCGGCTTTATCTCTCTACCTGTAAAATGCGCGTACACGTTTGTCGGAGGTCCAGCAGCTTGCGCGACTGAATCGTTGGCGGCACTGAGCTTTCTGCTTTGGAAGCTCCACCCGGGTGCACCATGTAAACGTCCAGGATCCTACAGTTTGTGGTTGGTCGGTCGGTTAGGAAACAAAAAGGGGAGGTTATATAAATAAATATCTGGGTCGGACCATTTGCTACTCACAGAGCAATGATGACACTCACAAACCACTCACGCAATGGACCTTGCGGTTAGGGTAGGATGGGGTCAGTTAGGAAACAAGAAGGGGAGATTATATCAGAATTATACCACCTCTCTTTGCTACTCACAGAGCAATGATGACACTCACAAGCCTCTCACGCAATGTACCTTGCGGTTAGGGTAGAATGGCAAGTTAATGGTCATTCTCCACTGTCCACTCTCACACATCAGCACTCACTCAGCAGACATCCTGGGATTCCCGCTTCTTAGCGCAATTTCAGCTTGAAGGTATGCCTTGTGTGGGCCTGCTCCAAAGCTGTCGACGAGCTGCTTGGCGTCATCTAACCTGCTGCACAGCACCAAGCTTTCCGCTAGAGCTGCATTGGTCACCTGAGGCCATGCAAACGACAATAGCAAGGGGAATGATTTGATTGGTTTATTTGTTGGGACCTATAGGTTGAGCAGCCATGCCAGGCTGGAGGCCTTTGTAATCCAAACTAAACTAAACTAAACTAAACAAGGGGAATGAAAACCCTGGTAGTGTAATCCAAACTAAAATAAACTAAACAAGGGGAATGAACACCCTGGTAGCAAAGCACTCAAGAGGATTGGAAGAAGCCATACAACAGACAGAAAAATTTTGAGGTTGTTAGGATCTAACATACCGTTGCTCACAAATGTGTGCTATAAATGATATGAGAGTAGGACCATGTGCTGATGGCTTTCGTTTTGTCAGGAGTGCTGGTATAAACGGCATGCTGGTATAAAAAGCAAGGCTAGTATAAAAAGTATATAATCTTGTTCATTCAATTGCTTTGATTATACTGCAGACTACTGCTTGCAAGACCTGTCAGAGAATATCTCCTTTCTTGTAAGCAGCACATGCTACATGCTACAAACTCTACAACTGTCCTAGTCCCTGTTGGGTCCCCATTGTTTTTACAATATGCGACTTATACAGTGCCTGGTACCTGAGTGGCTTTTGAGTTCGTTGGAGGGAGTTACTGCTTTGGTTCTCTTTTTCTTAGAGTCACCTGTGAGGTAGGCCGCCTCTGCACCGCAGCATGAGCCGCTTCCAGTTGATCTGCAGCTAGTTCCAAGCTGAAAGGGCCGCTTGGCAATGCAGGGCGGTTGTTCATCTACAGCAATGGTGTGCATACAAAGAATACAACCTGTACTGCTCTCTTAGCCTCTTGAATACGGTTGGACAGAACCATATCCATACGGTGTATATATGGTATATTTGGCAGGGGAATCACCTAATATACAGTCATATACGGTGTGTATATTTGGTTATGGCCGACCCTACTCTTAACCAATTTTCTGGCTACAAGCCAGCCTGTCACAGGCTTCTTGAAGCGCAAGACTCGAATACCCCTTTTGTCATGATAAAACAAAAATTGGCAAGAAAGATCAGGTTTTAGGCAAACAAAGTGTTGCAGTATATAAGCTGTGGTTTGTTACTGGATTGTGTGGATTACTCAGGTCATCCGTTGGATTGCTTATTGGATTGCTTTTTGAATTGTGGTTCGTTACTGGATTGTGTGGATTACTCAGGTCATCCATTGGATTACTCAGGTCATCCATTGCATTGCAGAAATCAGCGCACATCTTTCTATAAGACCTTATTTTCTGACTCTACTTGGTCCCACGTGCAGTAACAACCTCAAGCAGAAACATTTCTGCACTGACTCACAGCTTTGCCATTTAGCACGTCCTCCTCCTCTCTGCACCCTGCTCTGCAACATCGATCGAGGCTGCGAGTGAACTCCACATTCGTTGGAAATCTTGTAAGCAAGCCTCGCCACGCCTGCTCTGCCTCTTTCCACATTTTTAGCCCTTCCAACGCTTGGGCCTCTCTTACTTTAGCTTTCCTGTGTGCGGTGTTGCTAGCGGGTTGGAGGTGCAGCGCACGCTGTGCTGCCTGCAAGAAGCCACACGTGCAATGTGCATCAGACTCAAAAACAGGATGCTACACAACGAGGACACAGCCAATTGCCCTGAGAGATGCAGGAAAACAATAGATAAAGCTTTCGAGGGTTGTACAAAATGCAGCAATTAAAAAGAAAAGCTGTGACTCCTAGTCCCTACCAGGCACGCCTAAGAAGGAGCATGTTTTAAGGAGTCCATACCAGCAACCAGCAAACACAGCTATGCGACTACACACATACGTAACTACACTTTAAAATATCTATTCAAATATAATTCATCTGCAATGTACAGCCTTGTAACTAGATTAAGGTGGTTATCAAAGGTAAATGGCACATCAAAAATTGACAGCCTGGTTGCACAATTAGTAATTCAAAAGGTGCGCACACTTATGGTTCATGTTATCCACCGCCCCAACTATTTTTTATATTCAGGTCATAAAAAAGGTCAAAGTGGTGCGGCAGGATCTGCAGGCTGAAGACCTTTTCCTTATGCACTGACCTGCAGGGCAGTCTGATACTCCTTGATCTTCAATGCAGCTGCCGCCATATTTGCATGGTACACCCCTTCATGTGGCCATGCGTGTGCTGCTTCTGCAACCCATTGCATGCGGTTAAGAATAACCCATTGAAATAACCCATAGGAATAACCCATTGCTTAAATTAGGAATCAGCGCTGAAGACTTGCGTGCTTTAACAGGAATTTTAACTAGAGCTCACACAAGCCAGAGAGTTCCACACCTAGAGCATGCAGTTGAATGTTGACCAATTAAGTTGCGTTCACTGAAATTTGACTCTGAGACCTCCATCCCTTTGACATGCCACGGCTGAGCATTTTGACTCGCCACCTCGTCAAAAGAGCGCTGTTCATAAAGTGCACCTGAAAAGCACGCCAGGGCATCGCGCCACCTCCGCTGTGCAAAGTGCTGTTGCCCAATGGAGTTGCACCTACAACAAAGGCGAGCAAGCAGTTAAGCGGCAGGAAAGCGAGCAATAAGCAGGGACGGCAACAAGCTCTCTGAGTATGCAGATCAATTTCTCTATAGCATAGACTCCTGACTAAAATGCCTCATTGTTTTCCAGACATGCTGCGAGGGGTCAACAGTAATCAAAGAGTTACGAGTTTGGCAGTGCAGAAGCCACTGGTTTCGCTTTCAGTGATTAATGGTTTAATGGGGTTGAGAGGGAAAGAAAAGGCCTCTATCTGAGCACATACACCTGTCTGCAGCTGCCTCCGTTCCAGCATCTGTAGAGTCGCTGCTGCCAGTAGCTGCAGCAGGGCCTGCAGTTGGCACGTGGACGTTACAGGTTAGATGGCGCAAAGCTCTGCTATTGTCACATAAATGGAGAGAGACTGCACGTACGCAATATCATAAAAGTTAATATTGTAGGAAACGGCGGTATGACCGACGCTTTTTTACACCGCTAGGAGGAGACATACAGTGTTATTGCAGGGTTCTCCTTGATCAACGCAACTCACTCTCCGCTCTGCTCCCTACTTGCTCCTTGGTTGCGCACTCCAAACAGAACAGCAGCTCAAGCACGTCCTGCAGCAATGTAGCAGTGCAAATATAAATAGCAATACGGCTTGATTTACGGACGTGCAGCCTTGGATTGGGCCAGCAGGAAATGTGTCCGCATTACCTTGTCCAGAACTCCCGTCTTTGCGAGCAAGGAGGAGGTGCGCTGTTGGAACTCTTTCAAGGTGGTCTGCAGCTCTGTGCCAGGCATAGGCATACCTGCCCTCGAATTTCGACCCAATAAATTATGTGGAAATATTTATAACGGTATATAATATATGTAACAAGAGGAATTTATCGAAATAAATTTTGTGTCGATTCAAATTCTCTCTAGGTCTTTCACGCAGTTAGGTCTGTCACGCAGTTTGGCTTCTTTCCGGGCAGAAGCACTCTGCACCCTCTGTTTATTCTGAGGCATCTTAGGCATGCTGCTAAAAAGCTGAATCCCAGGAACAGTCCTAGATTGCATGTTGCCTTCAATCAAGATTTTTCGCAAGCGTATGTCACTGTCCCTAGGCAACAACTCTGGTCACATCTGCGTCGTAGTGCTATGCCATCTACTTTGCTCAGCGTGATCAAGCATATGTATGAAAATGATGAGTACATTTTGATGGATGGTGAGAAGACGGCTCGGGTGCATCCCACGAATGGTGTCAAACAGGGGTGCCCTCTGTCCCCCCTCCTTTTCTCTTTGTACATCAATGACATGGGCAGAGAGATCAGTGAGGGCATTGAGGGTGCTGTGACTGGTGATCGAGTGAATTGTGTGTCCCACATGCTGTATGCTGCTGACCTTGGATTAGCTACTAACGACCCTGGTGAAATGCAGACGATGCTGAACAAGCTTCGTACGTACACTGAAAAGAAAGGATTGAGTGTGCACACGGCCAAGTCGGAGTTGGTTCATTTTAATAGTAAGTCTGTCTCTCCTTTGCATAATCCGTTCACGTACGATGGTGTGGTGCTTCCAGAGAAAGACAGGTTCAAATATTGGGGCATGCTGCTTGATAGAAGGATGAATCCGAAGATAGCTGAGGAACATGCGGTGCGGCCTTATATGGCTGCACAGAGCAGGATTTCTGAGTTTGCCAAGAGTCACGAATTAAAAAGCAGGCCTCATGCTGTGCTCTGGTTGTCTAAAGTGTATGTTATTCCTGCTGGGATGTATGCGAGTCAGGTGTGGGGCACAGTGTATCTGAGTGAAGGCAGTGAATTTGGTAGCCAGTTACAGAAGAGGCACCTGTCTTCCTTGAGGCGCATTCTTGGAGTGAAGAACAGCACAACAAATTGGGCGGTGCTTAGAGAGTGCGGTCAAGAGCCCTTGCAATCTTTCTGGTTCCGTGATTCCATCAGGTTTTTGAATAGCATGCATGCTTGATTCCAACAGTGAGACTCTACGTCGTGTGTTGAAGGCAGATTTGTATGTTGCTTCTTTTGATAGTTCTTGCTGGTCTGCTCAAGTCTCGAATGCGTTCAATAGACTGCAAGGTAGCGCTATGTTTAAACAGAAAATGCTGAGAGCCACACAGGTTCCCATGCAAGAATTCATTTGCGATTTGCGTTTCAGACATTTGAAGGTATGGAGGGAAGCTAATTTTTCATGTCCTCGCGCAGTAAACAAGAAGCAGTGACGTATCACAAGTGGTGTGGGAGTTCTGAGAGTGGTTCTAGAGGTTCTCCTTTTTCTATCCCCTCCTACTTGTACAAGGATTTAGACAAATAAGTTTTGAGATATTTCAGCAGGTTCAGATTGCGTGCACACCATTTGAAAGTGGAGTCTTGCAAATGGCATGGTGGTTCTAGCATTTGTGATAAATGTGAGTGTGGAGAAGTTTAAGATGAGAAGCATGTGCTTCTCTTTTGCAAGTGTGCTGAAGTGTGCGAGCTGCGCATGAGATACAGAGACCTTTTTGAAGGAATGTTAAAGACTTTGCGTGCGTTTGCTGCTTTGAGCTCTGAATTAATTCCTTTCTTGGCTTGTCATCACAGTATCACTGATTTTGAGATCAATGCATTCTTGAATCAAGACTCATACAGACTCCTCAAGATGGGTCAGATTTAGTTTCAATTTTCGACACTGGTTGATTTTGTTTCACCAGCCAATTGCCATCAGCCAGAGTCTCGGGCTGTAGGCCATCCTTGTACCCCCCTTGTAACCCCCCTCTAGGTCTGATTGCTACAGCTCTGTTTTTGGTGATTTGCAGAATGGCACTGTATACAGAAGTGACTTATTTCAATGCAGGAAGCTGAATATTTCTCATTTGCGCATAGACTTGAGATTCAGGCATAAGGCAGTTTGGAGAGAGGCACATGGTCAAGATCCTTGCTCCTGTTTAAAAAAGTCTTGTGGCTTATCACAACTGGTTTGCTCTGCCTGAGAGACCGGTTTCTGATGCTTGTGCACCATTTGTCTTGCCGGAGTATTTGAAGATGGCTCTGAGCAAAAGTGTCATGAGGAACGTCACATTGGTTCAGGACGCGAGGACATGGGTTGAAGTGTGAAACTGGTTTATATGGCAGGAGTACGGACAGGAGTGCACGTGTTTGCAATTTGTGTGAAAACGGGGATTATATTCAAGATGAGAAGCACGTCATTTTTTCAGGTATCGGTACCGAACATTTACGGCACCACTTATTTGATAATATCTCTGAAGGTGATATCAAAGGCTTTGTTTTTCAACATAACTCAGAAGTCTACAAATTTATTAGTGCAGCTGTCGATCTTTTTGATTGATTTATTTGTTGGGACCTATAGGTTGAGCAGCCATGCCAGGCTGGAGTCCTTTGTAATCCAAACTAAACTAAAATAAACTACAGCTCTGTCGAGTTAAATTGGGCAACATGGCAGATGGTGCTGAGCAAGTATCACTCGGAAGATTAGAGAGGAATAGGGGATTTTTGTTCTGCTCTGAAAAATGCACCGGCAGCGAAACTCAGTTTTACAACCAGGGGAGGAGGCTGCTCTGGCAATCGGAAGGTATAAAAGAAAAGAAGAGGCTTCCAGCTAAAAAAGTACCGGACAAAAAAATCAAAATACGGAGGCCACAAGAGAATGAAGCGCTGCTGGCAAAAGACTGACACGTCAAGACAGAACTAACAAGCAGGAGACTTGCCCGATATTACTAAAATTACATAAGATACAAAAATTACAAGTCCCAGTCTATTTAAACCAGTTCACACCCTTGTCCTGCCCTCTTGTGCCTGCGCCTTTTCCTTTTCTTCTTCCTTCGCTGAAGCCCAGATCCGATAGCCAGCCAATGCGCATGTGGAGTTGCCCACAAGCGTGAGGAAAGCCTGGCGAGTAAATTCACAGTTGTAGTGCGTGGATATGGAAGTAAATCATTACGACAAAATGACACGAAACATCAGCTCTTGCGCAAGCTTGCTCGAGGGCTGTAACAGCACAGCGGAAAAAAGGGCAGCCGTCAAAAAACATTTTTTGGGGTTCAAATTACACCCACTATTCTTGAATGATATCCAGCAGTTAGGCCACCGCTTGCATATGATAATATGGCTTGTGCAAAATTGATCAAACTGTGCCTTGCTCATGAGAAGGTCACTGTGCCTTTCCCACACTCTACTCTCCCCTCCCCCTCTCAGAAATCAGGAGGCAGTCAGAGATGTCAGGCCTAAATCAATGCAAAGCGATTGCACTATTCAACACATATAATTGCAGGCTACGAATGCGTACGCTAGATGCATGACGGCAGAGTGCGAATGTCAGGCATGGCTTAATGTTAAGGAATTGTGTCAGCATTTCTCAATTAGTATACCTAATCGCAGGCTTCAAATGCATAGGCTGGATACATAAGATATGCTTATTGTGCCCCATTATTTACTCATAGCATTTGACAGGGTGTCCCATACAGCTTACTCTTGACCCCCCATACGTGCTGGATGATTTGAGGAAATTTGAACTCTACTTAAAGCCGCAGTATGAAGAGCTCCAGGGTTATACTAAACTAAAGAGCAATGGAATGTTGCTTACCGTACAGAGAGTGTATCACCGCCCCCTAATCATTGTTTTTTGGTGGGTGCGGTGACGGGGCGGTGGTTTGATATATGTTTTTAGAGGGGGCGGCTGTGGGGCGGTAGCGGAAACTAAAGTTATTGAGCAGTGCGAGCGATGAGTGGTCAGGAAGTTTTCTCAGCACTCTCTGAACCCCCAGCCCCAGCTCTGCCGGTCCGTCCCTAAGCCCCCAGCCACAACCCCAGCCCCACCTTCACCCGTTGCACCCGTCGGGAAGTTCCAGCAAGGGGGGGTTAGGTTGCAGTACAAAGCTGTAAAATAATAGTTTTAGGGGGCGGTTGCACATTCTGACCATAAAATATATAAGTTTTTCAAGGGGGGCAGTGGATCCAAGGATGTACGGTATAGTATATAGAGGGTTGGACAGAACCGTACATAAACACCATGCATAAACACTGTATATACCCATACATATGGAAATGTCCCTGTTATTAATACTGTGCACACCATCCACATTTGTGTGTCTGGTTTTAGGTTATCCAGCCTAATTCCTATATATGGTTAACACGCCTGGTTACGTAGAAGCCCTCCATCAGTCTTTTTCCCCCGCCTTACTTTCTGGAAATTAGAGTCCTTGACTTCAGTTGTTCAAGCCGCGCTTTTAAGCTTACCAGCCTACCAACTACCAATGCTGAAGTCAACCAGAGCAAGAACCTACTGTGTTGAATCAATCTGGTGCAAAAAGAAGTATGATGCATGCAACCCTGACGATGGATGTTTTCCCTGCCAACTGAATTAAACAGAGGGCGAAAGCTCCTGCAGTTGTGACTTATTCTCAGATGACCGCCTAGATGTTACAAACAGCAACAATGCACTTTTGACGGACAATAACGTTCGTATTCATAATCAAATTCACACGCACACACATATACACACACGCACACACACACACACACACACACACACACACGCACACACACGCACACACACACACACCTGCAAGGCTACCAGGTACTCCATGTCGGGCGCGTTGTAGAAGAAATGCCAGGTGCAAGCACACATGGCGCTACCGAAGCACGGCAAAAGCCCCCAAGCCAGGCCCTTCCATCTAGGGTTGCCTGTCACCTCTGCGTATTGCCACAGCAAAGAGATTGCCGTGGCCCACTCTATCTGCAAGGTGAGTGAGCGTTTTGCGTAGCTTAAGATGTATGAAGAACTTCGAGCACTCTCGAAGGCGAAGGAAATAACGCCTGCTACAGCAAAGGAGATGGTATATAGCAAGAGGGTGATTGCTTACCACGCAAGAGACGTGTATTGCCCACGTTGGTAGAGACAAAGCGTTGCTCGGCTCTGCGGCCACAGCTAAACACGGTTCTGGGTAAGCAACCAGGCTCAAACCAGCAAGCGCTGCTGGTGCCACCAAATGGATGAGTTGTGGACCTAACTGTGTAGTTTGCTGCGTCCTGTTGCCCGTACAAGACCTGGCTACGCTACCGCTGCGGCAGTTGTGGCTCAACAGATTTGCTGGGACAGCTTTTGAGTTGGAGCTCCAAATAATTTGAGTTGGATGCTCAAATGCTACTAATCTGTGGCTGTGCTTTCCAGCTGCCTGGATGCATGTTGGCGTTCCAAGTCGAGAGATGTGCATCGTAAAAAAGTAATGATATAATATTAGAAACCGTATTACATGTAATAATTTGAACTCAACTCCCTCTCCGCTGTGATTTTCGACGCGGTCGCAGCTGAGCTGTGATGCATGAGCAGGGAGATGGGCAGGAATCCACGAAAATAG
>Ga0307948_1003008_pt1 | contig 12399 bp, 8 predicted proteins | sample OrgLakmetagen280_FD_201824 | JGI IMG/M metagenome (GOLD analysis project Ga0307948, IMG submission 201824) | Saline water microbial communities from Organic Lake, Antarctica - #280 | ecosystem: Environmental > Aquatic > Non-marine Saline and Alkaline > Saline | place: Antarctica: Organic Lake...
ACCCGTCCCCACTCCTTGCTTCACTTGAGCCCCCCTCTCTCGTACCATCCCACACTTATGTACCCGCCACTCCACAATAGCCAGACATGGCCTCCACCCTATAAAATCCACCTTCGCGCTCCCACCACCTAGCCCACCTCCCCCTCACCCTCGGCCGTGCCTTGCACGCCTCTCCCCACCACCAAATCCTCCTTCCCTTCAGCTTCAGCCTTGCACAGCTCCCTCCAACTGGCCCTACTCCCCATCACCTCCTGCAGTTCTCTGCACCCCTCTCCCCACCACCAAGTCCTACTTCTCCTCACTCTCCGCTTTCTCCCCCTAGGCAGCGCATTGCCTACAATTGCAATTGGTGAGCCCTTTTGATGTGCTCGCCCCAGCCCTTGTAAACGTGGGGATGCGCTCACGTAGAACTGCACTTGTTTAATACGCACATGGCGCATGTGTGTTTGAGAGGCAGCAACTGATGCATGTGTGTTGCTCTGCTGAGGGGCTAGGGATGAGGCTTGATTTGGTGTGGGTTACAACTTTGTTTGTGTGTTGCCTTTGTACAGCCGAGAGGCGAGGTTTTGGCCAGTGCTTTATCATTGCCCACTAATTCTCCAACTCGTGTTTACCGAGTGACTCAGGGGCGTTTTTTTACTGAATGTGTGGATTCTTCTTCAGTAGCTTTTGACCTAGCTGTTGACCGGGTGACTAAGGGGCGTTTTTTTACTGAATGTGTAGATTCTTCTTCAGTAGCTTTTGACCTAGCTGTTGACCGAGTGACTGAGGGGCACTTTTTTACTGCCTGTCTAAATTCTCTTCAGAAGCTTTTGACCTGGCAAATCCAGCATTGCTGATTACAATGTGAGCATGCATGCATGCATTTTTGGTGGGTGCACTTTTGGTGGATGCAGTGCAACGGACACAGATTTTGTAGGCAAGTAAGCTCACCGCACTAGTTATCTTGTATCATATCTTTTCTCTTTCGGAGTATGTAGCGGTGCAATAGTGCAACTGCTTTTTTTTATTATTTGAGCTAGGCTTTGCAAGTATTTGGTTAGTGTTTTTGGTGGTTCTTTGCCTTGCTCGAGACTTTGAACGATTTGAGCAAGGCTTTGCAAGTATTTGATTTGCGTTCTTGGTGGTTCTTTGCCTTGCAAGAGACGTTGCTAGCATGGCAATTTTGAAAGTCATTTATTTTCTGCCTTCAAAGTAGATGAGCAATATTTTATACTATTATAATATTTTCCCCCAATCCTGTCCTACTTCCATCTTTAGTAATGAGAATGTTTGTGCCAGGTATTGCTCTCAAATAATTTTGAGAGGCATTGGGGAGAGAATACCCTGCTTTGGCTTGTAGCAACAACACGTGGCTGCAAAAAATAATAATATAAATTTCCGCGCTTGTTATCGCTCCTAAACGCGTAATAGGGTGTGACGGATGCACAGAGGTGAGCACGCGCGTGTTTGTGTTCTATTTGACTTTGCATCTTTTTTTTGTCATATAAATACGCTGTTATGATTACATTGGGGAGTCAGGTTGGTAAGCAAATTGGCTGCACTCTCAGCCAGCCACAATTACAAAAGGCCTTCAGTCAAGAAGTACGACTGCTAGCCACATTTACATCCATCGGCTCGGAAATAGGATAGTTGGTGTTTTGCTGTATAAGGTAATGGTTACAATGGTTACAATGGGGGGTGACCTTCAGCCAGGTAGTTTGGCTGATCGGCTGCTGACTGGTCTCGGCCAGCCACAATTAAATCCATAAGCTCAGAAAGAAAAAGAAAAAGTCTATTGTTCTGCTGAGAAAGGAAATCATGAGCAAGTTGGTTGTTGACCTGTTGCAGCAAAAAGGGTTGGGCTGCTAAAAGTCCTCAAAAAAGGTGTAAACAGAAAGGAAAAATGTTTCCTCAGCTCACAAACTCGATGGTCTTGGCAAAATAAAAGAGCATGCACCTCGTTCTGAACATGTTCATCTTCACCAGGACATTAATCACATACGCAAGAACCATCTTCAAGCCACGCTGCTGCCTCAACTTTCAAAGTATGCGCACGCAAGCGGAGTTTACTTATATTGCGCTTAACATGTTTGGACAAATTAAGATGGAGATACCGTGGTACATTAATCGGCATACGCTCATTTCTAAAAGAAGGGGTGGCAAACCAAGAATGATAGGTGGCCAGTTTGTTGTTGTGCGTGTTGGGTCCACCAACTCAGCGTCTCTCCAAACACCTCTCATCCTATGCTTCAAATCTGCAGTAAACTCTTGCATAGTAATAGCATGCCCAGTTTGAACAGCTCGTACATACTGTATAAGGTAACAACATCGGCTCCTTGCCGATTACTTTCGGTATAGATTACAAGAGAATGCTAAAGGATTGAGCCATGCAACATTTGAGCAAGTCAGACAAAGAAAAGTCTCAGATAAAGACAGATTTACCTCCAGCCGCCCAGATATTGTGTTGGTTACTCCACCTCTGCAAAAACGCAAAAACAACAAACTACGGCAGAGGGGTGGGTTCTTTGGAGTGGCAGAGGGCAACTGAGGGAGACTGGGAGCATCCCAGCAGCACTGCCAGCCACCAGCAGAGCCACCAACCCCAGACAGCATCGACCCAAAGACCTCAGCAAACCTCGGCGTGACATCCACCTCGTCGAGATCAGTACTGTGAGGACATCAGAACCAGCTAGACGACGCAAAGGATCAGCACAAAGACCTTCGCAACATTCTCCGAGGAGCCTCCGTTACTCTCCACATCATCCTTTTGGGTGTGGGCGGCACCATCTACGACACTCACACTCTGAAGCCTTTTCAAGGAAATGGGTCTTGACTCTCAAAGAGTTAAGGTAAGGTAAGGTTACATCGCTATATATGCCTCTGGGGGGCATCTGAGCGGAAGCTTGGAAAAAGCCTGAAACCAAACCAAAAATCCAAGGGAAGAGGGCTAGGCACTCAGCCACAAAAGAAGCAACACCATATATATACATGGTTGGTTCAAAAAGGTCCGCAAAGCTATCTTCATATTGAGGTGGGAATACCAGCAGGCGGTGCTGTGTGTGGAGGCTAACAAGATGTTCATGCGGACAGTTTAGCCAAAGAGTTAAGAAGCTGCTGGCCTCCAAGCTCCATGTGCACTCTGTGAACTTCGCTGCTAAACTTGTCCATACCAGTTGTGCCCTTTCCAGTACTGATATCAACTCTCATCAGGAGCCGGTTTCAGGCCAAGCCTGCAACCCTCTTGATCCCCATGATTTTTGATTTTTCTTTTCCTTCTCGCGGTGAGGAGCTTTACGGTACTTGGTACCAAAGTGGCTCCTTTCCCTTAATTGTGGGGAGTAGCTGCCTGTGTAGTTTTTTTTCTTTTTCATTGTACGCCGTGCAAAGCCTGCAACCCATCTTCACTGCATATGAATACTTAATGGTTACAATGGTTACAATGCGGGGTGACCTTCAGCCAGGCTGTTTGGCTGATCGGCTGCTGACTGGCCGAACGGCCAGCCAAATAAATCCATAAGCTCAGAAAGAAACAGAAAACTACGCTATGAATACTTAAGTTTATTAGTACTTGAAATTGGGAGGATAATTCTGCGGGGGGGAGAGGGGAAAACGAGTGGAAATTAATTAAAATATTTTTCGCTTTTTTGCTGCTATCACTGAACTAATAATCGTCTCAGCACCATGCAAACAGTGTCACAGGCTCTTACGCTGATTCCTGATGTTTACGGATGTAATAGATTTCAAGTCCCATGTCAAGAGGAGGACGTTTCGTACCATTCCTCATACATTGTTTTCAAGTGTGTTTTTGAGGATGGTGGGTGATTAGCGTGCGCATGATCTGCAAAAAGCTATTTGTTTTGCTGCCGCAAATAAAACATTTCCTTCCTGCAGGTGGATCATACGGCGGTGCATACGGTCCGAACAACGTGCTGCAAGATGACGGCTCTGTTTACAGCACAGCACCGGGTAATTTTTTTACCATCTTTGGTACACCGCTAGTAATACTTGGTCACATATTTCGTTTTTCCTTAAACATGAGCAACTAAGGACAGATGGTTAAGCACTGTTGCATAAACGCTCTGACATTAGGCATTAGGCTTGAGGTCGTCGAAATCCCGTTTGTGCTCTTCCGTGCCCTTGTTCACACACACTTGCAAATAAACAGTGTTGGCAGAAACTCTGACGCTGTAACAACGACTGCCCGCCATTTTGCAGGCAGGGCAGAAAACGTGAACCTGGTCTTGGAGGTGGAAGGCCCCGCACCCGTGACCCTCACAAGTTTAATTGTTTCCGTGCCTGTGAGTGTGTTGCTTCATCAGTCACTGCCTCTGTAGTCACAGACTGTGCTTTTTGTCACCGTGGTTTTTGCGTGGACAGCTGCTGATTGCTTTATAAGATCATTTGATTGGATACCAGACAAAGCATCATTTTTCTTGCCCTCACATGTAAGTGCACCTCACGCTGCGACACAGTTTTCGGGATTCACGTCGCCCTTGAGCCAAGCCATCATTTTCACCTCATGGGGTACGATGGACTATTGTGTGCAGTAGTTCTTTAGGCTCTTGACTGCGCATGCCTGTACGTACTTTTAGACGCCTCCCATTTGCTGCATGAGCGTTTGAGTGTACACAGACTACAAGCATTGCTGTGTTCATCGCAATTGCGGATGCCTTTGTTGCTGCACGTCAAGGTCTTGATCATATGCGTGGTACATACTGGCTAGATTTTATGCCAAAGTTGATGCTTCCATCAGCATGCTCCTTTTGCCCCAAAATACATCTTAGATTATCCAAGCATCGCTGGAACATCTGCTTGGGCTGGTGTAAAGAGCGAGGCGGAATTCAACAGCATGTACCTAAAGTCAATGGCAGCTGAGACAAGACCACCGGTGAGTGGTACTCACAACCACACACACACGCACACACGCACACACACACACACATACACACACACACACACGCACACACACACGCACACACACACACACGGAGGTGTACAAATTACAGACGAGGATCTATTATGCTTGCATATCTGTAGGTGCGCTTTCTGCGAGTAGATCATCACTGCTGGTTTTACATCCTCTTTTCTAGCTGGTCCTCTTTAAAGCCCTTTGGTTACAAATGGAGCTCAGATTTCCCTTCCCCCCTTTTTTGCTCTATTTAACCTTAAACATACCCACAACTCTTCTTCTGCAGGCCTCCGCTTGCATGTCTTCCCACAGCTCAGACACAGATGGTGCGCACACTTTTTGTGAAGGTGCTCTAAGTTACAGCAGCAATGTGCGTAGGAGATTTAAGAACAAGGCCAAAACGAAACGAGCATCTTTCATATAATTGCTCCCATAAGCAAGGTGTCGATCTGCTTAGCAAAAGAACTTACTCACGTGTCAATGTATGGCATGCAAGAGGCACAGACATTTGCATCGTTGCCTACAGGCAGTTGTATCCATCACACATGCATCCATCACTCATGCAGATGGGCCTTCCTCCAGTGACTGGGGGGCGTGGGGGGGTGATGAAGGAGATGGCGCAGGTAATGATGACTTGTTACTTGATGACTTTAAATGCACGTCATTCCGAATTTGTCTCAACCAACTCAATTGAACCCATGCTTAATTCATACTACGTGCCAATCTGCAGACACCAAAGCCACCCACTCGGCCCATATGTAAAGTGTATCATGTGCAGTATCTCAGGCTTCTTCCCTCGACCATTTGCAGGCGATGACCTAGAGACCTGTCCCAAGGATCAGCCGAGTCCTGTTGCTTTTATTGATATGAGTGCTGGGAGTAGAAAGACGTTCCAGCTTGCCACGCCCAGGTGGATGATTTTGTTTTAAATGCTCAATCTGACAAAGTCGCTGATGTTGAAAGCAAAGCGAGTGGTATCATTTGATAACGGAACCCAAAAATGCAACCCTCCTTGCTGTAGCCCCTTTGCCTCATTAAAAAAAGTACAGTAATTCGCACTTTCCGCACATACGGACCAGGCTGTCACTTTAATGCCAATACACAATACTTTTTCACCACCATAGTAAAAAAAAGTCTCCTTCATCTCTATTTCATGCAGATCTGGACGTTTTATTCTCGTCAAGTTCCTGAGGAGCAAGTACCGGTTTGCAGACAACATCGACGTTGAATATATAGCTTTCAGCGGTATCACTCAACCAATTGGCTCTGGTTCGGCCGAGCCATCACCGGTGCCAAAGCTCATTCAGCACCTGTAGTCGCGTTGACCAAAACAAGTGGGAAGTCTTCTGGTCTGCATACCAGAATGGTGTTGTGTTTTGTGCTACGTAAGTCACAAATATTATTCTAGTGTAGAAGCCTCTGCCACGTTTCCTGCTTATGCCATGTTCATCAAATACGCCTGTGCAGGCAGTATGCAACGGATGTTTTAGACGCGATTAACATCACGCCAGTTAGTTTGCTGCGATCATTGACAGTAATTGAGTTACTCAGGTGTTGATGTAGAAGCAAAATTTATGTCACGCCCAACCAGTGGCAGCGACGAATCGTGTGACAGAGCAGTTAGTTGGTTGACAGTTGAGAGTTTCTGTATGTCTTGTTCGATAAGCTGGATGTGCCAATTAGTAGATGTGCTGAGTCTTATACTTTGCAGTGACGGTAATTTAATCTGACATTGATATTTTTTCCATTTTTGACGTACATAATTGCAGAGGGGGCCGACGTACTTAATTGCAGAGGGGGCCGACTGAGGAAATGTCCAATTTGTGCACTCAGAAGGCAGCCATCCACTGACCCTTTATCTGATTGAGACATTGCTTGCCTTAAATTAAAGCTGGCATTATAAGCCACATGAGAATGTGCTTAAATTTGTGTGTGTCGCTCTGTGTGCAGACTGACTTTCACCATCTCACTCTTTCCTTGCGGTAAAAATGACATGTTCAATGATTTATATATGAAATATGATCTGCAATCTGTATCAGGCCAGGATATTTCCTTGGTCCTAGGCCAACCCTGTCACACCGTTCTGGACTGCTAAGGATCTGGACAACGCGGCACTTGCACTGCACCTGAGGGTTCTCCTTTTTCTGCTCTACAATGATGACATGGTCCCATTCTGGTCCCCTTTTACCCCCTATGCTTTTTCCCCCTAAAATTATTTATAAACATACAACTAAATGGGAATTTTTGAAGGTGGGGGGAGGAGCCCAAGGGTCCGTTTCCCAAAATTGCACATCGACGAAACCCTTCAAACGGTTTGAGGGTTCTAGAACTTTCTAGAACTTTGTCGAACCCTTGCTCCCAATAAAACGAACTGAACAACCCTGCTTTCAAGTAGTCAGGAGCCTTTGTTAGACACACTAGGCACCCCTGCACACTCAGTTTGTGCAGAAGAGTGCCCAGGTGGGCAGGGAGGAATTCCCTGCCAGGAAGAGGATTTCCAAAAGCTCCTCCCCATACCATCAACTTACTAGGGGTGTTTGCAATAATATTGTGGGCATGGAGGTCGGGGGGTCTGGGGTGAAGGTCCGGTGTTGGAACCCCTTTTGGCTGGGAAACGCAAAGGCTTTTACCACACTTAAGTATAAGTCTGCCCCCATCGTTTGAGCTCGGAGGCACTGACCAGAGCCTACTTTTTTTGTGGCAGATTGCTAGTGGGTGATGGCTTTTAAAAATCTCAGCTGTCGCTGCCCACCACAGCCCAACCCCAGCATTCCAGACCATTATACTGGACAGGACATACCTTGAAAGCATACTGAGGGGCCCCTGACACTTAGGTGGTGGCCAGAAAGTGTGTTTCCTGGATCTTAGAAATGGACCATTGTTGCCAACAAAAAGGCCCACGCACTAAGCCCTTTGGGGGCAAATTTTCACCCCCCCTTTTGTTTGCTGTAATGGGTATGGTTTGTTCCAAATTACGCCTGGGAACGAGAATGGTTAAATTTGGATTTGGAGTCACATTTCTGTACCGGGTACAACCACCTTTTTGTCAGGGAAATGACACAAATCCACCCCTGACGCACATCTGTGTGAGACCCCAAACCCTTTTGTTTTGTTGCAGTGTTTCATTTTTGCAGTGTTTCGTTTTTAATTTCCTTCCCTGAACCATTAAAAGCCAAAAAAACGATGAGGTTTGTTTTAGGGATGACATTTGGCTGGGAATGGTGAGCTTGACTTTGTCTCTTGTTTTCAGATTATTAAATACTAACCTTTTTTGTTTTACAAGTGGATAATCTGTGGGACCCGCAACAAAACTATGTATAAAATGTAGTGCATCTTAGCAGGCACCTCACACAGCAGTGTTTGATCGAAACAGCGTATTTTGACTAAAATTTATATCTGCCTTGGAACCAATAGCACCTTGCAGCCAAGATGTACGTAGTATACTGATGTTTGTTCTTTTAAGAACAAACATCATTGCATCTTGGCATGCTCACAGGGAATGCACTGCTGTTCGTGTTGAGGTATTGTGCTCAGGCAAGCGTCGACATGACATCTCTCATCTAAGTGCACACCACGTCCTCTATCCAGCCCTTCATCAGTATTATCAATCAAGCGTATCAATTGTTCAGTGTGAAGAAGGCACCTCAGGTATGAATTCGAAGAAGCTTATTCTCAATTTGTTGTAGAGTCTGTGCCACCTCTCTCGTTGTGCTTGAATGGCAGGCGCCAGTGCTTGCATCCCCGTCCTCTTGCAGTGTGTGACTGGGAGGGCACTGCTTGTGGTCGACTGTCCCGGACGTTCTCAGTTAAGTTCAAGATTTGTTAAGTTCATGACAGTCCAGAACATCCAATAGAACAGAAGCGCGCTCCCTAATTGTATGTGGCCACTCTCGTCGTGAACGCGTTATTGCGAGGTTCGAGCAACTGACCCAGACTTGGTCAGCGGTCCTGCCTGAACTCGTGCTGCAATGTTGGGCTACATTGTGGGCTACATTTTTCTTATTATTTTTTGGAATGCAGCCATTCACCAATTTTGCTGGCATTCTTAGCTACGTGCATATGTGCTTGTATTTACGCAAGTCAGTGTGCGTGCAATTCGACAGGAAATAAAGCCTAAATCATCAACCACTTTTAATTGATTTAATTTATTTTGTAGTGATATTTATTACTAGGAGGACATTATAGCACCACAAAACATGTTGGTGTGGTGAGTGATCTGTTGTGAAGCTCTTGGTAAAAAGTAGGGGCCAATGTAAATTATACCTGTCTAATTTGAAATAGCACCAGACTTGTTGCAAGGTTCTTTACAAAAAAGGCCTGCAGTCTGTCATGCTAAATTAGTGGCATGGACGAATCGTATGATTTCTTCTGGGATCTGTCATGCTAAATCAGTGGCATGGACGAATCGTGTGATTTCCCCTGGGATTTATAATGTGAGCAACGATTTTACGGTTATTTGGTTGTTTGGCCAGTTTAGATGGTCCTCTTGAAACAAACTCGCTCTTTTCTCAGTCTGCTCCCCTCGGTGTGTTGCTTGAGCCGTTGCTTCCTTCTCGCGTGGAGGAGGAGACGTTAAGTCAAGAAGTGCGACTGCTAGCCTGCTTATCAAAAGCAATTAGTTCATGGAGAAAAAATGAAGCTTGTTATTGTTCTGGCTTAGGAAAGTAAGGGGGAAACAGAGATGCTTATTCCCAGCAGAGAGAAATCACGTGGGAATTGGCGCAGTGGAAAAGAACAAGCTGCTCATCTTGGACATCATCAGTATCACACAGGTCACAGGTGGGGGAATGACTTTAATTCTATGTCGTTGTCTCAAAACGTAGGGTGTGAAAACGAAGTCTGAAACGAGCTGAACTACGGATGACATGCATCACGAGGCAGGTTGATAAACATGTATTTGGGAAGGATGTAAGGCGAATGAGTGACCAGAGCCCTTTTGGTAGGAAGAGCACACGACTGGTGATAGGTAGAGCGTTTGCTGTTGTGTTCTCTTGGATGAGTTGCAGAATGAGGTGTCCAGTACTCCAAGTGTCTCTCCCTGAGGTCTACAACAAAACGGCTGAGATCAATGGGTCCACAATTTTGCAGCTTTTGTTTGAAGATATACGATTGTGTCAGACCATTCATGGCAGAAAGAGTATGGGCTGACCAGCAATCATTGGATCGTGTACTCAGCTGCATGTCAGCATGTAAGACCTTTTTCATTGTGTAGCTGTTGGATTTTGTCGAGGAATTGTACAGCCGCATTGCCGCGCAAAACCAATTGAACTGTAGGAGTTCCAATCCACACTCTCGCATGACACACCATGAAGGCGTGGTCTCTGACCCACAACATCCTTTTCAACACTGCCAATAGCCATTTCTGAATGGGGTGGTCCATCTCTTTGCCTTGTTGTAAGTAAAGAGTGGCCCAAATCTGACTCGCATACATACCAGCAGGAATAGCGTACGTCTTGAGAAGTCATATATACACGTGTAACCTGTTAGAAAGGTTATGTTTCTGAACAAACTCTTTTTGACTCTGAACGTGCCTGCCGTGAATGGGCGAAGTGTTGCGTCAGCCGTGGCATGTATTCAGATTTGCCAGAGCTCGCAGATTTTGAACCCTCTTCCTTAAAGAAGACGGTTCGCAAACATTGATCTGCTTGTCGCACACCATGCCCAAATATTTGAATGAGCCTGTGTAGGGGAGCAGTACACTGTCAAGGTACAGAGGGGGCAGGTTTTCAGAGTTAGCATTGACTTCTGTGTGTTGACAGTGAGAGGCAAACTGCCTTTCAGCGAAAACTCTTTAGTTTTAGTTTTAGTTTTAGTTTTCATATAACCGGACTTTCGTAATAAACAGTTTAAAAAGGGCAGCAATGTGGGGGGAGTGCGTGTATAAAGCACTGTCAAAGAAGGGGTGGAGCATTTGTGGTTGCACCAACTTGTAGCACCTAAAAAAAACTCCGAAAGGGGGAAATAGGCACAACGTTGTTTGTGACATGTGTGTGACATCAGCACTGAACAAAGCAATTATAACAACTAAGCATCCGCCAGGACCAACCAACCGCACTAAAGATTCAAAAGGGGAGAATCACCGTCGGTTTGTTGTAGGCACATATAAAAGGAAGCACATGAATTGTCATAGTGAGAATACCAGCCTGTAAGAATAAGAGCAACTTTCCATACATTAGTTGCATATCTAATTTAGTATGTGTTATTTAACATTCTATTGGAACGTGGTAGTTCCTGGGTTGGGCTTGCCTTGTCTTCGCCATTGTTGCACAATGAGGTTGGATGGCAAGAGTCAGGTTGGAGTTATGTGTGTTTCAGCAGAAGGGAATATTGTAACGCCTTGTTGTTCGACTCACTACATCTGCTTGTGCTAGCAGGCATGCACCCTGTACCTCGTTGGATCGCTGTTACAATAATTTGTCCAGCAGCGTTAATAATCACCTTGTCGTGGGTTAGAGCATGGTTAACCTGGTTGTTGGTTTAAGGTATTCCATAATTGTTCTCTTAGCCTGCCTAAACGCTACATGTTACATGCTTTGGTCCCGTGGTCTGTCTAATTGGTATGCGTGTGGGACTGGATTCTGTTAGCGCTTGGAGGCGGAGCTCAGAGATCTTCTTCCATGTCTAAATGGTAGGCAAAGCAGCTAGTGTATGGTTGCTTGAGTCCATGCAGTTACCTAAGCAGTGTTGGTGTTATTGATTATTCTCTCTATATATTTAGGTCTCCTTGTTCTTGTAGCTGAGCAGCCGTTTGGCTACATTTTCTGCCTTTGTAGGATCATACAGATACCTGCGCGCATGAATTCCTTAATAATTGCAGTGCAGAAGTTGTTTTGTTTGGTCACCTGCTTTGCTCCTGGATAATCCGATGGACAGTCTTCCTGCAAGGACGTCCGCTGAACCATCTAGCAATGGCTGAGCACTTCACGCCACTCACAAAGTAGAGGTGCACAACCTGTTTTCTCAAGTGCTTGTCATAGGGACGGTGACGGGGAGGCTCTATATAATATCACAAAATCCGTTTTGGTTGTTTTGATTTGTTTTGTTTTGTTATTTTTTCACTTTTTTGTTTTTCCCGGGGACACAACTGGGACATTATACCTGCAAGTCACCATAAATCATTTTTGTTTCGGTATTTGTGATTGCAGCATTATGCCTGTCACACTTTACAGAAGTTCGGGGGGGTACGCGGTGGAGGGAACGGGGAGTAGTCGTCGGCACGGCTCAGGAACCAAGGCCGCACGCAGTGATCAGCAAGGTTGTTGGTACATTCTGTTTCCAGCATAAATAAATAAATAATTCGAAAAATATTTTCTTCGTATCTTCTGTCACAATTCGTGTGAGAGATCTCGTCAGGAAGATTCATCGTTTAGTCCAAGAGTTCCAAGATAATCGAATCTCTTAAATTCTTCGATTTTGGGCCAGTGGTTACTTCTTTTTATTGACGCCACAGCAGTTCGATCTGTTGGGAGCTCTCCTGGCCCCTGCTACATTTTGTGATCGATCACCAA
>Ga0307948_1003011_pt1 | contig 12394 bp, 8 predicted proteins | sample OrgLakmetagen280_FD_201824 | JGI IMG/M metagenome (GOLD analysis project Ga0307948, IMG submission 201824) | Saline water microbial communities from Organic Lake, Antarctica - #280 | ecosystem: Environmental > Aquatic > Non-marine Saline and Alkaline > Saline | place: Antarctica: Organic Lake...
TATATCAATCGAAAGGTTTTGATGAGAGGATTCCGAATATCTTGTTTTTAATCGATTACACCTGTCGTCCAAAAGTTACACAAAAATCCTGCCTCCTGATCTTTGGCTCTAAAAAGGACAGTTGCCTTTTAAGAAAAGCAAACAAAAAATGAAAAAAGGTAAAGGACGCAGGTAGTGTGTAAGCACCACCAACTTGGAACAGGAAAGGACATTGTTTTGTGTCTGCACCACCCAACGGATGCAGAGCCCCACAACATCCCAGTTGGAAAATAAAAGAGGAAGGCTTTTTAAGAACGGGAATCAGGTAGTTGGGAGACAGAGGCCTGCACACCAGCAGGAGTATTGACTGGTCAGCTATTTTCGAATGTTGCGTTCGATGTCGTGCCTGGTTTTGATAAATTACTGCAAACCTGATGGCATGTAAGCTTAGTTTTTGCATTGATGCTGTGGCATGTAGAACTGTCATTCCAAGGCTGTGTAGTGGATTTGCTTTGTAGCTGCTGAAGTTGGTGCCTCTTGTCCCTGGTAGGAAGGTTGGAGGATTTTGCGGTTTGGCTCTGCGATGTGCCTGACCTAGTATTATGACCAGACTGTGAGATGAGAGCTTTCCTGTCAAATCTAACTTATCAGTTATCAATCCTATCTGCCTTTTGTCACGTCGGTCCTTTCATGTTGTCTTGCTTGCTTGTTGTTTAGAATTTTGAGCCTTTTTTATATTGACTGTGCGCATCGGTCCTTGCCAGACAGCCCTATATATACGCAGATACACTGCAAGCCATAAAAGGGGAGAGATGCTACTTCTTGATGGCGGCCACTTCATAAAACTGGAACCATCGAGCTTCAAAATAAAGCTGACCTTATAAGCCAGAATTTTTGCTTTGATTCCAATCTGTGCGTAAGATAAAGCGCATATGCGTGTATAACAACTATACTAATCCAAACATCACTGAACTTGGTGCAGCGGTTGATCTGTTATGTAGTTGTGCAGATTTTGCAGCAAAGAGTAGGGTCCCGCCGGCTTATCAGGCATGTGTTAACATAATTAGCGAAGTTCAGCCAACAGTGTTCTGGAGAGCAATTTGATGCATTTAGATTGAAGCTTGCCAAATGCGGTAAACATACGCGGGGAGCAGCTGTCTCAAGCATCAATTTTGGGCCTCAACCCCCATTTCTAATGTTATTGACGATATACCGGTAATTGGTCTTTGACCAAATCCTTTTTTCTACGACGCCTCGAGGTATTGTGTACGGCTGACCTTGTGTGCGGGTCTCGAATTCGTTGTAGTCCTCTCTCATCCCGTTCAGCACATACACAAAAAATGAAGAAAGAGTGTCGCTATTACCCCCGGTTTGAACTGCACAATTTCACTACGTGTATACTGTTCAGAAATGTTACAGATGAGATCAATCTACCCTAACCTAACCTTAATCCACCCTAACCTTCCCTGAACCTGCCCTGTTCCTAACCTAACCGAAGGTGGGTCTGCACACATAAACTGTAGGTTAGAGTTCTGAACTGTAGGTGCACTGTGCAGCTCGATCGATATATAGCATCACTAATTGCAAAAAGTGTATTCAGTGTAAATTTGACACGCGACGACAGGTTTGTGCTGTTTGAAATTCTGTTCAGCAGGACATTTTGGTTCCCCTGCCCCACTTTCCCTCTTTTATTTAAGCACAACCCTTAGTCTCGCTTGACGTCTTGCGCTATGGCGGTCGCTCCTGATGTCAAGCTGTTTGGCAAGTACTCATATGACGATGTGGAGGTGAACGATATTAGCTTGGAAGACTACATCGCGGTGAAGCCCAAGTTCGCCGTGTACGTGCCCCATACCGCCGGGCGCTACCAGAAGAAGCGCTTCCGCAAGGCCCAATGCCCAATTGTTGAGAGGTACACTTGTGTGGAGTGCATCTGAGTTTGCTGGCGAGTGGTGCAGTCACACCATGCAGCACAGAGCTCATTCTGTTAGAAAGAGCAGCCGTACGAACATGCTGCTTTGGGCGGGTGTGCATGGCAAAGCCACCTGTGCACCCACACATTTTATTGTACACACCTGCACAGTTGTGCTGTCAAGCATGCTACACACTGTTGCAGCAGGCAATCATCATAAAGGCAGAGAATGCAAGCTGTGCCAGTTCTTCTGCTCCCCCCTAAACAACACTTCCCCACTCGCTGCTCCCATGCGTGCTACGCGTGCAGGCTGGTCGCGTCCCTGATGATGCACGGCCGCAACAACGGAAAGAAGCTCATGGCGGTGGGTGTCTCCTTTTCCAGTGTTTTGCTCTGTGTTTTTCTGTACAATGCCTTTCCACAGTCGTAACCCGGGGCGTCCGTCTCTGGCATGCCCTCTACGTTTTCCATTTTACATCATCGAGGCCTTGAGAGGCGGTCTTCGCTGTGCTGCCTGCAAGAAACAGGGCGTCTGATTTTCTCTCCTTCCACTTTTTTCCTCTCGCCCATCAGGTCCGCATCGTGAAGCACTCCTTCGAGATTATTAGCCTGTTGACAGACCAGAACCCCGTGCAGACGCTGGTGGATGCCATCATCAACAGGTAGGTGTGGGTGTGCACTTGTGCCCCCTTCAGCTAGCTGGAGCCACAGCCAGCATGGGAGGCTGTGTGTGTTGTGGAGCAGCAAGGACTCGGGGCCAAGGCAGGCTGCTAGGAAAACTGGCCGTCCGCCCCAGTTAAGGAGCCAAGTACACGGATTCATCTGCTGAGGAGCATGCCACAGCAGCAGCAGCAGCAGCAATTCAGCTCGTGTTATTGATGGCATGCTTGAATTTACACATGCACGCGTACATGCGCACACACACACACATACATTTACGCACACAGATACATTTACGCGCACACACACACCACACATACACGCACATAAATGTACGCGCACACACACACACATACACAGTGGACCCCGTGAGGATGCTACACGTATTGGTTCAGCCGGTGTGGTGCGTCGTCAAGCTGTGGATATTTCTCCTCTCCGCCGCGTCAACCAGGTGAGGCCTGACAGTTGACAGCAAACAAGCCTTGCCACTCTCTTTTTAAGGGCACACGATGCATGGCCAGAATGTGCACAGCTGCAAGATGCGAGCAGACCCCTCGCTCACAGCACCACGACCGTACGCATGAGTAAGCAGGGAAAATGTTGTACGGACTGCAATGATGTTCTGTACGGGTGACATTGGTGACTAGGAAACAAGGCATTACACAAAGATGGTGTATGTCATATGTCTGGGTAAGAGAACACTTTGTTGTGCCGGTGCGTTTTTTCGATGGCAAGTCATAAAGCAAGTGCCTTCCGCCTTTTTAGCAGCATGGACATGGGCGTGCTTCAAAGGCTTGAGAATTGTGTTGCTGATTATAGGCTGCTCTGTGTCTGTGGCAGAAGGCCAGGAATAAAGTCACAGGGCCCGTGAAAAACGTGTGCAAACCCTTAATTTGATGCTCTCGTGCGGTCACACAAAGCTCTGCTCAAAACCTGAAGTGCTATGAATTATGCGGTATGAAAGCTACGTAGCAAATACCTAGTGTCCTCCTTCGTCTCATTACCGCTGTCGTGTGTGTAGGGTCGATGCATCTTTTCGCTCACAAATCTTTGTGAAACTTTGTTTGTGTGTTTGCAGGCCATCTGGCTGCTGACCACCGGCGCCCGTGAGGCTGCCTTCCGTAACATCAAGACCATTGCTGAGTGCTTGGCTGATGAGCTCACCAACGCCGCCAAGGGCTCATCCAACAGGTCAGTCTTTTTTGGAAATGGCTGAAATGAGGGCGCGTCAGTTGGTCAGTCGATTGAGTTGTGTTGAGCATCCAATGGGTCAGTTGTGCGTGGACGGCTGAGGAAGGCATTCACTCGAGAATAGCAGGATAGGTCAGTGGGTTGTGTGCATGGCTGAACGAGGACGAGTGTCCAAGTCGGTTGTCAGGGAACGGCTGGATAGGTCGTTCAGTTGAAATTAGATGAATAGGGCAGTGAGTCGGGCACGACTAATGAGGGCGTGTCAGCAGAAAACTATGTTTTTCCCCCCTTGTATCTGTGTTGATAGATTTATTTGTGGCCCGAGTCACCAGTCAGCAGCCGATCAGCCAAATAAGCAAATAAGCAGTAACTTGGCTGAAGGTCCCCCTTCCATCCTTATCGTAGCCATTGAAGGAGGATGTTGCAGTTGTTCAGGGACGGCTGGATTATTCCTTGCTACGTGAGGAAGTGGGTGTGATTTTGATTTCGATGCAGTGGGTGGGTTGGTGCATGGGCGTGGGCGTGGTTGTGGATGTGAGAGTACGTGCCTAGCAGGCTCTTTTTCTTGCACTTCGGTACGTAGAATGTAGGAGCGCATTGTAAAAGGAATCATCAAAAACCTAGGTTTAAAAAATGTTTCCTAAAATGGTCGTTTCCGTGTGCATTCGTATTATCCCTCATATTTCTCGGGAAATGTGTGGTACTCAAAAGTTGGACTGCTCTGTCAACCCCAGCACGCAGTCTTGGTAATCAGTACGCAGTCTTGGTAAACATCAGGTACAGATACTCGATCCTGAAGCCTGCTCGTCAGCAACCACCTTAGCGTGGTTGGTAGGACCTATTTGCCTCAGACCTGGCCGCTTCAGCTGATAAATGTGTTTTTGTGTGTGCCTACACCTGACATTTATGGCAATGCTCCTTCTGATTGCAGTTACGCTATCAAGAAGAAGGACGAGCTTGAGCGTGTGGCAAAGGCCAACCGTTAATCAACGACAATGGCGGTTACAAGGATGTCTATATCCTACCAGTCTTGCAGGCTTGCGCTTTCCTGTCTTCTCATTCCACCCTAGTTCGATTTGTCATCCTCATAACAGCGGTCACAACAAGGGTTTCCTTGAAAACTCAGGTCTCCTATTGTCGGCTCATCTATGCGTATGCTAGCAAGGAAAACCACACGGGTCTGAATGTCGCCATCACCATGCTTCCATTGGCAGGACAGGGAACAATTAACTTTGCTGGCAGTCGACACTGCAATTGACAACTGCACAGCAGATCCCAGGAGGCCGGTGACCAAAAAGCACAGTGGTGGTTAATAGTATGGCTGGATTACAATAAAATGTCAGTGACTAGGACTTTTTGAGCAAACGTGAAAAAGTTTGTGGAAAAGGCAAGAATTGTGACACCAACCAAGTTCCCTAGGCAAATTCCTAGTTTAGTTTGGATTACAAAGGCATTCAACCTGGAATATTCATCCAATAATGGCCGCTCAACCTATATCATATATATAGCAAATTCCTAGCAACATCATTGTCATGCCCAATTAGCTTCAGTTTGAATTACAGAGGCATTGCAGCACTGACTAAAATCATTAAAAACAATCAAGCATCTGCCAGGACCAACAAGGGGTTACAAGGATGGCCTACAGCCCGAGACTCTGGCTGATGGCAATTGGCTGGGTTACAAGGATGGCCTACAGCCCGAGTCTCTGGCTGATATATATCGATCGATGGCAATTGGCTGGTGAAACAAAAGGGGTTACAAGGATGGCCTACAGCCCGAGTCTCTGGCTGATGGCAATTGGCTGGTGAAACAAAATCAACCAGTGTCGAAAATTGAAACTAAATCTGACTCAAACTTGAGGAGTCTGTATGAGTCTTGATTCAGGAATGCATTGATCTCAAAATCAGTGATACTGTGATGACAAGTTGAGAAAGGAATAAGTTTAGTTTAGTTTGGATTACAAAAAGGCCTCCAGCCTGGCATGGCTGCTCAACCTAAGAAAGGAAAAAATTCAGAGCTTGAAGGAGCAAACACACGCAGAGTCTTAAACATTCCTTAAAAAAGGTCTCTGTATCTCATGCGCAGCTCGCACACTTCAGCACACTTGCAAAAGCAAAGCACATGCTTCTCATCTTGAACTTCTCCACATTCACATTTATCACAAATGCTAGAACCACCATGCCATTTGCAAGACTCCACTCTCAAATGGTGTGCACGCAATCTGAACCTGCTTGGGGTCTCTAGGAACTAGGCAGCGACCTTGAACATAGCCCATACTTGGTACCATAATGTGATGAGCAAGGACTTTCTTGCTCTTCAATAAATCCCAAATGGCATTTTCTCCTATGCCTGTGCCTACTGCCTGACAATCCTGCCCTAAGCAGAATTGTGTACACTCTCCTGGAACTGGTTCCCTGTTCACCCCAGCTAGCCTCGCGTGTGCAAATGCATGAGCTGTGCGTTTGCCCAATGCTGGTGCTCAATGCATAACTGCAACCTCAAGATCCTGGTTTTGACCTGATGTGTGTCCCCGGGGAGTGGGCCCACTGTCATGCATGCAAAGAAAGTGCAAAGCAAGTAAGATGGTTGGTGCAGTTGCAACTCTCCATGTGCCTGTGGTGGAAGGACGGCTCTACGTAGAGGCACATACAAGAAGCGTCTCTTTCGGTTTGTAGGTGGTTGTATGTCTTGGGCGTTTGCTTGCGTGTGGAGGTGCTGGGGTATTCTGATGGCAACAAATACTACTATATTTAATAGGCCTAGAACCTGGCAGGTTCAGTGTTCAAAAGGCAAGGATGAATAACCAACTCAAATTATTCCTAGTTTTTTTTTTTGGGTGGCTAACTGCAACCCAAACGTTGCAACCAGTGCCCTGGTGAAGATGAACATGTCCAGGAAGAGGCACGCTCTTTTACTTTGCCAAGACCATCGGGTTCTTGAGCTGAAGAAATTTATCCAACCCTATTTACTGCAACAGATCAACAACCAGAAAAACAGGAATATTATTTCCTTTCTAAGTAGGACACCACATTTTCTCTGACGTGTGGAATGCTCAGGTTCTCCAGGAGTTGTCTTGCAGGAGACCTTCTTGTTTTGTTGTTTTACTGTTGGACAGCAGTGTGCGTGTGCAGCAGTGTGTACACCGGTCTCTCAACGCTTTTTGCTTTTTGCTGACGTTGGGCCTGAGACTTGTTCTTTGCGTTTCTTCTCTTCTCTGTCTAACACGGTGGGATGCTGTATGGCTCAAACCAAAACAGTGTTCTTTCCTAGTCCATGCCGGATACAACACCATCCCACCACAACGACGCCAGCTGCCCCTCCATCACAAACCCCATGCTCACAACGCTACTCAGAAAGAAGCTCCAACCCAGCTAAAAGAAGCCACGACTCTACAGGCTCAATTTCTATACCATTCCCCAACCCACCCCAAACTGCAGTCATCGAATGCCTGTCTGAATTAGCACCTACTACCCAGCTTGCCACTCCCTCACAAAACCAGCCAGCAAAACTTGCACGGCAGACACAATCTGCTCCCCCCACACCACTAAAATGAGAGAACACAGCCAGTTAGTAAGCCAGCAACATCTCCCCCTCACGCAAAACTTAGGTCCCATTAAACAACCAACCAATAGCCAACCCAGCAAACGCATAAGACGCTCACTTACCGCTTGTCACAATCAACCCACAACATAGATGCTTACACAGAAAACTAACACCTCCATCTTGCGAGACAATAGTACCAACCCCTTCACTACACAGCAGATAAGAAACATCAACTCACCGCATCCACAATAACCCAACATTCGAAAATACAGACTACACAGCACCACATGCACAACACAAACCCCAAAGAAAAAGAAGATGTGAGCTCCTCGATGTAACCCAACGCCTACCTAGCCTGAGTCTGACCCCCTTGCGCACTACCCACATCCAACAAGAACCCTGGACGTACAAGAAAGACAAGGCCTTCTCTGTGACACCCGCTGAGGCCATAAACATGCTTTATCATGATGATCTGGACGTCCACCACATCGATAATTGGAAATTATGCACTTGCAACAAAGGTGGTAGAGATGCTGGCCCCCCAGAAAGACAGAAGCAATACCGTAGACACTACGCTCCTATGATTTTCGAAAGATGGGCCCTATTCAAAGCAGTTGGATTAGTGCCCAAAACCATTCAAGCCGCTGCTCGCACTGATATTGCAAGTGCATCCTGTGAAGTGTGCTCCAACCATCTAGGACTTGAATTACTGGATCTGCTCCCTCCCTTTAAAGACGTGTCCATATGCGACGTCTGCAATTGTATCTACCATTGGCATTGCTACTACAAACCAACTGCTATAATGTCAATGAGCGAGAGGCTATTGACACCAATGACACATGGGCCTGCCCAGCCTGTGTTAACCTAAATGAAATTAAAAAGAAAGAACGGACCTTAAAATCTCTCAAAAGAGAGCTGGTGGAAGTCTCGTGGAATTAAACATAGGAGCCAGAAAAACTGCAAAATACTTGTGAAAGTTTTAAACGCAGCCTTTAACGGAGCCTCCAGAGGTACGAAGAGCATATCACGGCACCAAACCTACTGCAACCTGCACCAGACACACACCTTAATGATCTTCAAAAGCAAGGGTTATCAATTATCAGCCAACCAAGAAAGAAACTCCTACCAGCCCTATGACATCAACTTCGGAACAAAGTCAATTTCGACATCTAGCCCACCAACCCTCAAGCAGACATTGTAGCCACTGGGCGCTGGATTAATGAAGTTGATCTCATGAAGCACCAAGGAAACGACACCGAATATTCCTCAGACGACCCTGTACTCCCAGAAGTGTACATTGCCACAGTAGCTTGCATCTACAACGTAGACGGAAAATGCGAAGGTACGCTCACCCCTGAGTGCCTCAACATTCTACAAAGGGCTTTTTAAATGGCAAAATACAGCGGGTTACATGACAACATTCACCCGCCCCCCAGTCTTGCATCATAACTCGTAGGCCTCATCACACGCAAAGATACTGCTACCTCCAGACATGCAAGCCAAAAGATTGAAAACCCGTTTTCACGGATGCTTCCCACCCACATTATCACCGCCCTAGTCATTAAAGAAAAAATGGCATCCCCCCCTGATTATGACCCCACACTCCTTGAATGCTGGAGTGAACAACCAAAAGATAAGGCCTTCGGGGCAAAGTGCAACACCTTCTCCTCCAAGTTCACTGGATTCTCTATTTGCCATCCCATTTACCATGGAAACACCTTGTATTTAACAACAAGGAATGCAATTTACTCTGCTGCCCTTAGCACAGAGGCAACAGCTAACTTCATGATTCTTCCCTCCTGGAATAAAAGGATGACCACCAATCCATACGCATCACTTTACCGCAGATTCCCGCACATGTGCAAATGTTTGGGCGTCATACCATCAGACCAACTCCAATATGCAGAAGTACCCTTCCGGAACAATATACAGACGCCCCTTCCCAAACACACTTGGGATATGCACATCATTTCCATATGGAATACTAAAGACAGAAACTGCCTCAATGCTTGCAACAAAAATTGGCTAAAACAGCTCGCCAAAGAAAATCCTGAGGCAGAGTGGGAAATCAATTACATTTATAACAACCCCTACCCCTTTGCACTTAGCACTGAAAAGACTCCTAAACTTAATAAAGTAAGCAAATTATCCAGCGACCACCTTTGTCAAGCCCCACAAGGCCCCCAAGATAAAAATAGTACTCTGGACCCATCTCAGAGCTCTGACGAAGCAAACCAACACAGCTCCAGCTCAAACCTGATCCGTAAAGTACAAGGTTGGCGGGACTGGAACTACACTGATGGCAAGTCTTAAAACACACGAAGAAGGGCAAGACACAGGATCAGGTGTATACCACCCCTGCTTGAACGTATCCCATTATTGCGTGAACCCAAGAGGTGTAGGTATAACCAATACCATCTCACGTGCAGAGCTAGCAGCTATAGCAGCCGCAATCATTTACGGATACTCCCGTATAGCCACAGATAGCCTAACCTCAATGCACGAAATTAGAAAGCAGCTCTCACACCCAAACCTCCACCACCACCACATCCAGGGAGATGTCCTCCAATCCATTGCCAAAGCAATCCGCCAGTCGACTCACCATCCCCCATTCATTTCCACAAAGCCAAATCCCACGAAGGTATTATAGGCAATGAATATACTGACGCTTTTGCTTGAAATTCAATCACAACCTACCCCGATATTGCTGATACCTCCATCAAAACAGCTGGCCCTAGGGGAAATCCCTTGCACAGCATTTACTGGCTTGCAAAAGAATACGAAGAACATTGAATTGTGCAAAACCACCCAAACACAGCCCAGTCACCTACCTCAATGCTTTAATATCTATCCAATTACCATGACGCCTTGCAAGCCCACATGCACCCCCTCCAAAAACTAGGAAATGCCAATACTGTAGCAAACTACCATGATTACTACCAAACCCTTATCAAAAATGGCACTGCCGATGGAGCCGCTAGCAACACTTACCTAACAACATCCTATGTCCCTTTTAAAACCAAGTGCATCATTATGAAGTACAGAACAGGAACCCTGAATAACCAAAAGCATGCGGTATGGTTTAAGCACTCAATAAGCCTAACTTGCCCCTTCTGCCCTCAACTTGACAGTGCCTTGCATATCCTTTCTGAATGCCAACGCACGCAAATAAGAAATATGATCACTGAGAGACACAACTTAGCACGCATGCAGCGTGATCTTCAAAGCCATCAGCAAGACAGGCTCCCTAGGGTCCTGCTTTGTCTGCATGGATATAGGGAGCAGCGAACGGCTGGCTTTGCAAAATCTCCAGATTCCTGAAAAAGCTGAGAGTAGAATTGTTCCCAAATGGCTCTTCCCACCCCGTTTCCCATTTAAAGACAGATTTACCTCCAGCCGCCCAGATTTTGTGCTGGTTACTCCCAGCGCTGCAAAAACACAAAAACAACAAACTAATGTAGGGGGGTGGGTTCTTTGAAGTGGCAGGGGGCAATTGAGGGAGACTGGGAGCACCTCAGCAGCACCACCAGCCGCCACCAGCAGATCCACCTTCCCCAGACAGCACCGACCCAAAGATCTTGGCATTCTCCAACGTGATATTCACTCATCGAGATCAAGTACTGTGAGGACACTAGACCGCAGAACCAGCTGTGTGCCGCACAGGAACAACACAAAGGCCTCTGCTCCATCCTCCAAGGAGCCTCCGTTACCCTCCACACCATCCTCTTGGGAGTGGGTGGCACTATCTCCAACAATCACACGCTGGAGCCTTATAAGGATCTGGGTCTTGATTCTCAAAAAGTCAAGGAATTTGCTACCAAGCTTCATGTTCATTCTGTCAATTACGCTGCCAAACTTGTTCATACCAGACGTGCCCTTTCCGGCGCTATTATCAACTCTCATCAGGAGACGGTATTACCAACTCAAATCAGGAGACAATTTCAGGTCAAGCCTGCAAACCCCGGCCCCCCCTTAATCTGTTCCTTTTTTCTTTGGTGGAGGAGTTTTACGGTACTCGGTACTAAAGTGGCTCCTTTTCCTTATTAATGTGGGGAGTGATTTTCACTGCCTGTAGTTTTTTCTTTTTAAGCCAGATGCAGTCAATAGTTACTCCGACCCAGCAACCAAGCCCGTAACGAAACGCAACAAACACATATCAAACTAGGTCTGCCAATGATGCAAGAAGGATTGGCCGTGATAACCTAATAAAAGGCCACCCCTATGGCTATGAAACCAAGAGACAATCAACAAACGCGTACTGTGTAGACACTTCCCCTATTCAACAAGCAAAAAAGGCACGAGAACAGCATAAGCTGCTAATGCCTTGCTCACTCAGACACCGTAAAACCCTTCACACCATCCTGCTAGGAGCAACAGGCACCATATACAGCAGCTACACAAGGAACTCACTCAACAGCCTCGGAGTTACTGGTCTACATGCCACAGCAATTAGGAGAACGTTTAGCCTACATGCAATCAGATCCGCAACAAAAGACATACAGATGAGGCGAGACCTTGAACACAACCCCCACAAGTATCTTAGCAATACTCTTGTGGTGTGCAGGCTTCTACCTCCCAACCACCTGATCCCCACTAAAAAGCTTGTCTTTTAGCAGGTTGCACGCGTACATATGGCTTCTCAAGACTTACGCTATTCCTGCTGGTATGGAAGCGAGTCAGATTTGTGCCACTCCTTACTTACAACAAGGCAAAGATATGGACAGTCCCCAACAGAAATGGCTGTTGGCAGTGTTGAAAAGGATTCTGGGGGTCAGAGACACCACGTCTTCATGGTGTGTCATGCGTGAGTGTGGATTGGAACCCCTACAGTTCAATTGGCTTTGCGCGGCAATGCGGCTGTACAATTCTTGAATAAATCCAACAGCTACACGTGAAAAAGGTCTTACATGCTGACGTGCAGCTGAGTACACGATCCAATGATGATTTTAATTTTGAGGGTATTACATGATCAAGGGGAGATAGCAAACTCCCTACTACGTGAGAAAATAAAGGAAAATTGAAAGAAGAAGGGCAGCAAGAGAGGCTGGTTGGACAGGAAAAAGGAGGCAAGGGGGGAGGCTTTAAAGGGAAAAAGGAATGATTGCTGGT
>Ga0307948_1003013_pt1 | contig 12392 bp, 15 predicted proteins | sample OrgLakmetagen280_FD_201824 | JGI IMG/M metagenome (GOLD analysis project Ga0307948, IMG submission 201824) | Saline water microbial communities from Organic Lake, Antarctica - #280 | ecosystem: Environmental > Aquatic > Non-marine Saline and Alkaline > Saline | place: Antarctica: Organic Lake...
GTGCCTGGACATGCAGTGTGCCTCCACATGCAGTGGACATGCAGTGGACATGCCTCCAATATATCAACACCCCCACCATTGTACAAAGCTGCTGCACTCACCTGCGTCGAAGTCCACCATCTGCAGGGCCTCCGCAAGCTTGACGTGGTCTAGCGGTTGGAAGCCCTCAAAGGCCCGCTGCTCCCCCACACAAGCCAACACAGTGGCATTCTCCTCACCCCCCTTAGGCACGTCAGGATGCGTGGTGTTGGGTATGCGCTGCCCTTCTAGCTGCATGGCCTGCTCTGCTTGCACGACCTGCACGCAAAAAAACGTAAGCCACACAAATCAGAGCTACACCCAGGGTACTGCACGCAAGATTATAAAAGAAGTAGTACGCAGGCAGCCAGCTTTGCTCCCCGCATCAAATAAGCCTCTTGCAGAAATAGTAGGGTTGGCCAGAACCATATATATACGGTGTGTATACGGTATTTTTGGCAGGGAATTCACCACATATACGGTCATATACGGTGTATATATACGGCTCTGGCCAACCCTAAGAAATAGCAATAGGACACGCTTGCTGGAGATGGTGTGAACGGTTCAACCAAGGTTCCTGCGCAAGTCACCCATTGGCTTGCGGCTTGGCACCCTCTGCCCTGGTCATAGTAACACCAAGAAAGTACTTTTCTTCTCTTCTTACCACTTCCAACCCTTTTGATAACATCAAAGGGATGTCTCGCCTATCATCCTTGGGCAACCCACCAACTCAGAACCTAACGCTATGGTCAAGTTTTATACTAGTTCAGACTCAGTCCGCAGCCCAGTCTTTATTCTCCCCACCTTCTCCCCTTCTGCACTCTGTCTTGTCTTCACCCTCTCCCTACCTTCTCCTCAACTGCACCCAGCGCCTCCTTCAGCTCCTGGCCTGCAGCAATGAGCTCATCCCTTTCCTCCTTTTCCAGCTTGCCTTTCATGCGGCTGCTGGCAGCATTACGGTCTGTGTGTTTGAGCGTGCGCGGACCGGTGGGTGAGTGGGTCAGTGGGTGAGTGGGTGCGCGTATGTGTTGTGTGCGTTTTCGGTGCACGCAGTTCACAGGAGCAGAAAGCAGATTATTCAAAGATAGAGATGAAAGAAATACTTTAGGACGGTTTTCTTGCACGCTTTTTTCTACGCGGAGTGTGGATTAACACGTGGAGGGATGTAAGAAAGAGGTTGTTAAAGGTGAAAGAGCGTAACCATTGTCCCTGCTGAAATGCTGAGTGTGCAGACGTTGAAAGGGGTGCATGCATCAAGATGCAGCACACACACACATACGCACAACACACACACCACACACACACCACACACACACACCACACATACGCACAACACACACCCAAACACACTCACTCACACACACCACACACACACCACACACCACACACACACACACACACACACACACACACACACACACACACACACACACACACATACACACACACACACACGCACATCCGCACACGCACACATTCATACATACACAATATCAATAACAAGCACATACACACGCACGTATAGTTGGTGAGCAGCCGAATGCTGTTACATTGAAACAAACTATCTCCTGCGAAAGCCTGCTTTTAAACCTTGACCTGCCTTACACAGACCTCCTCCATATTACCTGCCCGCAACTTGTCCGCCTCCAGCTTCAACTTCACAAACTCATCATACAGCTCTACAGTCTTGCGGGGGTTAGCACGGCTGTTGCGCTGCTTGCAATTGCTCTCCACGGCTTCCAGGTCAGCTTTGATGGACTACAGCAGACACACCACACAATTAAACAGCCTGAGAGGCTCCCAAGCTGTGCAGGAGTGGCAATGATGCATAAGCAAGGAGTGTATGCGTTGCACTCACCTTGAAGTCAATATGAGCCTTAAATGCAAGCGGTGGTGACTGCTGCTCCTGTTGAGTGGGTGCAGCGTTGGCAGCAGGTCCAGCGCACACCATCCCCCCCCGCCTGCGCAGCCTTACAGCATGCTGGACTGAAGCTGGTGTGGCTTGACTGGCAGCATGCAAGCGAGGTGTTTTGCATGTGACTTGCATTTGGAAATTTCCAGAAATAAAATAACTGAGTAATACTGGAAATTATAATATATGCTAAGTTCTTTTCCGGTCCAAAGCAGGTCCAAAGTACACGGCATGTTTACGTAAAGGAGCAGAGAAGCAGTGGGTGCAAAACTTAGCGTGATAAAAATTTGTGTGGGAATGGGAGAGCTTCTCCCTGAAAAAGATCTTCAATCCATGTTTGCACTACCGTTGTCGCACATGGCGGGCAGAATTACAAGACATCAAGTGTCATCAGCAAATCACGCTGTCCAGCATTGTTCCAGTGGCATGAGCTGGGAATTAACGGTTAAGAGGACGGAAGGTTAATATTGTGCTCTGTCACTGACAGTGTCAGCTTATTTTTGCGATGTGCAAGGTGCGAGGCATCTGTTAGCAAAATTCCCGACCATTCAAAGTGGCGATTGTTACTTTACCAGCAAATTCTGAAGATATCAGGGGTTTTCCAGAGCGAGGGTGTTTGGTTTCATCAAGTTCGTGTGGTTGTTTGTTTCAATGGTAAGACCGCTTTATTCTTAATAGCAGCTCTGAATTTACATCTCTTTCGGTATTACCAACTAGGAAGGTTGTAACTACGTAGCTCAAGCATCTCATGCCCCCAAATCAATGCCCACAAATCAATCTTTTAAGCTGGTACGTTTTATAATCTTTGTGACAAGGCTGATGAAGGAGGAAGTACCGTCCGTCTCCAGTTTAGCTTGGTTTTAGCCACAATAGAAAAAGTACAAGATACAAAAGCTGTGACTCAGCGTACCATAAAGAAGAAAAAAGACGCCAAAAACTAGCAACCACGTGCACGTGAGATATTAAACAAAGGGGTTCTAGCCAGTATGAACAAGAAATTGAATCCAAACCAGTGGGAGGTTCACCTGATTGAGTTTAAATTCTGTGAAGACACTAGGCCTGATCCCCAGCCAACTCCAAAAAGCAAAAGCACAGCACAGCATGCTTATGGCCAACCTAAACAGACAAGGATATAGGGAAATCAAGCTGGGTTCTCATCCTTCAAACCAAAGTGACCTAACTCTTCCAATCATGCCTCTGCCAATTCAACAATTTAATACAAAAGAGCCACTTGCATCAGCTAGAACAACCGACCCAGACTCTTGGTCACGTGCTCCCCTCTCAAGCTCTTATGAGGCTTCATTGTGGAGCGCTGCATGCAGGAATTGAGCAAGGGACATTTTACGTTAGCAGTGTTGTGCCCATTTTGCCAGAGGGGGTTGACTGAGGAAATGCCTGAAATTGTGCCCTTTTGGCACTCTGAATCCTGCCATTCACTGCACACTCAGCCAACTGACACCATCCTGGCTTTAAATGAAAGCTGATATTGTAAGCTGCACGAGGATGTGCTTATATCCATGTAAGTCACAGTGTGCGCAAATTGACGGGGGTCGAAGCTCACCTTGACTGCCCAAACCCTAATTTGGTGCCTTTCTATGGGAAAGCAGCACATGTTGAGCCACATCACCACGCACTTCATCTTTTCACCTGATTTTTTTTGCAATCATATTTGTTTATTACGACAACTCCATACCACACGAAAGTATGCCATTTGGTGGAGTGGGTAATCTGCTGGGAAGATTTTGTGGTGAAAAGTGGGGTCCACGCCACGGAAAATCAGACACGTGCGCCCTAAGTTGCTATGTTCAAGCTTAGGTGCAAATAAAAATTCAGAGCACGCCTGTCTCTGGGTGCTAAGCTTAAACATAGCAATTTAGGGCGCACGTGCTCAAGTCACATTTTAAAAAGACCCTTTTTTTTGGCTCAGTCAGCCCCCTCTGCTAAAATCCTGATGCTTTGCTGTTTTCCATGGCTTTGAGCACGTACGTACAAGCCATCGTCTGTGCCTGAATCTCAATGTGAATCAACAGTACATCTACAGTACACCAGCACGCAAACACATCCTCCCCGCCATGCAGCACGGATGCCTTGGATGCCTTGGGAGGTGTGGAGGACTTGACCATGGGTATGAACCCCTTTCCGAGCTCAAATGACCTGATTGACCTCCCGGGTGGTCAGATGGATTTTTTGGACCCTACTTTGTGAGGCTTATGGATTGCTAAAGAAACTGAGAGCCTTATACCTAGAAATTGGGACCTCTGTGACACCGCATTAATGTCGTTCTATTTGGCTTTTGCCACTTTAATGCAGCTTTGCGGCGCAATCTTTTCTTGTTCGATTTTGGGGATGTACTCTAAGCGTGCGGTGTTGCTGCTTTCATCCTGCCTTTGTTTCTCATGCTATCATATATATCTTACATCATTTCTCTCTTTTCTGTGACTACTTGTCAGGGTTGCTAACATGGTAAAATGTAATCATCTATCCTCACTCTGTAGTGATGGACAGAATGCTTGCGCTGCAATATTTTTTTCCCTTCCTGATTACCTTGAGTAGGCTTCGTACCCACTTAGCATGTCTGCTTCAATAGCTTTCATAATGCAATGCATCCACGGTGGAGATTCATTAGTGATTACTTTCTGGTTGTTTGGCCACCACTTATTAGTATGCCTGCCTTCTTGCTTACTGTGTAACTATTGTCAATACACTGTTGCATCAGCCCGCCCTCAGCAACGACAAGGCAACCTGCACCTTCATGCTACTCCTTGCTTAGATTCTTCAGGAGTTGTCTTGCAGGAGACCTCGTTTTGTTTATTGCATGTTCCACAGCAGTAGTGTGTGCAATATAGTGAGTACACCGTTCTCTCGATGCTTTTTGCTGAGTGCCATGTGCCTGTTGTAAAAGTGGTGTTCTACGTCAAGTACGTCCCCACGTTTACGTCCTTACGTCTTCGGGCCCGAGACTCTTTCTTTGTGTTTCTTCTCTCCTTTGTCTGGCACAGTGGGATGCGCCCTGTGCCTGTAGTGGAAGTACGGTTTTACGGGGCTGAGACTTTTGCTCCTTGAAAGTTAGCTCCTGCTTATGTGGCATGCTGTATGGCACAAGAAGGCTTGATGGAGTTGCAGGAGCAGATCTAGGCATTGCTTCTCATGCTCCTCAATCTCGTCTTTTTCCTCTTCACGTGCAAGGCCAGCAACCACCAACTCACGAATTGGGGCTCCCCTACGCTTTTCGTAGAACTTGAGGTTACTATCGTTACAGAACGCATTTGTAGCCGGCTTACTGACCAGCGGTCTGAGGCTCTTCCAGTAGTTGTTGTACCCTGTGACTGTTTTGGTACTCCCCCGTCTGTGTGATTTGCACATTTCTGTTTTCAGCTTGGCCTTTAGATCAGAGGGTGCACGAAGCCTAGGTGTAATTGCCCCTCTTCTTCCGCTGGCCTCCTCATTGGTGTACATAGCCGCAAGCCAGTAGAGGTGTGTGTATGCATCACAGTCTGGAGCTGCAGGTTGAAAGTGCAGGTCATGACCACCGTCGTGTAAGGCAGAGTGTTAGGCAATTGCGTCTGCGCATTCATTTCCAGCAATGCCGCTATGGGCTAAAGACACCATCCATCTCTACAAGGTTCAAGCTCATGCTGGCATCCTAGGGAATGAGTGCGCTGATGCCATAGCAAAGTGCTCTACGGAAAATTAAAGTGGCCATGATATCCACATTAACACTGACGTCCATCCCCATTTGCTGATGCCATAGCAAAGTGCTCTACGGAAAATTAAAGTGGCCATGATATCCACATTAACACTGACGTCCATCCCCATTCATCCATATTCTGGCCAGCAAAGGTGGAAAACCCTCCCCCAGCTTGCCTACCAGATACTCTTCTCACCTGCCAACCAGGGCTTCCAGCAGACAGGCTCTCCATTTTCTCAGGTCTCGATGCTATAAAAGCACACATGCACGTTCAACACAAGCTAGGTCCTAAATCAAAAAAGGTTTCAAACCATCAGTCCACAAAGTGCTACACAAAATACCAAGAACTGATCAAAGAAGGCATTGTCGAGATAGGCATAAGTAACACGTTCTGGAAAAATGCTAGTGTCACCTCTGAAAAAGAAGAATGTCATACTCTGTCGCACAGACTTGACAACCAAAAACGTGCTACTCAGTGCAACCATATAGAAGGCCCACCAGTCTACCCCATCTGCCAGAAGCTAGACGGCACCTACCACATGCTGTCAGGCTGCAGCCATTCCATTATAAATTGGTTTAGGTTATTAACAGGCGTAACTTTGCTGGGCAAATGACTCTAAAAGCGATCCGACAAGGTACACAGGGTGCATGCCTGCTAAGCACAAGCAGACACAGGCAGTTGTGGAAGCATTGTACGACAAGGCATCATACGCCCTTCAGAAGATACACAGATAGCAATTATTTCAACCTGGCTCTTACCTTTCAATCTCAATGCACAACAGCGGCAGAAATTTAGCAAGCCAGATGCAATCATAGTCACTCCGACTCAGCAACCACGCCCCAAACGAAACCCAACAAACACGTATCAAACTAGGTCTGCCAATAATGCAAGAAGAGTTGCCTGTGATAACCTAGCAGATGGTGCTGCCAATCCATACCCCCTGGCTATGAGACCAAGTGACATAAAACCAAACAAACGCGACATGCATTTAATTGAAATTAAGCACTGTGTAGACACTTCCCCTACCCAACAAGCAGAAAAGGCACGAAAACAACGTAAGCTGCTAATGCCTTGCTTACTTGGACATCGCAAAATCCTTCACACCATCCTGCTAGGAGCAACAGGCACCATCTACAGCAACCACACAAGGAACCCACTCCACAGCGTCGGAGTTACTGGTCTAAATGCCACAGCACTCATAAAGAATTTAGCCTACATGCGATCAGGTCCACAGCAAAAAACATACAGATGAGACAAGACACTCAACACAACCCCAACAAACATCTGAGCACTACTCCTGGTGGTGTGCAGGCTTCTGCCTCCCAACCACCAAAAACTCACCAAAAACTCCTCTTTTATTATTCTTCAGGTGGGATGTTATGTGCCTCTGCATCCATTGGATGGTGCAGAACACAAAACAAAATCCTTTCCTAATCCACGCCGGTTGTGTTTACACTATCTGCATCTTTTCTTTTTCATCTTTCGCTATAAGGCTTTCACTTTATAGAAGTAGAAGCAGCTCTTCTGGTAAAGCATAAATCATGGATACAGTTTGTTCTAGCAGATTTGAGTGTGTATAGGCTGGTTGCATTTCAGGGAAGAGTATTTGTATTCTAATCTGGCTTAGAACATGCACTGTCTGATGCAATCTTTGTACACTTATTACAGCATCAATACAACACAATATCACGACATCAAACGCAATCCAAAAAGGTACGTGAATAGGTAGTTATACATCTGCTACTTGAACAGCCCATCAGTGAGTCTCAGAAAGAAAGTGTGGTATGCTATCTGCTTAGCGGCCCTAGCTGCTATGTCCAGATCTAGAGGCTTAAGTTTAGCACGCTAGCCTGGTCAGGCTTAGAGCCTGTAGCAGTTGAAGCTAGAGCAGTTGATCTCCTCCATGCAGCGTTAACAAACTTTGCAGACTGCCAAGGGAGCATCCCCGTTTTTCTGATGCAAGCCAGACTCACCTTTTTGTGTATATGCTATGCCGAACAGCTCCACCTTGTGCCTGTTGTGATAGTAGGAATCTACGGGAATGAGACTTTTGCTCTCTGATATTCAGTGCAGTACGCTCATGTGAGCCCAAACAGGATTGGTCAATTTGAGCTAAACATATACATTTTAAAGCTTTAAAGCCTTCATTAGACCCAAGAAAGGGGGGGTGAGAATGGGTGTTTAATGCATGATGTGATGATGTGTGCATGAGATCAAACATTTTTGACACTTCGAATTCGCACCCATATGTCTCGCCATTTTACCACCTTTCTAAGTACCTTCAGTGCCCAACGTGTGACATTTTGACTCTCTTACAACCTGCGCCTGCCAAGTCAGTCTCACACATACACTCCCGATTTAAACCCCTGACAGGTGCTGAAACACGACATCCTCAGTACACCACGCACCTTTTCCACGCACCTTTTGAATCACCGGTATGTTGGTTTTTTAACCTCCGCACAAGCACAAACCGTCAAATTAACTGAGGAAGATAGGTTCTTTGGAATAACAGGGCGCAGCTGAGGGAGATTATTGGGAGCATTTCAGTAGCACCGCCAGCCACCAGCCGAGCCAGAAACCCAATACAGTATTGACCCAAAAATGTCTGGAAACTTGAGCATACCTGCCTCTTGAGATCAAGTGCTGCGATGACACGAAATTCCATAATCACAGCTGAACAAAAAGAAAGGTAAATTTTCACCATTCATCAAGACACCTCCATCCTTTTGCTTGTGGCCCCGTCTATAACACTCACACTCTGGAGCGTTAGAAATGAGCTGAGTCTCGTTTCCCAGGAGTCAACGAGCTCGCCGCCAGGCACCATACATGCACACTCTTGTTTCCCACGCTGTGTACCGCACCAGACGCCAGGCGTGTGCCTTTCAAATCTCACAAACCTTGCTTTCAAATTAAAATTTGACCAATTGGTCAGAAGCAGTTCAAAAGGCAAAAAGTGGACTCGATTATTACTGGTTTCCCACTTTCGTCTTTTTTGTGTGGAGGCTGGTGGAGGTAAGATTAATTAAATTGCCCGGAACCACTCCCAAAAAGCATCTCGACGATGGTAGTATGCCCACAGTGTAACGCAAATTCGTCATCAGCATGCACATTTTGCAGTGGCCCCTTCCCTTTCTAAGGGTGCTGGTTGATCTAGCAGTACCGCTCTAGTTTTTCGTAGTCGCTTTCTTCAGGCCTCCACTTTCCCAGCCACCTACTTTATCCCACTGTTTACACCTAATGGTCGGAACCCGGACCTGGAAAAAGCATACCTGGAAACGTCAGTCAACAGCTCGTGGTAAGATGTTTTGGATAGGGTTTATTCGAAGTGATATAAATTGTCTTCTCCATTTTCAGGTCCAATTTACCCGGAACATATAAGCCAAGTTACATAAAAAAGTTACCGTGAAGCCATGTTGCTGCGGGGCACGCTGCCTTGCTGTGGCCTGCCGTCCAGCCAAAAATGCGTTCCGTCGTCAGCCAAGCATTGCATCATTAGTTCCAGAGCCAGAAGCCACCTGCTGAACCCATCGGTCGGTACTCCCAGCAAATGGACACAGCCCGCCCCGAGGACCACACGCAGCACATCAATTTGTAATTCTGTAGCCCCCACCTCCCCAGAAGCTGCAGCAGCACCAGCATCGAAGCTCTCGCGCGGGCCCGGATGGAAAGTTCACAAGTTTGGCGGCACTTGCATGGCCGCTGCTGAGCGCATTGATGCTGCCAGCAAGCTGATGATTAACATTGATGCAGAGGCAACCGGGAAACTGGCTATCGTGAGTGCGATGGGCTCCCACCCAACCTCCCCCCTGAAGGTAAGCATTTACCCACAGTACAGTGGGTCAACCCTCCTCCCTCTGACGTCCTCACCTCTTGAAGCGAAGCTGAAACTGAGCATGCAAACTGAAGCAGGGTTTTAAGGAGCAAGAAAGGAAGGAGCGGTTGAGGAGGGGAGAAGAGTTGGATCACTCGCTTGCACGTACGCAAGAAAGCATGCGCATCTGTGCGCGCACACAAACACACATACACACACGCAAACTAAAACGCACAACACATGCGTGCTAACACACACACGCAATCTGAAACACACACACACGCAATCTGAAACACACACACACACACACACACACACACACACACACACACACACACACAAACACACTCAGACACACACACACACAAACACACACACAGACACACACAAACACACACAGACACACATACACACACATAAACTGAAGCACGTGCACACACATGCACACATTAAAGGAAGCAAGCGCATGATCGCACCAGCTCGCTCTTGCAATAACTGTTGTGGACACCCGCATTCTGATGGGCCCTCACACAAACGCGCAGTTCAAGTATCACCCTGCGCTTGCAAACATGCCGTACGTACACTATCTAAATGATTGTCCATCAGGATGCAATCATCAGGAGCATGTGAGAACAATGCACGGACATCCGTCTTTACCAAGACTCTGCCATGAAATGCATGCAAATATGGCATGCACTCCTGCGAGTCTCAGTCTTTAGGCCCTGCTTGCATTCTTGCGCTCGCAACGCAACGAGCCCTGAGTCCCAAAAGCACCTCGTATCCCGAACTCCCCACAGGTCACAGACGTAATCCTTCAAATGATTGCCAAGGCAGAGCAGCAGGACCAGCGCTTCCTGTTGGACCTAGCAGCTCTGCAGGTACGAGTGTGCCAAGCAATTGCGAGCTTTGTTTCATTGTTGTACTTCTGTTGTGTCAGTCAGTCTGTGGGGGTGCATGACTGCCAGAACTAAGTATGTAAATGAAAGTGTTTGATGATTCCAGGAACTGTAAGAAGAGAAAGAACGATGGCAGGCAAATGCTTGGATTAGCTTGTGCTTTTTGTGCGGCAGCTTCCTTGGAGGAGTGTTGTTTCAAAACGCGCAAGTGGTACGGTGTACACATACAAATTAACGTGTACTGTAGGTGTGTAATCTTTCATTGTAGACCAACACCAGGTTTGTTCTGGGAATTGGCCCCCAAGCTGGAACCTGCCACACCTTTACTGGGCCATCACTACTGAACGCAGCCAGCGGGGACTCTTGGATTGAATTGGCCCAGAGGAGCTCAGATTTGTCACCTTCATCTGAGCCATGCCTGAACACAGCACCCAAAAAACTAGGTCCACCCCTTTTTAAATGCAGGACAATTAACATGGAATCAGACAGGAGATGTGATCACCGCTCTGTTCCTTCAAGTTCTCAATGCTACATCTAACAATGCCGAACTTGTAATGCAGGACAAGCACGTAGACTCGGCCAAGGAGCTGTTGGGGGAGAGCAGCAAGGAGCTCACCTACTTTGTGGGGCGCCTGCTGGACGACATCACCAACCTCAAGGCCATGCTCAACGCAATGAGCATCGGTGAGTGGGCAGGGTTTGCTAGCAAAACGGTTGCTGGAGTGATCGTAGATGACCTCATCTGTTTCTGACGGGCAAATTCAGCGTTATACAGTACAAAAAACGCTGGACAGTTGAGTTTCCCCCTGCAATCTAATAGCCTGGTACCCAACACTGTAAGGGAACGCTTTTGGCAACCCTGTCGCTCCTTTGTTATGCATGACCCTGAATTCTGGTGCACGAATCCCTTTTCCCTGCCCCACTTAAAATGCAGCTGGTATGTCCACCGAGGCGTTTTCTGACTACGTGGTTGGCCACGGGGAGCTTTGGAGCGCCCAGCTGATGGCCCTGCACTGCCAGCAGCTCGGCGCAGACTGTGTGTGAGTGTGTACCTGTGCATCTGTGTCAAATGTGTACGTATATATGTGTGGGTGCAAGCGTGTGCGCCTGTAAGAGAGTGTAAGGGTGCAAGTTGAATGCTGGGGTTGAACTAGTGGGTGGAACAAGTTAAGCTGGGGTAAAAAGCACGATTGTAATTTTTATTGTAGGCTCAGCAGTGCAAGATGTGATTAGACTTTAAAGCATGGCAAGAGTTGTGCACTGCCTCTCAGCTGTATCGGTTTCTCATCAACTTTTTACATAGTTGCTCAGCCCTGGGGCAAAAGAAATGGGGCAGCCGACTTGTTAGCAAGGCATGCACTGGAAAGTCTCTCTGTTATCAGGTACTGCTGTTGCCTATAAATGCACGGATTTGCGGTTACAAAGCACCACGGACGTGTCGCGTCCCCCTCCGACAACATAATGAATAAATTATAAAGCCAAGAAATCTCCTCGTCCCTGCCCAAAAAAACACACAGGCATATGGACCAGTGTTGTGCACTTTACGGTTGACGCCGTCAACCGTCATTTGACGGTCAGACGTAATTTACAGTTTTGAACGTCAGAAACTAATACTCAGGCGTAATTTACGGTGATTTTAGTTTTTGACGTCTGACGGTCAGCTTTACAGTTATTTACGGTGTGAAACCGTCAGGAATTAGTTATTTACGGTGTGAAACCGTCAGGAATTAGTTATTTACGGTGGGAAACCGTCAGGAATTAGTTATTTACGCGGTGGGAAACCGTCAGGAATTAGTTATTTACGGCGGGAAACTGTCAGCAGCTGGCCAGGCCGGGCCAGGCTCGACTGACTCAGGGCCACACGAGCCCTCTTGGCCTGATTACCGGAGGACGTTTTATATTTATATCGCAAATCGCAAATGTTGTTGGTGGGGAAATTGGAGCTTGAGTTGGCACTCTGAGCCACTGAGTACCTGACGCCGCACCGTTACTTACGATTTCCCACCGTCAGTATGAATTTCACCGTTAATTACGGTTATGTGACGTAGACGTCATTTAAGCACCGT
>Ga0307948_1003017_pt1 | contig 12387 bp, 9 predicted proteins | sample OrgLakmetagen280_FD_201824 | JGI IMG/M metagenome (GOLD analysis project Ga0307948, IMG submission 201824) | Saline water microbial communities from Organic Lake, Antarctica - #280 | ecosystem: Environmental > Aquatic > Non-marine Saline and Alkaline > Saline | place: Antarctica: Organic Lake...
TTATAGGGTTGGCCAGAACCATATATATACGGTGTGCATACGGTATTTTTGGCAGGGAAATCACCATATATACGGTCATATACGGTGTATATATACGGTTCTGGCCAACCCTACAAGTTATTGTTATCACTCTTCAGCATGCATGACACCAGACAATCAACACCCTTTGCAAACACACACACACACACACGCACACACACACACACACACACACACACACACACACGTCAAGAACCAGAAACAAAACCCTTTGCACACGTAAGGAACCAAAAATGAGGAACACTGCGCAAAATTTACTGACTGAAGGTGTTGAGTACAATCTACTGAAGGTATCTTAGGTAAAATTTACTGAAGGTACCAAGTACAATTTATTGACTGAAGGTACCAAAGTGGCTCCTTTCCTTGGTAAATGTGGGGAGTGGCTTTCACTGCCTGCGTGTGTTTTCTTCTTCTTTTTGAAGGAAGAGCAAACATGGTACAGACTAGAGCGAAAGCACAAGCGCCATGACTGCACGTTCATATGTGAGATCTTACAGGGGCACAAGAGAGTATGGGCAACCTACAAAGCAGCCTGAAGCAACATAAAGCTAATGCGCATGAGATCTTACAGGGGCACAAGTAATGACTTGCTGCAGGTTTCACGTTGCAAGGTGGCAACCGCTCTTTCTGTGCAGGTCAAGAACAGGCTTGGCCATGATCTTACAATTGCGCCGTAAGCGATCGTGTGTGTGTGTGTGTGTGTGTGTGTTCAGAGATCTTCCTGACAAACTACATTGAGCATACACTGTAAGTGTATGGTTCTGGCCAACTCTTGTCTCAGGACATAATTCAGTGATATATTTAAAACAATGTCACGCTTCTTAGCAGAAGGCACAGCTTGTCAGCTTCATTCTGGTCAACTGGGCCGAGCCCGTCACTAATATTATGCAAAACAAAAGAGGGAGTAGGCAAGGTACGCACCCCAGAACAGCAGAAGGCGTAGCCTGCCAAGTTCATTCTGGTCAAGGGGGCCTTGAAGAGATAGAAGGAGAAGAATATGAGCATCCAATCCTTGATGACGCCCGCAATGTTCATAGTCAGCGCTGAGGTCTTCCCGATGAGCAGAAATACAGCCTGGTGTGTGTATGTGTGTGTGCACGTATGTGTATGTGTGCATTTGTGTGCGTGTGTGTGTGCATGTGCGTGTGTCCGTATGTGTGTGTTATGTGTCTGTGTCTGTATGTATGACTGTGTGTGTGATTGTGTGAGTGCATGTGTGTTTGTGTGTTTAGTGCATACGTGTGCGTTTGTAAGTTCAAGGTTTTGTGTGATAACACTATTACATATAATTGACGTGTGCTTACTCACGTGTCTTGATGAACACACGAGCGCAAGTGCTTGCCCTTGCATGTCGTGCAGAATGCGTGTGCCTTCCTCAGATCCAACAGAAAAATCCATCATCACTTTTTGTCACAAGATTTTCCAAATACAAATTTCAAATTCATGACGATCACACCTAACTGTAGTCATAGTCATGTTAAAGAGCAAGCACGTACCAAGTTCAGGATGAAAGCAGTGAGCGCATTGGCGAGCATTATGGATGGATTAAAGGTCCAGTCTGAGTGACTCAAAAGGTGGGGCAGCTCCACCGCAACTGAGTGCGCACATGGAGTAGGTGTGTGTGGTGTGTGTACTTGCGTGCGTGTGAGTGTGCGTGTACGTGTGAGTGTGTGTATGTGTGTATGTCATCTGAAAGAGGGAACAAAGAGGCAATTCAGGCAAAGGAAGTGCCTAGTCAAAAGCAGATCACAGGACGCAGATCTGAGGAAACACCTAGTCAAAAGCAAATCACAGGAAGCAGATCACAGGAAGCAATTAGTCAAAATCAGATCACGGGACGCAGATAACAGGAAGGATCTAGTCAAAAGCAGATCACAGGATGCAGATCACAGGAAGCATTTAGTCAAAAGCAGATAACAGGAAGCTGATCACAGGACGCAGATCACAGGAAGCACCTAGGCAAAAGCAGATCACAGGACAAGCCATAGCACAGGCCTGCTAAACCTAATTGCTGCACACGTTAAAACAAAACAAAACGGAAGAAGGGCATAAGGTACAAAGCACTTAAAATGGTCTACAGCACAGGTCTGCCACCACCAACGTCAGTCCTTGCACGTATGAAGCCACTTACAAGACGGAGCGAGGAGGTACAAGGTTTCAAAGCACTCGACAGATTTAGTCACAGCACAGGCCTGATCCCACACACGTTGACCCTCACGCGCGTCCAGCCACTTACAAAACGGAACGAGGAGGCATATCAGGCACGCGGGCGATACGTAGTACAGGCTTTGGAGGGGGTTCATGGCAAGTCCCTTGCTGTTCATCAGGACTTGAACCATGGTCAGCCGCATGGCCTGCAGCAAAAGAACCACAAATTTGCTTGCAGCAAAAGGATTACAGTGTATCAGCTGTACCGCTTGCAGCAAAAGGACTTGTGCCATGGTCAGCCGCATGGCCTGCAGCAAACGAACCACAAATTTGCTTGCAGCAAAAGGATTACAGTGTATCAGCTGTACCGCATGCAGCAAAAGGACTTGTGCCATGGTCAGCCGCATGGCCTGCAGCTAAAAAATTACAAACTTGCTTGCAGCAAAAGGATTACAGTGTATCAGCTGTACCGCTTGCAGCAAAAGGACTTGTGCCATGGTCAGCCGCATGGCCTGCAGCAAAAGAACCACAAATTTGCTTGCAGCAAAAGGATTACAGTGTATCAGCTGTACCGCTTGCAGCATAAGAAATACAAGGGCCTGCAGCAGAAGAACCGCACAACAACACCACCACGTGAGCAGGGAGTGCATCATATCAACAATACCACCACGTGAGCAGGGAGTGCATCATGTCAACAATACCACCACGTGAGCAGGGAGTGCATCATGTCAACAATACCACCACGTGAGCAGGGAGTGCATCATATCAACAATACCACCACGTGAGCAGGGAGTGCATTGTATCAACAATACCACCACGTGAGCAGGGAGTGCATCGTATGCTGTGAGCGGAGAAAAAGGTCATAGAGAGGGTTTGGAGTTTGTGATGGAGAAGCGAAAAAGCCTGGGCTATGGTCAGCTGTATTGCCTGCAGCAAAATAATCGCAACAGCATGTCATCAGCAGGTGAGCGTTGATCTGTAAAAGAAGGCTTTTCGAAAGCAGCATCACTGAAATAATTAGAGTGTTTCTGGTAATGAGGACTCATGAGAAACACACATGCACATGCACTAACACTTACACAAACGTGCGCAGTTAACACTTAAAACATACACACTTCCGCCGCCTACACAAATGAGCACGTGCACACAGGCACACACAGATACACAACACACACATTTCTGCCGCCCAACAGATGAGCACACACACACACACACGCACACACGCACACACACACGCACACACACACATACACACACGCACACAGCCACACTCCCCCCCTACATGAAAAGCAAGGCCTACCTCAAACTGCAGCGCAGTCAGCTGTTGGACCAGACCCTTGACCACTAGGTTCATCTCCCCCAGCGCACAAATGAGCACTCCAAATGCGATGAGCAGCATGTTCAGCGTGGTCGCCTGCAGATAGTCGATTTGCAGCAGCAGCAGCAACAGCAGCAGCAGGAGCGTGAGAGTCAAGCAGAGCGGGATCAGCATTGAACGCAAGATTATCTCGTCAAATGCCGCCTGACAAATGCTGCCTGACAAATTAAAAGAAGTACAGTGCACCAGCCAAGCACCGCCTGACAATGAATTAGTTGCAGCGCCAACAGTATCAGCGCAGAACACACGGAGCAATGCTGATGAACATTGGATAGTTGCAGCGGCAGTATCAGCACAGCAATGCTGGTGAATTTTGAACAGTCGCAGCGGCAGCACAAGCGTTGCACAACAAAAGTACTTTGTGCAAGGTAGCAGGGGCAGCAGGGTGTGAGACAAGAAAGGAGGAACGTGAGCACGTTTATAGCGAGCATGCGGTTATGGCATACGGACATAGCAAGCATGCGATGAGAGTATACAAACATAGCAAGCATGCAGTTATAGTGTACAGTTAAATCGAGCATGCAGTTATAGTGTACAGTGAAAACGAGCATGCGGTTATAGTGTACAGTTAAATCGAGCATGCGGTTATAGTGTACGGTTAAAGCGAGCATGCAATTATAGTGTACAGTTAAAATCGAGCATGCAGTTTAGTGTACAGTTAAAGTGAGCATGCAGTTATAGTGTACAGTTAAATCGAGCATGCGGTTATAGTGTACAGTTAAAGTGAGCATGCAGTTATAGTGTACAGTTATAGCAAGCATGCGGATATAGTGTACAGTTAAATCCAGCATGCAGTTTCGTATTCGGTTAAGGCGAGCATGTGGTAGCAAGCATCGAGCTAGGTACGCCTTGGGGGGACCTCATACACTCTTATAATCCAGGCTTTCTGGTGGGAATTTAAATTTGCTCTGTATCCAGGTTTGAATTGCACTACCAGACTGCTAAACCAACAAATTGACCAATCTGATGTCTGCCAGCTGCTAAGATGCACGTTGTCCTTGCAATTATGCTTGCAATTATGCTTGCAATTATGCTTGCAATTATGCTTGCAATTATGCTTGCAGTTATGCTTGCAGTTATGCTTGCAATTATGCTTGCAATTACGCTTGCAATTATGCTTGCAATTATGCTTGCAATTACGCTTGCAATTACGCTTGCAATTATGCTTGCAATTATGCTTGCAATTATGCTTGCAATTACGCTTGCAATTACGCTTGCGATTATGCTTGCAATTACGCTTGCGATTATGCTTGCAATTACGCATGCAATTATGCTTGCAATTATGCGCGCAATTATGGGTGCAATTATGCTTGCAATTATGCTTGCAATTACGCTTGCAATCACGCTTGCAATTATGCTTGCAATTATGCTTGCAAAAACATAAGGCGTGTAAGGGCGTAGTGTAAGGCCTGCAGGTTGGCATGTGATGCATCTCATTGCAAACATATGTACAAGCGTACAAATCACCTTTGCACACCCACACACACAGATGCGCACACGCACACATACACACAGACGCACATACAGACACGCACACATACACACAGACGCACATACAGACACGCACACATACACACAGACGCACACGTGCACATACACACAGATGCGCACACGCACACATACACACAGATGCGCACACGCACACATACACACAGATGCGCACACGCACACATACACACAGATGCGCACACGCACACATACACACAGACACCCTGACACACCCACACGCCCACGCATGCTCACCCGTGAAAACTTCTCCGTGCCTAAGAACACGCCAGAGGCAAATACAAGCCCAGGCATCAGGGACTTGGTCATTTGAATGAAAGATACCGACAGGTACAGGTACGCTGAATTAGAGAGCCATAAGCTGCCCGCGTACAGCAGACCTGTAGCATCGGACAACACACAATTGAAGGAGAGGGGTCCTATTGGCAATTGGAAGGAAAGGTATGCTGAGCATGTTGAGTTAGGTATCCTTCCAACTGCATATAGTTGTTGGAAGGATGGGTATGCTTTCTGGGAAGTCAGGACAGGTACAGGCACGCTGGGTTACTTAAGAGAGCCATATGTTGCCTTGTCCGAAAAAAATGACCTTCGCGTCCTATATAGGCACGTTTCTCAATTTAGGAGAACCCAAAAACAGCAGAGATAAAAAAAAGTAATGACGACAGATCACGTATTCATACAGGGGGCAGATGCAGCACGTTTGCAGCATGTGGTAATGAAACATTGCGTGTCCCGCTTGCACCATTTGCTTCTTTAAAACCTGAGTTATTTCAAAAAAGGCTCAGATCCTGGGCAGCTGCCAACGAGCACGACACGTCCGAAACCATCACTCAAAACAAATGTCGTGCGTGTTCCACGCTCTTAAGGCCAACTGTTTCGTCCTTCTTTTTGATGGAACTGCAAGACTACAGGCAGCTTCAGCATGCGCACCCTCACCTATGGGCATGACACGCCTGACGTAGTCCCTCCGCGACATGTTGTGCGATTTGACCACTTTGAACACGCGCACTGCTAAGGTGCCCACAGACGTGCAGAAGGTCATGTGCCACACAGTGAGGGAGATGGGAAAGGGGAAGCCCGAAAACGCCAGCAGCCACTTGTTGAATAGGATGACGGAAATGGAAATGCTCATCCATAGGAGCACATAGAAATAGCTGCGTAGGACCTGCACGCATGGGGTGTTTTGAGTTTGAGGGGTCTTACTCAGGCCACTGATACCCTCTGGTCATGTGCTGAGTGAAACACTGAGATATGAAAGAGGTAAGCAGGTATCCATCAGTGAGTGCAGGAAGGACTTGCTCACGAGGTGTGTGTGCCGCGATACTGCAGCAAGATATCTCGTGCTGGCATTGATGCTGGACAAAGTTAGGTGCAGCTACGAGAGTGATGCTAGCTAACACATGAGAAAATTCCAGCCTGAAACAAGAAGCACGCTTGAATGACGCAATAAACAATAAACCAACTGATGCATCTGTCCATTGAGTTCAGTATCAAAATCTGGCTAGAGCATGTATGCGTGGTATGTATGTGTGCCTGTGTGTTTGTGCCTGTGTGAGTGCGCTCTTATGTGTGTGTATGCGTCTGTGCGCGCGTATGTGTGTGTATTTGCTCTTGTTTGTGCACGTGCTCTTTTTTTGTGTGTTTGTGTGTATGTGTATGTGTGGTTTATTTGTGTATGCTTTTGTGTGTGTGTGTCTGTGCGTGTCTGTCTCTGTGCTTGAGTGTGTATCTGCGTATGTGGGTGTGTGTGCACGCGTGTGCGTCAGACTTGACGTGAGAATTCAAGTAATGTTCCACGCATTGGAGAGAGATGCAGTGTTGGAGGGCTTTCTGAGCACGTCATGTGCACGCTTCAGGCAAACACTTCAAAGCGTTGTGTGTGTACCTCTCGGACCACGCGGGCTCGGGCCGCTATAGGCTTGGCTGATTCCCCTGCCATGCTTGCCTGGGGGGACGCGAGTGAGGGAGTGTTGCTTGCATATGTATGAATTCCCAATTTTTGGTGTTTTGAGCGCTTGCAAGTGTATTAGTTCACATCAAAGCATGTAATTGAGATACTGAAGGCGTTGAGGAGCCTGTACCAGTAGATGAAGCGCACTGTGTGAACGTCTTTCACATCAATCCGCACCACCGCTCTCTTTGAAAGCTCATGAACCAGCCAGGCACAATGATGCATATAGGCATAGCATGCTTGCATGCATGATGCTGGACGTGTGCGGAGTATGTGTGCAACATGAATATGCAAATCGTGCTAGCAACGCAAACGCCTAGGACATGCAAGCGCGCCCGCTTGGGGCATGGATGCACTTCAAGTTCAGATTGTGATTGATGATGGAGACTATGCAGCTGAACGGGGTGGCCAAGACAAACAAGAAAGTTAGGAGGTCAAGCAAGTGCCTAGAGGACATCCACTCTCAATGCACTCACCTTGGTTGGGAAGTTGCGAATGTGTTGTCTACCTGATCATCTCAAAACAGGACCCAGAAACGAAACCTGCAAACGTTGGGCGAGCAGTCGACGATCCTTCCCTCCTTTTTCCTTTTTTAAGTTGCGTTCCCTTGTGAATATTTAATTTGTTTCCTCCAATTTATTGACGGTTCGGTTCAACCAATTCGTGTTCCTGCACACATTGTGCTTTTGAATGGGCAGCAGCAGAAGGAGCAGGAGCCCCAGGTGTGTTGGATGAGCCTTTTCTCTCTGCAGCGTTGCTCCTTGCATGGTGCTGATTTGCTCTGCGCAGGAGCCCCACTTGTGGGATTGTCTGGGATGCTGCTCCTACTCCTCTGACGTGAGGCAGACCTGGAGCGGACCCCGGCTGCAACCAATTAAAACTAAGCACGCATGCATCACACACACCCCCACAAGGCCCATGATCAGCCGTGTTTTGTTATGTTTATGCCTATGTGCCTCTCAGGCGGTCAGACAGGGATGAAAAAAAGCGGAGAGACAGAGACAGAGACAGAGACAGAGACAGGGACAGAGACAGAGACAAAGACAGAGACAGAGACAGAGACAGGTACACACACACACACACACACACACAGACACACACACACGTACCCCTTCTCCACATGCACACGCGTACGCCATACACACCAGGGATCGAGAGCGGGAGCGTGAGAAGCAGAAGGACAGAGAGTATGAGCGAGAGCGTCTTCGTGAGAAAGAAAAGCGGCGAGAAAGAGAGAAGGAGCGCAGCAGTAGCAGGAGGGAGAAGAGCAGGAGGGACATCAGCAGGGACCGTAGAAGGAGGGACAGCCCTGAAATCTCTGCGCGTAGCAAGCGGGCGGTCAGGTATGATGCGGCTGTGGTGGGGGTGGGGGTGTGGATGTAGGTGTATGTTTGTGCGCATGTGTGTACATGTGTGTCTGTGTGTGTGTGTGTACATGTGTGTACATGTGTGTGTGTGTGTGTTACGGCTTCCACCTTATTTTGTCAGAAACACGTCGAGCACTTTTGTTTGGTGACCAGAGCCGGAGCAGGAGCAGAAGCCGGAACAGCAGCAGGTTGCCCCCCCCTTAAAAAATCATAGTGCCGATCAGTCTGCAACCGCCATGATATGACAAAAATGCGTAGCACTTGTGTGACCACAGCCGTAGCTGGAAAAATTTGCTCCCCCACCCATCATTAATCAGTGTCTGGCATTTTCGCTTTATATACACCATTAACATATTGCGACACTTTCGTTCGGTGACCGCAGCCGGAGCAGGAGCCGGAGCCGCAGCAGGTCACCCCCACGGTCGAAACGTCCACGCTCTGTGTCCAGGTCACTCTCCCCTCCTCGCCGCTCCACGAGACGGGTGAGCAGCTGGGCCTTCCAGTGGCTGTGCTGTGCTGTGCTGTGCTGTGCTGTGCTGCGCTGCATGCTGTTGTTGTGCTCTTTGCACTATACAGAGCGCGCTGCCTCCTCTTCTCGCTGCTTCACACAATGAGGGAGCAGCAGGAGCCCATTTTTGGCTGTGTTGCGCTGCGTGTCGTTGTTGCGCTCTTCACACTGTCCATGTCCTGGCTGCCTTCCCCTCGCTACTCCATACAATGAGGGAGCAGTGGGGATTCTTTTTTGGCTGTATTGTGCTGCGTGTCGTTGTTGCGCTCTTCACACTGTCCATGTCCTGGCTGCCTTCCCCTCGCTACTCCGTCCTCACACAATGAGGGAGCAGTGGGAATTCTTTTTTGGCTGTATTGTGCTGCGTGTCGTTGTTGCGCTCTTCACACTGTCCATCTCCTGGCTGCCTTCCCCTCGCTACTCCGTCCTCACACAATGAGGGAGCAGTGGGGATTTTTTTTGGCTGTATTGTGCTGCATTTCGTTGTTGTGCTCTTCACACTGTCAATATGTCCGCTGCGCCCCCTTGCTATTTCATACAGTGAGGGAGCAGTGGGGACTCTGTTTCAACTTGCGTGTTGTTGTGCTGTTCACACTGTCAATATGTCCGCTGCGCCCCCTTGCTATTCCATACAGTGAGGGAGCAGTGGGGACTCTGTTTCAACTTGCGTGTTGCTGTGCTGTTCACCCTGTCAATATGTCCGCTGCGCCCCCTTGCTGTTCTATACAGTGAGGGAGCAGTGGGGACTCTGTTTTAACTTGAGTGTTGTTGTGCTGTTCACACTGTCAATATGTTCGCTGCGCCCCCTTGCTATTCCATACAGTGAGGGTGCAGTGGGGACTCTGTTTTAACTTGCGTGTTGTTGTGCTGTTCACCCTGTCAATATGTTCGCTGCGCCCCCTTGCTTTTCCACAAAGCGGCCAAGCAGTGGGCTGGCACTTGGAACATTGTTAATCTTTGCTGGTGATGTCAAAATGCTGTTGATTGTATGCATTGTAGGTGTAGATGTCAGGCGTCAGGTTTGCGGTGTTTTGGGTGTTAAATTTGGTTTCGTTGCGTAGTGGGGCAAGAGGCTGTGTGGTTTGTTGTGGTGCTTGAGCTGATGATATTCTGTGCTTTTTCTATTAATTCGCTTTCTTTGTTATTTTTTCTTAAATTTGCTGAACAGGTGTGTCCTTGTAATTTATTATGACAGGCCTCCAGGGCACGTGACCTTGTTTATCTTTAATGTGCCACACAAAGCAGGGTGTCTGTTTAGGGGAAGAGATGAGGTTAAGGAATCTTTCTTGCTCTTGCTGGGACGTACTTTGGATCCTTACCCCATTTACTACTTACGAATAGGGCTGGCCAGAACCATACACTAAATAGGTTTATACGGTGTATATGCGGCGTTTTTGGCAGGGAAATCACCATACATACATTCATATACGGTGTGTATATACGGTTCTGGCCAACCCTACCTACAAACTAGCTGCATGTCAGCACTTGATTCTGAATATTGGAGGATCACCAACTATTTGTAGCTCAGCTGCATATGTATTCTTTTGTGCATACCTCTCTGTATCACACGGCCTGGCAGCGCTGCCTGATCCTTTTTCGTAGCTCAGCTGCAGATGTTTTTTTTTGTGCATACCCCTCTGCATCACACAGCCCAGCAGCGCTGCCTGTTCTTTATTGTGTAATCTCAGCTACCCCTCCCCATGCCAACAATGATCTGCATGCATGCATGCAAGGCTTAGCCCTGGGAATGTGCAAGCATGCTTTGCTATTTCCCAGCTCAGATGGTGCCCCTTCTTTTGTGGTTGTCGCCCTGCGTGCTTGCCGGTGCGCCCTTTGCCTCTGGAAAACGTCTCTAAACATCCTTTACTGCTGTCTAACTCAGCTGTTGTGTCTATTCTTGTATACACTGTCTTGCGTGCATGCAGGTGATCCCAAATCCTCAAGGAAACGTCGTAAGTACTAGTATCTGGACGCAAAAATTGTCAAGACGATGCTCACGAGCGTCCGTCCATAACCAAATCAATCCCGTTTTATTAACGTCCGCATGTCCTCACGCCAGGGCACAGCCTGGATGTACAAACACATCATCGACCTCATAGACTGTAATTGGCATATTCCTGAGCATCTTCAACTACCAAATGCCAATTATATATATTATGCCAAATGCCAAATGCCAAATGCCAAATGCCAAATGCCAATTATATATAATGCCAACTGCCAAATGCATTTTCAACTGCCAAACGGCTAAACATTTCTCCTTGTTTATTGTTTTGCATGTGTGCAGGTGAGCCCTAGCCCTGAGAAGCGTGCAAGCCCAAGCCTGAGTCGTAGCCCACGGGACAGGTGAGCCGAACAATTGCGTATATGTGTGTATATGTATGTATGTATATATATATATAATGGAAACCTTCCCAATTGGATAGAGGCTTCGTGCAGTAAGTTGCTTGTAGTAGCCATAGCATCCCCAAATCATGCACACTTAAAGACAGCATTCGCAACAGGCGCACGGAGACATAGCATGGGGTAGCATTTGACAAAAGGAAAGCGAGCGAGGCTCAGTCTTACTTGAAGTGGTGAATGAGATGTGATGATAGCATAAAGTGGAAACTAAAATGGCAGCAAGGTTTGCTTTGATTTGATGTTCATACCGGCTACACAAAGAGGCATGCATGCATGCATACATGCATACAGTGAGAGTGAAGAAGGCAGGTGTACAAGTGCATTGTGCGGGAACTTACGCTACTGAAATGAGGTGGCTTGCATGAGAAACCACTGTGACTTTACGCCTGTTGGAGTGCTCGGAGCTCGTCTGGCTGGCACTGATGTATGCATGCATGCATGTACAGAATGTAGCAAAAAACGCACGCTGCTTCCTCTACCACACTGCCAGCCCTCGCAGGAAGCCGGCTGCCAGTCGGAGCGCCAGCCCGTCTGGCGCAGATGTGGGGAATGAGAAGGGGAAGAAGGAGGAGGAGCGTGAGGATGACAAGGCCTCCAGGTATTTTTTGTTTGCCTAGTCGTAAGGTAAGGTAAGGTAAGGTTACATCACTATATATGCCTCAAAGGGCATCTCAGCGGAAGTTTGGAAAAAGCCTGAAACTACACCTGGCTAAACAAAAGAAACAGAAGCTAGAGGAAACATGAAACAGATGTAGAAGAGAAAAGCGTACAGAGAAACAGAACGTTTGTTTTGAAGAAGCGCGAAGAGAAAGCATAAAGGAGAACGAGAAAAAAAGCTGTTGATATGTCTCAGTATATGCTTAGTCGTAAGAACACTGATGTGGGGAAGAAGAAGGAAGTGTATGAGGGTGACAGAATATCCAGTTCTATGTTTGCTTATTTGTAAGGGTGAGACTGGTTTTATTGGCACTTCTTTGTGCTGCTGCTGCTGTGTGCCATCGTACGTGGTGCTGCGTGCCATCGTGTGTGTGGTGCTGCGTGCCATCATGCGTGGTGCTGCGTGCCATCGTGCGTGGTGCTGTGTGCCATC
>Ga0307948_1003020_pt1 | contig 12382 bp, 14 predicted proteins | sample OrgLakmetagen280_FD_201824 | JGI IMG/M metagenome (GOLD analysis project Ga0307948, IMG submission 201824) | Saline water microbial communities from Organic Lake, Antarctica - #280 | ecosystem: Environmental > Aquatic > Non-marine Saline and Alkaline > Saline | place: Antarctica: Organic Lake...
GTTGCCCGAATAACATTGTGGGGAATAATTAGGTTAGGTCAATGTGACCGTACTGGTGATTTGCAAGGTGCAAGCGTTTGCCATTGAGCTAGAGCGTCTACTGCCAAAAGTGTATACGTGAAAAATAGAGAGGAATTGAATGTGGAATGTATAAAGTGCTACTGCATAAATCTCTGCAATAAAAATGTGATGACTTTAATTTAACATCATGCATGCACTGAAAACGCAGGTATGCTCTCTCTCACAACGTAAATTACTCTTGACCCTTGGCCAGAGTTTACTATATATATAAACTGCTCCTGACGACCCAACAGCTTCTGGGTACCACGTAAAATACTTCTATACAGAGGATATGTGTAAATGAAGAATTTGGTGGGGCAGAGTGCACAGCTTACATTCTTCGTGGCTGAATAAGAATTAACGTGCCTTACCAGCCCCAGCCGTGGATGAATACTACCATTATTGCTGTTGTTATCCGACGCTTCTGTATGAAAGGAGCCGGATCTGTCTCTATTTTCAAATGATTAAAACAGCACCAGGAGGGACCTCATACGTGTGAGACTTGCACTATTAATTTGTAAACTTGCACATTCAAAGGTCTTACAAAGGGCCTTAGGGTGGCTGCCCTGAAAGCCTAGCGGCGCGTGGTCAGGCCAGACTCCTCGGGGCGTTTCCTTAATCCATGCTTAAGGGTCATCCCTGCGTAGTATTTTTCTTTCTTCTCTTCTACAAAGGGCTTACAAAGGGTTTACAAAGGGGGTGACCGGAAGCCACAGATGTTGGGCGGATAGGCATTGCAAAGAAAAAAGAGAAAGTAAACCCGCAGAGTCAGCCGCCATCCCAGCTGCCCCCCCACAGACATGGGTCCATTGGTACATTGTTTGTGCCTGTCTGTCCAATTCTTGCAGACTCAAACCTGTAGTAATGTGTAAAGATATGTACATCACAAGAACAAAGGGACTGAGCCAAGCACCAAGCAAGGTCAGAGCAGGTTAGGGTCTAGACGTATTGCACACGCCTCAAATAAGCCAAGAATAGCTGATTCCATCCGCCAGGAGCAGGCACCAGTCCCACGCTCGGCCCCCTTCTTCCTTGATGATGTGCATGAGAACCCATACCCAAGCAAGCTATTTCGCAGCTAGGCTGTCCGTGTTTCTTGCACCACACTCCTCGGCACGAGTTATTGAAATTTTATTTGCAACTGTTGCAGCTTTGCGGGCGAGTTCAAATGTGTATGTATGCACCCATGCAGATCAGGAATCATCACCAGCACCCTCAAAAAGCCAGCTTGTGCGCGCTTTTTGTGCCTTGGGAATGTCAGCAACAATGGAAGGTCAGGTGGTGACTGACAGTCTCCTGTATACGTTTGCTGAGGCGTTTCCCTCCTGCCTTGGAACTGCAGGCAGAAGGGATTGCATGTGCATCGCATTGTCATAACACAGAAATTGTGCGTACACAGAAACCTGACCTACCTGTGGGAGCTTGCCAATCATAAAGGCAGCAAAACCCTAAAATGGAAAGAAAGACTACTCCTAAAGAGCGAATCTAACATAATCTCACAATTATACAAATATTCTAATAGCTTTACATAACACACACACACGCACTCCGTATTTTCAACCTAAATCTTTTGCGTGACCTTTATCTGGTCATTCGAACGATTGGCCCCATTTGCATTTTAATGTAATTAATGTTTTGGTCCGCAGCTCTGAGAGCAAAAACCGGGCTGAAACTCACAGCAGGTATGGAGCGACAGATTTGTTTGTCTTTTTCCCCTGTGTGCCTTGTGTTAGTGCTTCCCACTCGCTGGCTTTCCCAGTACCCCTGCCCCAAAACCGACCTTGCAGCAGTGTTATGTAACATTTACAATGCTTATATCCTGGAGCAGAGGTCGATAGGGGCAATTTCAGAAATGCAAAGAAAAGAAAAGAAAAAGTAAAGACTCCGCTGGTACGTAGTGATGACACAGCCAGCATGATTAAGGGAGGGGGTTACTTAGGTGCCCGCACCAGGCGCAAACGAAATTATTGTGGGTCAGGGGGGTTGTATGCCGTAGCTCCCGGACCCATGCATTGCATACCTTGTTTTTATGGGTGCAGATGCATGTCTGATGGAGTGTTCGTTCAGTTTGTGTGTTTTAACTTTTTTGGGTGTGGTGCGTGGCCTGGGTGTGGTGCGTGGCTTGGGTGTTGGGGCTGCTTGTGTCCTTTGTTCTCTCTTCTGCTCCGCTACACTTTTTTTTCTTGGCGCTTCTGGTTTCATGAGGCTCTCTCAGCCTCTCACACGCTCACTGACAATTTCATGCACACAGACAAACGGGTTTTCTTGAACAAGCTTTCTTCTGTTAGTATTCTGCTTTCTGCTCTATTGCAGTCCGCTTAGACTTTTCTGCAAACAGATGTTGCCTCTTATCTATTATAGACGCTTCCCCTTTTGTTTAGATAGGTTTGGTTTGGTTACAGGCTTTTTTCCAAGCTTTCGTTGAGATGCCCTCTGAGGCATATATATAGTGATGTAACCTTAACCTTATCTGTTGAGAGGATTGCAAGACAGATAACAACAGAAGTCGATGCAGCAGGTGATCTGTTATGAGAACCTGGCAACAAATATTGAGATTCACATCGCAGCTGAACAAGCATGGGCTTCAAAAAAGCAATTTGAAAGGCAGCATTATCGTGAAGTGATTGTAGAGCAGCTGAGCTTGCAAGTTGCAAAACGTGGGGCATGAATTGGGAACATTTAGAAAACATGCCCATCTGGGTGGCAGTCACCCTCTTCTGTTTTTTCTTGGGAATTTGAAGCAGTCGCATGCAACTTCCTGAAGTGCAACTGACATGCTGCACGTAGTCTTTGCTGCGGAACTTTTTGAAGAGAAATGATATTGGTAACACAGCCACCTAATTACCGAAAAAGATACTACTCACTTGTCAGTACAGCTCTCCTTCTGCTGTCTCTCCTGCAAAATACATTCCTTTTGTCCTCCTATAATGTACATTCTTTTCAATCAGAAAAAAGCATCATGCCTCCTTGTTCTAAACACCCATTCCAAAATGCACAGGCAGGCCCCGCCTTAGTTGCAGAGCCAAAACCATGCCGACACCAGCTTGATTTTGGCCAGCCAGATGTTTCGGGCCGCCAAAAATGCCGCTCAGGCTATCCTCACTGCTATTTGACCTCGCCCATGCTGCTTGCGCCAGCTGCTCCCAAGCAGAGGCCTCGCTCCCTAGCGTGTGCATATAAACAAGGGCAATGGGAAAAAATTCAATGCAATGTCTTGGTACACGGCATGGTGATTATGGAAAGAGTGCTCAAGTACCGCATCTCCTGCTACACTCCAAAAATTGAATTAAACGACCCCCCTTTTCTTTTCAAGTGCTAGAATGCAAGGGCAAGATGGAAACTAAAACAAGAACAAGCGGCACGCTAGAAGAAGTAGGAGGAGGGCAAGAGATAGTTAATTGTGTATTAGAGAAAAAGAAGGCAGGTAGAGACAGGTGAACAAAGGGATGAGGTGATAAGGACGAGGTTAAGTGAGAATGGGGTGGTTTGCATGTGTAAGAAAAAGCCGAGTAGGGCCTGTGAGAAAGGCAGCAGACTGACTGCTCATAACTCATAACAAAAGCAAGGAGGAATGAGTAAGCCAAGGCGAGAGCATAGCATTACAGTAATTGCAGGAGTATCATAATCCATGATATTTAATTACACACAAGTAATAAACGGGCAATGACACGGGTCTCTCACACAATATACATTCAGTATTTGTTCTGTCTGGGTCGCTTGCTACCGCAACTGGCAGTACTTTTCATCCCCTCTTCTTTATATCAGGGACCAAACACAAGACGATGGCGTTCTTAAAGAGAATTTTGAGAATTACATCTCTTCTGCAAACTGGTGTGTGCTTTGAGAATGCACGCAGGAACCCTTGCATTTTTCTGATTCATGTCAGCTGCCAAATTTTGGAACAGGATAGCTGAATCAAACAGCAATACTTTACGCGATGTGACAAAAAGCAGATAATTCCCTTGGGAATTCTGGTGCTTCTAATTGTTGAACTAGACAGATGAAGGATGCCTTTGGTAATCTGCAGAATGGCGCTATATACAGAAGTGACTTTTTACATTAAAGGAAGCTGAACATATCTAATTTGCGCATGGACTTGGAATTCAGGCATCAGGCAGTTTGGAGAGAGGCACATGGTCAAAGACCCTTGCTCTTGCTCATAATATCTGTGGCTTATCACAATTGCTTTGCTTTGCCTGAGAGACCTGTTTCTGATGTACGTGCACCATTTGTTCTGCCAGAGTATTTGGAGATGATTTTGAGCAAAAATGTCGTAGCTCGGTTCAGGATTTGAGGACATGGGTTGAAATGTGAAACTGGTTTATATGGCCGGAATTCAGACAGGAGTGCTTGTGTTCGCAATTCATGTAAAAACGGGGATATCCAAAATGAAAGACACGTATTTTGTATGTATGGGCACCGAACATTTACGACACCAGTTGAACCATTTATTTGATAATATTTCTGACGGTGATATCAAAGGTTTTATTTTTCAACACATCACTGTTGATCTTTTTGATTGGTTTTTTATTGGGACCTATAGGCATGCTAGGCTGGAGGCCTTTGTAATTTAAACTAAATTTAATTAAACATCACAAGACAACGGCAAGCCTTACGCCTGTGCAACTGTGCCCATACAAAAGTACCCTTGTCGCTTTAAAGCATGATAGAATTGTCTTATAATATGACACATTAAAATTTCTAAAAGAAGCTTGACGACAAGAATTACATAGACAAATTGACTGGCCTCGAACTTAAAGCTGTGCGAATTTCCAAGGCGAACAAGGAGGGTCAGACTTCTGGCGTTGGATGGGGCTGTAGCATGGCGCATTTAACCGCTTCATTTCTTATATCAAATTGTACAGAAAGGGTGTAATTCTCATGCCCAGAAATTTCTGTGGCTGCATGATGACCTCCGAGGGGGGCAATTTTGGCCGGCGACATTTTAATCAGTTAACCGTCACTGCTTCACAGATATATTTAAACAAAATTTCACGCACTCTGGATTCTCTCTGCAGTCGAAATTGCTGTCTCGCATAAAAATAGTTGGGTAGCATTCTTAACGCCATGCTGCTGCTGCTTCTAGTGTGCATGGGCATGAAGAACTCATTGGAACCACACAAGCAGACACATGCTGTTGGAACGGGGAGCAGCAAATACATGCATTTGCTTGCAAAACATCAGGTGCAAAAAACTAATGCGTATGATCAGAAATCATAAGCAGGCATGCTATCAGAGAGGCAGCAAGACCTACACTAGTGAGCAAGTAAGCAAGCAAGGCAGCGTGAAATTTGGATCAAGACATACAATGCAATTGGTACAGGAACGTTTGATGAAATGTACAGTGGAACAGACTCTGCTGGCATTCTTTCTTAGCAACTTTTTACAGATGAATGCAATCAGGCGCAGTACAGTACTTGGTGTAAGAAGGCACTTCATGCATGCAGCAAACTATTCGCATGTAGTATTGAGGACGCAGATTTCTATTGGTGTCATAGCATCGTATGCAGGGTTGGTCCAGGGATGTGTCATACAGTCATTTGGGACGTTTAATACGGTAAAATACGTGTTAAATACATAATACGCGTATATTACGATTGTAATTTAAGGTATTTAAAGGATTGCCGATTTTTGACCCCAAATGGACCTGATTCGCCCCAAAATCGCCCAAAACGTTTCCCATTTTTTTCCAATATTTAATGTCATTAATATATAATGTAGCAGCATTGGAAGCTCGCTGAAAGGCCGTTCATGGGCCTAAAAAGGCCGGAATTCGGCAAAATTCGGTAAATTTTGCAACCGTATAATACAGCCCGATTTGTTTAATACGGACAAATACGTGTTAAATATGATACAGCATACTATACAAATACGCCGTGTGACACATCCCTGGGTTGGCCAGAGCCGTATACCACCTTTTAGATACCGTATATACCGTATGTATATAGGTATATACCAGGGTTGTTCAGTTCGTTTTTTGGGAGCAAGAGTTCGTTAAAGTCCGTGAGAGTTCTAGAACCCTCAAACTGTTCGAAGGGTTTGGTGTGCAATCTTGGAAAGCGGGCCCTTGGGCTCCTCCCTTCACCTTCAAATCTTCCCAATTAGTTGTGTATATTTATAATGATTATAGGGGGAAAAAGGGGCCGGAATGGGACCATGTCATCATCGTGGAGCAGAAAAAGGAGAACTTTCAGGTGCAGCACAAGTGTCGCGTTGTACGAATCCTTAGCAGTTCAGAAATGTGTGACAAGATAGGCCATACGACTAAGGAAACTCCCTGGACTGATACAGATTACAGATCATATTTCATATAGGTATCATTGAACATGTTACTTTTACTGCAAGGAAAGAGTGGGACTGAACTGGGGGGGGCTGTCCCTTGCAATTCTGACAGACGCATGCTGTAAAGTTTGACGAGATGTTCATCGAACTTTGACCGAACTCCGAACGGCACCTTTAAAAAATGCGATAAAGTTCGCGAATCCAAACTTTCGGCCGGACCTTGAACCGAACAACTCTGGACTGCTTCTAAGGTAGAGGCTCTTTGTGCGTGCCAATGAACTGTACAGTGTTGGCAAATTTGGTGCCCGGTTAGTATGACATGAACAAATGAATAAGTCACAGGACCAGGAAATTTGGGCAGGCCCCCTGGGGCTCTTCTATTCATCAGGGATACGTCATACGGATATTTTGTATATTACGTACCGCATTTTACACGTATTGTTTTGTATTAAACAAATCCAGTTGTATTGTACGATTGCATATTAAACCGACTTCTGGCGAACTTTGCTGATATTTGGTCTTTTCAGGCAATTTCAGCCCGGAAGCGACCTTCCTGCGAGCTTTTAATGCCAACTATTAGTATAGCAGCGACGTGTACAATAATTAAGAGAATTGGAAGTGTTTTGGGTGAGTTTAGGGCGAAACGGGACCATTTTGTGTCATTTGGCACTCCCAAATTCGCAAAAATACGACTGTGTTAGGTCAGCCATTCCTGTGAGAGTTCTTGCCCCAGAGCTCCCACCCAGCTCTGAGTATGCAGGACCTTGAGCTGGACCTAACTGAGCAACTCTGCATACTCAGTTTGTGCCGGGGGGCGCCCAGGGTGCGGGGCCAGGATTTCCCTGCCAAAATGAAGTCCTCATAAATTGGCCCAGCGGCTTGCCTCACCCACAACGATGGTTGGACATAATATTAGGAGCATTATGAGGGGGGTCCGGGGGGTGGGGGCGGGGGTCCAGGAAATCACTCAATTTTGGCAGGGAAAAGCTCGATTCTATGCGAGGAGCACAGGGTGCATGGTTTGCAGCTGGGCCATTTCTGAGCCTTCTCTGCCAACTCCAGAGGTGACACTGAGAACATTTAAAATTTGACAAGTAATGAGCAAATTAGCATGCTCAGCTGGTGTGGACAGGCAGTGAAATTTAAATCCATAGCTGATGAAAATCTCAGCTGTCGCTGCCCACCACGGCCCAACCCCAGCATTCCAGACCATAACACTTGACAGGGCAAGCCTTGGGAGCATACTGAAGGGCTCCCGACACTCAGGTGATGGCCAGAAAGCTTGTTTCCAGAACTGCACCATTTTTGCCCAGCAAACAGGCCCACGCACTTAGTCCTTTAGGGGCAAAATTTCACCCCCCTTTTTTGTGCTTTGATGGGTGTGGTTTGACCCTAAACCTATCTGGCATCAGAATTTTGGTGAAATTCGGACCAAAACCCGCATTTTTACACCCATACCACCTTTCTGGCAGGGAAATGGCACAAGTCCAGCCCCTCACTCTCACCCTTGACCCCAAACTCATTCATTTTTATGCAAAAGTGTTCATTTATGTATAGAAACCATTGGGTGACCTCAGATGTGCGATTCAGAAAAGGGGCATCAACTCCCCCTTTTTTGGGTGGGGAATGGCTGACCTGACTCGGTGGCAAATGTGTTGAATGTGTAATTATTTCGTAAACAATTATGCGTGTGACCAGGGCCTTATACGTGTATCTCGTATTTTACGTGTAATTTAACGTATTGAGAGTCTCAAAAGTACGTATGACGCATCCTGCATTCCTGATATACATTAAACCCACCCACCTCTGTTAGGCATAACAGCCAGGAGCTGGTGAAAGCGCCACGCAAGCATGGCCATGAGGTTGGGATGGAGTGGTGGTGGCTGAGGGTTCCACGTGGTCGCACGTCCCACATCCACCTGAAAGAAAACCAAAACAAGTAGTAAGGAACAGAGTTTAGAACAACTTCGTCATGAAGTCATCATATGTAAGATACAAGCATTGCAAATGCGCTGCCACACGTTATCGCCACAGCATCCCTCATTGATGCACAAAACACATAACCCTGTGACATAACGTTGCCGTCATTCATTTGCCCGCATAAGAAGACTGCAGGTGTCTGGCTGCAGCATATTTTATGAATAAGGGTGTTTTTTTCTGCCTTCTGTCCAATACCTAACATCAGGTCTCTGCCAGCGCAAACACTAAGTTGGACTGCCAAAGACAAGCCTGCATGGTAGCGTTTGCAGGTGCTGCCGCTCCCACCTTTAATATTTTGGCACACTCTCGGTACAGGCCCTCTGCATAGGTCACCCGAGCAGAGCGAGAATACACGTAACCCAGCTGCGTGAGGATGGGCACGACTCGAATGTGTGTGTCTGTGCTGATGCCTGCATTGAGCACGTGTATAGAGGCGGCAACAGGTGCTTGATGGTGATTTCGTTTATGGTTGTGAAAAAGGCAGAGAAAAGGGCAAAAGTAAGCTGAAAAGATCACACCCTCCTCAGTTTAGTACACAGCAGCAAAAATAATGGCTTCGATTTTTTTGGAGAAACCCACGTCAAGGCACATTGTCCTGCATGTTGCGTACAAGTAAGTGTGCATGAAAGTCAGAATATAAAACACTGACTCAAATGCACCGGTATGTCACATCATTGCTAATAAAACAAACCCTTGTCCAATAAGTGCATAGCGCATAACAATTGATGCTTGTATGAATAGCAACACGCAAGTGTGTGCACCAACACTCCTACCTTCAGCCACTGTCAATGCTCCGCCCAGCAGCTCCTCAGCCTGCTCCCATTTCGACTCCCTGACTGCAATACCAGCTTGACCGAGGAGGCAGGCAGACTGAGCCTCCAAATCCTCCAATCCACAATCTAGGCTGCAAACAGGTGTTGATGGTAATGTTTCAGGTACTCGAGGGAAAATTTTCAAGGAAAGATGGAGACGTGTTGCTTATGCACTGAGTATGTGCACACATAAGAAGCCATCGAAGAGAAAATACTGAAAATGGTACCATTTCACCATTGCTGCATGATAGCTTCTGATCGATTTTGCCGCTGCAAGAATCCCAGAGGAGGACACTGAGGCCCAAAAGGGGTCTTCTTTATATTTCTTAAGAACGTGCGCCAAGACCGGCACTGTCCAACCTTACAATGAAATCTATCCCATAGCAATTAAACTTGAAAAGCGCCAATCGTTTGCTGCTGTGTGAGCCCTACTGTTTCCTGCCAGATCTTCAAAATAGATCACCTGCTGCGCCAATGTCAGTGACTTATGTCAGCTTCAGTTTGAGGCTGGTTTTGGTTCTGGAATGATGAAATAGCGTTTAAATAGTTGCCCCTTGGTAGCAGGAATCAAAGGATTTATGACTTTGCCCAGCGTATGCATATATCCCACGCGGCGCACAAACTGCTAATTGAGCCGAATGTTACGGGTGTCAGTTTCTAGAGCAATCCACGGATAAGATTCGTTTTAAACAGGCCTTATAAGGGGCAGAGTCGTCCAAGGTTCTCTGAGCAATAATCCTGCTACTTGAGATTGCGACGCACCCCTTGCAAAGCTGCCCCTGCACTTTCCTTGCAGCAGCACCTAGATTTGCCTCCTGTCACAACACGCATCTCAGAACCTCATTGATTGCGACAAATGTCAAAGGGGGCCTATGCCTCATGAAAGGATGCCCCTGTGTATTTATTATTCGCAGTGTAAATGACACCTGCTTGCACCCAAACCCCTTTCTCTCAGCTTCAAGTTTGCACCCACCTCAAAAGAGGGCTGGTACTCGATGCAGGGGCACCTCCCCTTGCAAAGGCCGCCTCTGCGTCCACATCTGCATCTGGACCTGCCCCCCTCTGTGCCGCATGCCACTGCCCCAACGCAGCAAGGCCGCTGCGCAGGCCCAGCGGGAGGCCTGCCTGCTGTTCTGTGCTGTGCTGCTGGCACACAGAGGCCAGCTGCTCAGCCACCCGAGAGGCAGGCCCCCACTCTCCTGCCAGACACAAAGAAGCACAGCGTGACAAGAACTTTCCTCAAGCTTTTAAATCACGGAGGTATGAATCCGGCTACTGTTGCTTGCTGTGAGGTCAAAGCAGAGCTGGACTTATGGGGACGATATTATATAATAAGGGAGGCCCTCTTCATTTTTTAAGTGTCGTGTGGTGCGAGCCTGTCACAGAATATAGAACGGCAGGCGTCGGTCAAAAGGACTCATGAGACAATCAAAGCAATAACCAATGCCAAAACAATGCAAGGTATCTTGCATCGAGACTCATCATAATTTTTTCTAGGACACCTCCCTCACCAGCAGCATGGCGACTGGACAGCAACAGCCCTAAAGAAGCAACACTGGCTGCGGAAGAAGATGAAGGCCCGAGCCCGGCCTGCATTGCAAAGCAAGACAGCGGACTACTGCAATGACTTGGGTTACAACACAATTATTATATATTATATGTAGTCAGGTTGATGGCTCAAGCTTGGCCTGCCCAGCCAGCAGCAACAAAGGGCAAAGTGAGCTTTTTGCGCTACTGGTTAATGAGGTTTTTAAGAGTTTCAGCATGAAGTATGCCTAAGGAAGAGAGAGGAAGGGTTCAATAACAGAGTTCAGTTGTGTACCCAGAGAAGCACGCTGGAACCAATTAAGGCAGAGATAGCATACCACACTGCCAGCTTAGAGATCCAGTGACGACTCACAACACCCACCAGTGACGTGGCAACAAGGTCTGCCGCTTCCTTTGCCTCTGCGTCATGCCCCTGCAAGGAAAAAATATATAAGAACTAGAAAAACGACGCAGGCACTAAAACCTCTTCCCACACACTAATGTAGCCAAATGAGCCACATCGGTGCTACTATTGGTAGGAATGCAGGAACGGAAAAAATGGACTCTATATCAGGGTGTGTTCTAGCAGGCACGACGCAAGGATGCCAAAGCAAATGAGCAAGGTCCCCTATTTAATTAATGGGAGTAGTTGAGTAGAACAGGAGAATCTTGCCACGCTGTCTCCTGCGGCTGACACGTGACACAGATCTGCACCTATTCCTATGCAACTGGGATCAGGCAGGCAACCGTTTCCTAATGTACCATTTCCTAAGAGAGGAAAACTCAGCAAAACTTGCCAAAATGGCACGATCTTGCCTGGGAAGAGAGGTAGCTGACAACTGGAAACTCGCCTGTACCAGTAGCGCCCTAAGAGTCATTGATCCGCAGTTTAGCACCGTGGAAGCATAAGCAGGGACTGAGCGAGCATCTACACCTTCCAGGGCCGAGGCAGCTCGCTGAGAGCAGCTGACTACCTCTTCCTGATAAGTATGTGAGGTTTGATAAGAGTCATTGTTATGATCAAAAAGAATTTTAGGGAGCTCACTGAGGTTCCAAAGTTATGAAAAGACACTCTGTACTCTGTACAACTGTGCGTAGCGGTGAAAAGGACTAACCCAGTTACTCTGGTCAGTCTCGATGGAGGCCGTTGCAGCCATGAGCCTGAGTGTGCAGAGGCTCCCTTGAGTTAAATTCTATAAGACTCATTCTGTTGCAGGTTTGATGTAGACCTACCTAGCGTAGTCGATGCCCTGCTCCTCTGGGTGCATGCTCAACCCAGAACGAAGCACGTCCATGGCTTGGTCATGCTTACCCTTGTAATTGTACAAGAAATAATGTGTGATGCATTCATTTGGCAGTTTGTGAGTGTGTCTGTGCGTGTATGTTTACGTGTGTATGCGTGTGTGTTTACGTGTCTGTGTATGTGTGTGTGTGTGTGTGTTTGTGTGCGCGTTGTGTGTAAACGGGTGCGTGCATGCGTGTGTACTCTTAAGCGAGTGCAGATCAGGTTGCTGTGCATATGAGTGACACGGGCATGTGTGTGTGTGTGTGTGTGAGTGAGTGAGTGTGTGTGTGTGTGTGCGTGTTTGTGTGTGTGTGTGTGTGACTGTGTGTGTGTATGTATGCGTGTGAGAGTGTGTGTGTGTCTGTGTGTGTGTGTGTGTGTGTGTGTGTGTGAGTGTGTGTGTGTGTGTGTGTGTGTGTGTTTCACACCTAGAAAT
>Ga0307948_1003021_pt1 | contig 12379 bp, 12 predicted proteins | sample OrgLakmetagen280_FD_201824 | JGI IMG/M metagenome (GOLD analysis project Ga0307948, IMG submission 201824) | Saline water microbial communities from Organic Lake, Antarctica - #280 | ecosystem: Environmental > Aquatic > Non-marine Saline and Alkaline > Saline | place: Antarctica: Organic Lake...
TCCACGCCTATATTCCCGGCTGGGAAATCCCTAAGATGCGGCCGGAGTTTTTCACCAATCGATACGGCCTGATTGTCGATTACCTTGCAGAGTTTTATCGGGAGATGCGCAAGCGCAGCTTTGCAGATGCGTTGGACAAGCATTTTAAGCTTGGCAGCAACCTCAATCAGCGCGATGTGATTGCCGTACGCAAGACCGTTTCCGGTCTGTTGAAACTGCTGTATCCGCATGGGGAGTTTGATAAAGAAGCTGTCCGAAAGTGCCTCGAATATGCCTTGGAAGTAAGGCGACGAGTGAAAGAACAACTGAAGAAAATCGGCGGCATGGAATTTTACGATGTGCACTTCAGCTACATTGACAACGATACCCTGGAAGAACATTTCGTCACCGTTAAAGAGCAGGGCGGTGGCAAGCTGATATCGGAAGGGCCGTCCAAACCGGGCGTAGTGCATACGATCGGCATCAGCGCCAAAGGTGTGCCGACCCTGTACCGAATTGAGCTTCAGGTCACTAAAGGCAGCGGCAAACTGGCCATGTCCGGCCAGGTAAATCAGCCTGTTGCTAAAGAACAGGCCAAAATGGCCTTTGATTATTTTAAGGCTAATATCTCCCGCATCTCTGGTGCAACCAAAGTGATGGAGCACGACTTCCACCTGCACGTCGTGGACTTGCAAAACGGCGGTCCCATCCAGTCCCTATCCATCCCCAGCCTCGTCGCATTCGCTTCTGGCATTATGGGACGCCCTGCTCAGTCCCAATCCGTTGTATTGGGGGATATGAGCTTGGGGGGAAGTGTTAACGCTGTGGAAAGCCTGGCCAACTGCTTGCAGGTTGCTTTCGATGCGGGTGGCAAAAGAGTTGCTCTGCCAATTACGAGTGTGGCGGATATTTCAACGGTGCCGGGGAAGTTGTTTACAAAGTTTCAGACGAGTTTTTATGAAGATCCGGTGGATGCTGTTTTTAAAGCTTTGGGAGTGGATTGATTTTGGGGCGCAGAAGTTTGGTAGACCGAAGCTAGCCATCCGCCCCTATCAGCTGTTCAATGATCTGAAACACTTCATCAATGGCAATTTTCTGCTGCTGCACTCCTACAATGAGTTCGGTAGCTTTTTCCTGGCTGACCCGCCCATTGACCATTAAATACTGAAGCCCAGTAATGACTTGCCGAAATTTCTCCTCGCAAGTGACAACATCGACTGACTTTGCCTTAAGCTGGCTAATGCGCGCTTCGAGGTCCCGGATTGAGTAGACACGGTACACGTCGGATTTTCCGCCGCTCCGCACCAACTTGCTTGCGGCGTACCCCAAGCCGGCACCCGCAGCCACCGAACCAACAACCCAACCGACGGGGGTAGTAATTATAAATACGCCACCGAGTATTGAGGCCAGAGTCGACGAACCCGCCAATGTAGCCACACCAGCAACACCTGCGGCGGCTCCCGAGAGTGCAGCGCCCGCAGCAGCCCCCAACCCCGTAACTCCAAGCTCGCCCAAAATGCCAATGCGGTCTCTGGGGCTACTTTTCATTTTCTCCAGCGCAGCGACGTATTGCTTTTCCGTAAGTGGCTTCATTTTTCTTTCTCTAACTCCGGGGAGACTGCCCTGAAGATCGCGGCAAATAACTCAAAAAACTTCCGGGCAATGAAAATGGCTTCTTCAGTGATGCCTATTGCACCCCTTTTAGACGACTCTCTGCGATCCATCCTCGCACCCACTACCGCACCAGCGCCTACCCCAACTGCCGTAGCCAACGGCGCAAGAAAAGGCCCAAGTATTGGTACGAGCGAAACCAATACTCCCACTCCGGCTCCGAGTGCTACTCCCATCGCAAGATTGTGATTTTCCTGAGCGAAACGCGCTAATTCCATAAGAATTATTTTGCCGATCCGAAGCACCTTGTCACCGACTTTACACGTTGCCTCCCATAACTCGCGTAGCCTTAGAGTTACTTCAGGTGGGAACCCTGCATTCAAAAATCGAGCGTCAAAGTCAGCGCCGCTAAAATCCTCCACTTTTGACTCAAGGAGAACAAGTTCCAAGCGGGCTTCAGGCACGGTTGTTTCCATTACTTTCTACTCCTTCAGAATATAGCGCGACAATTACCTTGTCCGGTCGCAAAGTTAAGACACTTTGCGTATAGCCTGCACTCTCACATCTCACATCTCACTGATCTCACTGATCTCGCAGCCAAGCGAGCATCCTCTTGCGTTTGTCTGGCGCTAGATCGGCCGACTCGATGCATTGGGCCACGAGGCTGAAATCGACGGCGTCATCAATGTCTGTGGGCTGCAAATTCGGCACCCGCTTGCCTTTTATAACAGCGGTGTAGAGCAAATCAAAAACAGCCCTCTCGTAAGAAGCGGCGAGGGTTTCCTCAGGCGTTTCGGGCGCGTAGCGTCGCAGGGTGTCTGTTGCATCTTACACGCCGGTCATACTGAGCAGGTGATTAGTCTCCATGAGCGTCTTACCGGACCAAGACCAGGCCTGAGGATTCAACAAGGCCATAGCTGTGCCAGTCGTCAAAAATATGTCCAGGTATAGGGATGTTCAATGCCGTGAACCCCGTCACATACGACTGAGCTGATCGCTTCATTTGCGCAAATGCTCGCCATACACTCCCAGCCTCTGGAAAGTCGTCACCGTCTGCAATCCGTCTGCTTATGCTCGTGGACTCAGCAGCATGCGCAGCTTTGCGCTCTTTGTCGGTCGGATGTCGTTGTTCCATAGACTACGCGTTGTAGAGGTGATTTTTGAGATATTTTCGGACGTGCTCAAGGTCGCCCCCCAGCATGACATCGAGCCCTGAGCGCTTATTAAACGCATCATTGGGTTTTTTGATCCAGCTATCGGCCTGGTCTCGATTTTCGAAAATCCGGTGAAGGGAGTCATGAATGGTGATCACCTGAGGTACTGCATCAGGTTGATCGAGCAGCTGCTCTCTTTGCTCGTTGCTTAAGCCCCAGCCTGAAGCGATGCGGGACGCGACCTCACGGCCCTTTTCTCGGCTTATAGAATCCATGTTTATACTCCTTCTGCGGCGAGGTTACTCGATCTAGTATAACGAAGGAATCTGATACAGGAGATCATGATATGCGAGCTGAAGAAAAGTGATGGGGCTGATGATCGGTCCAAAAAGCTAATCTGAAACCTCTGAGGACACTGCGCGTTTCACGACAGTGTTTTAGCTGCACGCATGCGCAACTTTAAGTGGAAGAAAAGTTGCAATGGAAAAGCCGCCGCTGAGCAGGGGCTTATTAACTCAACCCCTAATGGTCCAAACTCGATTCTCCTTGCCGATACTCATTCCGTCGTAAATATCATCCAATATTTTACGAACTTCCTCCAGGTCGTGTCCGAAGTAAGATGCTTGCCTCCAAAAAATTAAAGAAAACGCATCTACTGCGGTCATCAAGAGCCAGCACGCTGAACCAACTGATATATTCTTGGATGCCGTCAACGGCTTTGAGCCGTCTCTGACCTGAAAGGACAAGGAAATTAGTGACGATGGATGTGAATGCGCAATGGAAGAGAGGATACGGTAACCAGACTCATTGAATAGGTTATCCCGAATGCACTCGGTTGATGAAGGAAGCTTTGTCGCAATGCCAACGGTTTGTCCCCTTTTGTTTTTTATTTGATCAAATCCATGTTTCCGAGCGTCAGCCTTGACTTCTTTAATCCGATCTTCGGTGTGCTGAACTTCTTTTTTATCATTCATAGCGCCAGCGGCCTTTTTCTGATGAAGTAATCCCGCGTAGCGGAAGGCCAAACCTCTAGCGACTCGGTCTTTTACTGTTATATCAGCATCCATCAACCAACAACCGTAAGCGGCGGCTTCTAGTGCGCCACGAGCCGATGTCCAAGGAGAAATGGTTAAAACAGGGGGTTCAAGAAGACGGGAAACGGCAAAGGCGTGATCACCGGCTGATTCGACCAGAAGGCTCCCCTGAGAGCAAATGTTCTGTACCTCCTCCAAATATTCACCTTCCTCTTCTTCATCTGCGGCGGTGGAATTCCTCTGTGGGTGGTTCCCGTTTGTGTTCACAAATCGCCCAACTTCTTCAAGTAGCGATCTGATGCCCGACTGAAGATTGTCGTAATGCAGTTTCGTGATATCCACCTTCACTCCTTGAGAAGTTAGCGCCTATTTCATTTCGTCTGTTTAATCGGGATAGGGCGAGGCCTCACGACCCCGCCCCCCCCCACACCACCGGGCATACGGATCACGTACCACGGCGGTTCGGTTGATTGAGTTGTTCAGCAATCCACAGGGTCCGGGAGCCCCATAGAGGCAAAGTACTGCCTCGGCAGGGCCTGCCTTAACCCCTGACTATGGCTCAAACGCCACAGGCCATGAGCAGACTTGGCCGTACTCCAGGCCAGTTTTATACTCACTCCGCGCTTGCGCAACTGGCGGTAACCGGATCGCACCCATTGCTTTAAGTGATAACACCGGAGCTTGCGACGTACCCACTTTTCCAGATCCCGGATCGGCGATTTCACTTGCGCAAAACCGTAATAGCCTTTCCACCAGCCTCTCAGGTACACCACTAGCTCATCAATCACCGTTTGCATGGTACGACCTCGCGTTCGCCGGGTGATAGCCCGAACGCGATACTTGAACTGCTGAATCGCGTCTTCGCTCACCTTGCGTCGCTTTTCCCGATCCCGTCGAGTGAACGTGAACCCCAGGAACACTCGCTCCCAGGGACGACCAACCGCGCTCTTTTCCTCATTCACTCTGAGTTTCAGCCGGCAAGATAAGAAGCCGGTGATGCTTGCCAGTACGCGTTGACCAGAACGCTGTCTTTTGACGTAGATGTCGCAGTCGTCCGCGTAGCGGACGAACCGGTGACCACGTCGTTCCAGCTCTTTGTCCAGTTCATCTAATAGAAGGTTCGCTAACAGTGGTGACAGCGGGCCGCCTTATGTGAAGTAAGTGATTATGCAAAGTAATCGCTGAAATCCCTCGTAACCTCGGCACTTGATACATTTCTACTTTACATAACACTCTGAAATAGAAAGTGACAAGAATGGCTTCTCACTCTCCTTTTTGGAGGTTTCCTAATGAACAACCCGCTTTTGACCGATTTATTTGATCAGCTCGAAAAAGAGTTAAACCGCCTTCATTACAACAATCAGTCTGTAAAACAATATCGCCGGCTGTAGAAACACATCGCTGACTTTTTCCATGTATGCAGCGTCAACTATCTTGTCCGGTCCGGGCAAGTAAGACAGCAAAAAAATAATGGCTGTTGATAGAGGTGTCTGGGCTTAAGAATCAGGCGGTAAGTAAAATGGCAAGGCTCTCCCTGACCGGTCACACCACTATGCAGGTGTCGCGCTTGCCAGGCATCCCTGCCGGCGGTGAGCCTCAGTCATCCTGACCAATTAGCTCACAACTATTGTACGGCTTCTCTGGAGGCGGGTACTAGGGACTATTTCTGTAGTCCCCGTAAGACAAAGCTTACGCCGGCTCGTTATCAATCGTTGTCAGCTGTTATCTCTTCTACTTCTACTTCAGTGGGGGCTAGGTCATCTGGCGACCTAATAGGCGCTACCAAAATTGGTCTTCTTATCTGGGTCTTGAGCAGGTGCTGTAGTGGGTCCGTGTTTGTAAGGTGAGGATCTAGCCACATATCGAAGTCTTCAGGTATCAGCATCAGCGGTATGCTTTTTGGGTGTATGTGGCTGAATCTGGGGTGTGATGGCAGGGTGATAATCGTGTACGAGGGAACTACTTCGCCGTCAAAATCCCAAAGCTCATAGAGGCCCGCAAAGGCTATCGCGCTGTTGGTTGGGTGTATGTTGTAGCATTGTTTATGGCCTTTCTCTCCTGTCCATTCATGGAACCCGCTTGCCGGTATAATAGCTCGCTGTGAATGGAAGCGTTTTTTCCAGAGTGGGCTGGTTCCTAGGCTTCCCGATCGGGCGTTGAAGGTGCTGTATTTTGGGGAAGGGCGGTATCCGGTGCCGTCAGGTTTGCGCTCTATCAGGAGCGACCAAATTCCATCTTTCAGCGTTCTGCCCTGACTGGTTTCGTATACGATCTGACTTTTTGCACCTGGAGCTATGTTCAGACGGCTTTGGGCGTGAATGGGGACGCCCAGGATTTCGAGTAGTTCTTGGACTAATGGATCGTCGATTAGATTGTACCGTCCGCACATACCTCATCTCCTTTGCCTGCCCAGCTCTTGCTGATCTCGATATTCAAGATATTCGCCTGTGCAGGGGGCTGCTGAATCTAAGAACTCATCCCGGCAACCATCAAGTGGCTTCTCGAACTTCTTAACAGATCCTCTCAGCTTTTCCAGAAGCTCCAGTTCTTGGGGGAGCGGTTCTGTCAATTCATCCGCATGCGCTTTCCTGGCATCCAGGCACTCAAGTAGGTCCCGCTCTGTTAAGCATTTGTGTCCCATGTTGTTAACGCCCCTGAGCAAAATTTGCTCTGATTTGTCCTGTTGTGCACTCCACCAGTTTAGGTGAATTTCCAAAAACGACCTCCCTCATTCGGTCTTGGAAGACAGTGACAGAAGCTCGTCGTCTTGTCCCATAATCTCGAAAAATGAGTATCGTGGCCACGTTGGTCAGTAGATAGAAGCATTTATGTGGTCAGCGAGGCTGTTCGTTGATTTGTGCCGCCTCCGATATCCAGTCTTTCTGACGTGCTCCCCGCCGGCATTATGGGACATCCATTCAGTCCAAATCTGTAGTACTGGGTAATATGAGTTTGGTGGGAGCTGTTAATTCATTGGAAAGCCTGGCCGACTGCCTGCGGGTTGTCTTCGATGCGGTCAGACGCTGCGACAAGCTTTGGGACTTGAGCCGTTAGGTGGCATCTCTTCTAAGAGAGCGCAAGAGCTTATGTCGCAAAAAGCCTTCGAAGCAGAATTTGTCGTTTGGGATCTTTGGTATCGAAATCTAGATCAATTCGCGCTGGACTATATGCTGTGTAAGTCGAGGGTTCGGCGTTTGTATAAAATCGGCATTCCACTTGAGGACATACGCTTCTACCCCGACTTGAGGAATCCTGGGCTCTATTCGATGAAGGCACTGGAACAGAACCCTGGATTGGCCACTCAGCCTGCAACGCTGTACTTGGTTGCATTTAGCCTAGATGGGAGGTCGATCGTTAAAGTAGGCATCACGTGTTCTACGGTAGAGAAGCGGTTCCAAGCTATAAAGGCACCGGTAACAATTCTTGCTGAATATCAGGGGCAGTTAGTGGATTGCTTTCAAGGGGAGCAGTTTGTGCTAGAGATTTTTGAATATGTTTACGAGTTACAGAGGGTGAAGGGGGTCAAGATTGAAGGGAAAACTGAAATGTTTTATAACGAAGAAGGCCAAAACGCTTTCGGTTTACTGTCAAGCATGAGTTTTGTCGCAAATATGTTTTCTATTCAAGCAGCTGTTTCAGTCAGAACTTCTTCCAAAAGCTTGACTTTCCCAGCAAAAATATTGCCGGAACATACCAAATAGATTGACACTAAGTGCCATCTTCGTTATTATGTTTAGTTATCAAAGTCAAGTAGGAAATTTAAAAATGTTCTCTCTAACTATACACCCAATCAGACCGCCGTAGCAATATTTTTTTATGATTGGGCAACGGCTAGGCCGGGGGAGTGCTGAGAGTGCCGCCACCCCATGTGCGCAGCACGCGCTGTCGTTAATAAATCCGCTGTACGCAGATGTTGGCCTGTACTTTCTGTTTGGGGTCCAACGGGCAGTTGTGTCTTTTTTCAGGATCAAAATCCGTAAGAATGAACTAAGACACATTGGGGCCGACTTTGGACAAATATGACGTGTTATTAAGTTTTTAAGGTCAATTAGAAAAACTCATAAAAAATAAAGGATTGATTATGCTAAATGAGATCGTAGAAAATTTTTCTTTTCATCACGCTATAGTAGAAGACAATTACCTCCAAACACTAGATGAAATAGCGCAAGATTCTAGGTTGGGCGGAAGTAAAGTCAAAGTAATTTTACTATCAAACGATAAGGTCAAAGATATTGAAATGCTATCTGCATCTATGAATCATACTTCTGTTTCAAAATGCCGAGTATCAAATGGAGTGGTCATAAATTTCGATCAAAAATCGAAGATTCATATAGCACTGGAGGTATTGGAGCATGCGCGTGTCTTGGATCCTGAAGGTCTAGCTAATGCTGCACTTAAAAACCTATCATCCAAATTAGAGCGAGAGTGGAAGAAAAGTGTTTTTGAAAAGGACTTAACAGAGTTAAAAGAACTTTTGCCTGGCAGAGAGTTTAATTTTATAAAAAACAAATTGAGAATTAGGGAGCGGAAAATAAAGTCATTTCATAATGTAACCAAATTTAAAGGGAGAGTTGTTGAGTCTTATAAAAATATGGCTGATGAAATATTATCGTCCAATGCAAAGTTTCATGTGTTAAATGGCGCTATGGCGACAGGGAAGACGCATCTTTTACGAGATATCTTTTCAAAGAGCAAAGATGCTGCTTGGATGCCAATTATGATTACGGGGAAAAGGACGGTTGCATACGAATTTTGTAAGGAAAATATGGAAGACCATTATCAGCGGGATGATATTGAAGGTGACAGAGCAGGCTTGGTGGGGGTGGTAAACTCCGTGGTCCGTCATGAGTTTTCCCTGGATCGAGAGCGGTCTAAAATTCTGATCATTGACGAAGTCGAGGATATGTTAGACCACATAGCGACCGGCACGCTTGGTGAGACTTACGGAGATAGAATGTATGCAATGGATCGTTTGGCTGAATTGGTTGGTAGTGCAGATAAGGTAATTTTGTCTGATGCGATGATCACTGATAATACGCTTGAAAAATTTCAGGCCCTGGCAGATGCGAGGCCAGTTATTCATACCGCCAAAAATGATGAGGATTTAAATCTCAATTTACGATTGGTCACTGAATCCGAGTTGATAGGGCTGGTCAAGGTAGACGTTACCGCTGGGAAAAAAGTGGCTGTATTCTGTGATTATCGTGTGCAAAAGTTCGCTGAGGTTGCCGAGAGTTTCAGGGCAATCGAGGGGTGCAACGTACAGGAGATATCAAGAGCCTCGCTGGAAAAGCAGGAGTGGGCGTTAGATAGGCTTGATGATGTGCTGACGGCCAGTGACGTCGCTGTGATTAGTCCTGTCATTAACTCTGGTGTGTCGATAACGCTTGAGGCATACGATCGAGTTTATGTTCTCGTGGGTGGAACTCTGGCTCCTACAAGTTTATTACAAAGTTTGCGACGCTTTCGGTGTGCTCACGACGCTATTGTAGCTTTTAGACAAAATGCAGGGGAAAGGGCACCAATTAGTAGGGAGTCTGTTGTGATGTCTTCAATATCAAATACTGTTAAAAGTCCCCTGAAAGAAGTACAAAGCATACTTAAAACGAGTTCGGGTAATTTTTTGGCGGAATACGCTGTAAACCGAAGCTGCCAGTTTCACGGGTTCAGACAGGTGCTTCTTATTGCTGCCGAACAGGTTGGGTTCAACGTCTCATCGAAGCTAGTCTCTGGAGGGGTAAAAAAAAGCGGAGGCGCTACTTTTAAGAAAGGGAAGGAGAAGGTATTAGCTGACCAAAAACGGACTGCTTTCGATGCTTCGTTTAAGCGAGCGTCAGGTACGTTGACTCCAGCGGAACTTGGCGTTCAAGAGATGCGTAATGTCAGCCAGTCGACTGCGTATAGAACAAATTTTGCGTTAAATACGCTGGATGAGCCTAGATTAACGTCAGAGCTTTATGAACTTATTTTTGCTCACGACTTAGATCGCATTATTTATTCACGCAGGAAGTTGAAGCGAGGGAAGGTTGTGAAGGAAATGAGCGCTGTTGAGTGCGCAACTCGTGCTTCGCTATATTCTTTAGCGTTTTTCGAAATGGCGGGTGTAGATTTTGATGACTTTGGAATAACGGAAGTAACCTCAGAGACTGCAAATTCCGCCTGTGAATTCTTAGATAGCGAGGTAAAGTTGGAAAGTGGAGGGAAAACCAGGATGGTTTATTTACTCCAGGAGATTTTCCAAAATGTGAACTTTGGTTGCAAGTATAAAAAAATAGTGGTTACCAAGTGCCTGCAAGCTCTTGGTCTGGATCTTTGTGAGGATAAAAAGAGAAATGGAATTCGAGCATATAAGATCAAGGATGTTGTGGTGGTGTCGGAAAACGGCGTCGAGTTCAACTTGACAAGGATTGCGAACGAATATGAGACGCTGCCTCGTCGAAGAAGTCTTGCTTATGCGGAGTTGGTGCGTCAATTGAATTCAGCGAGCGTTGCAGATAATTGGTATTAGCCAGCATTGTTGGGCTCTACCCTTGGGTGTCTCCAGTGCGGAATCAATTGAGTCGTATAAATCGACCTACCGTGTTGGAAACAAAACTCTTTGAACTCAAAATAAAAGGTTGGTCTCAAAAACATTCTTAAGCAATGAAATTGTATAGTTTTTCGCTTGCTTGGACCCCAGAGGGACCCCCGGGCAATTTGGTCGCAAATGTAGGAGGAATAGGCTACGAATTGGATGAAGACTGATGGATTGGCAAGGTATTGATTTTGTTGCCAAACCGTACTTTTCGGAGGCAGGACGCCGGAGAAAATACGGGGCGGAGTTGAACCGCCGACCCCGGCATTATGAGTGCCGTGCTCTAACCAACTGAGCTACCTTGCCATTTCGTTGCGGGACTTTATTTACAGCTCTTTACAGAGTCAGGCCCAAACGAGGCGCGTATTTTCGTGATTTGCGCCTTGGCTGTCAAGACTGTTGGCCAGTTTTCTTGGCAAAGCCAGCTGGATCAGACGTTGAAACGGAAATGAATGACGTCGCCATCCTTTACGATGTAGTCCTTGCCTTCCAGGCGCCATTTCCCGGCGTCTTTGGCGCCTGCTTCACCGTTGTAGCGGACGAAATCGTCGTAGCCCACAATTTCGGCGCGAATGAACCCTCGCTCGAAGTCTGTATGGATCACAGCGGCCGCCTGAGGGGCCGTAGCACCGATTTTGAGGGTCCAGGCGCGCACTTCTTTCACGCCCGCGGTGAAGTAGGTCTGCAGGTCCAGAAGGCTATAGCCGCCGCGAATAACACGGTCCAGGCCGGGTTCTTTCATGCCCATTTCTTCCAGGAACATCGACTTTTCATCGTCTTCCAGTTCGGAAATTTCGGCTTCCATCTTGTTGCAGATGGGGACGACGACCGCGTTTTCAGATTCGGCAATTTTCCGAACGGTATCCAGGTGTGGATTGTTTTCAAAGCCGTCTTCGCTGACGTTGGCTATGTACATGGTCGGTTTAACGGTCAGCAGGCAAAGCTCACGGATCAGCGCCATCTGATCCTTGTCCAGGTTCATGCTGCGAACCGGCGTGCCCTCGTTGAGCACCGGCAGCAACTGCTCAAATATTTCCAGCTGGGCTTTGGCCTCTTTGTCGCCGCCCTTGGCTGCGCGCTGAACCCGTTTGATGGCTTTCTCGACGGTTTCCAGATCCGCCAGAGCCAGCTCGGTGTTGATGATCTCTACGTCTGAGGCGGGGTCAATCTTGTTGGCAACGTGAATGACATTATCGTCCTCAAAGCAGCGCACCACATGGGCAATGGCGTCGGTCTGGCGGATGTTGGCCAGAAACTGGTTGCCCAGACCTTCACCCTTGGACGCGCCGGCGACCAGGCCGGCAATGTCCACAAATTCCATGGTGGTTGCCACCACGCGCTGGGGCTTGACTATTTCGGCGAGTTTGTTCAGCCGTGGGTCAGGCATGGCCACAACGCCCGCATTGGGCTCAATGGTGCAGAATGGGAAGTTTTCTGCGCCAATGCCTGATTTGGTCAGTGCGTTGAACAGGGTGGATTTGCCGACGTTGGGAAGGCCGACGATGCCGCAGTTAAATCCCATGGAATGCCTCTGCTGGGTCGTAAAAATTTGGCCGGATTATACCGGTGTCCGCAAGTGGGTGCGAGTGAGCGGTTATTCAGGGTGTCGGTTTGAAGCTGTGCAGCCGATTCATGGCTGCGGAGAGTTTGCCGTCAGCGGCGTCTGGCAGTACCCGAATGATTTCACCGGTCACCGCATTGAACTCTTCAGTTTCTTGCTTGCCAAGGCGTCCGAGTACATAGCCGGTTACTTTGCGGCTATCGCCGGGGTGGCCGATACCGATGCGCAGTCGCTGAAACTCGTTGGTGCCCAGGTGAGCGATGGTATCCCGCAGGCCGTTGTGCCCGCCATGTCCGCCGCCTTTTTTGAGTTTGGCGGTGCCGGCAGGGATATCAAGTTCGTCGTGAGCGACGAGAATTTGCTGTGGTTCTATCTGGAAAAAATCAGCCAGAGCTTTGATGGATAGCCCACTGCGATTCATAAAGGTGGAAGGATTCAACAGATGCAGGTCAAGACCCTGCCATTG
>Ga0307948_1003023_pt1 | contig 12377 bp, 13 predicted proteins | sample OrgLakmetagen280_FD_201824 | JGI IMG/M metagenome (GOLD analysis project Ga0307948, IMG submission 201824) | Saline water microbial communities from Organic Lake, Antarctica - #280 | ecosystem: Environmental > Aquatic > Non-marine Saline and Alkaline > Saline | place: Antarctica: Organic Lake...
ATGGATAACGGCGGTCGGTTCTCAGAAGGGGACGTGATTTATACGTTTCGTGTTAGCTCCGAAAAAGAAAAAGAAGAATTCGTCACTAGCAACGAACTTGAACTGCTTGGACAGATGGCAGAGCGCGCAGGTCAGTCTCCTTCCATCTATCGTGCCACGAGCCCAGGTTTTTTCGTCCTCCTTATTATGCCAGAATATTACTTTGCATGCTCCATGCACCCGAAAGTGCGCATGCGCGAACCAGGGGAATGTCCAATATGCGGAATGGATTTAATGAAGATGAAGGAACGGGAGTGAAAAGAAGGTGAAAAACGGAACTGGCAATTTACCAAACCTCTTAAGCATTGAGAAGGGATCGACCGTAGAATTTAAAGAGCCATGGCCGCTCTTTCCCACCAACGCCGCAACGGGCAACGGGCCTCCACTCGGCTCCCGCCTCTCCCCGGCGAAGATCGACCGTCCCGCCTGCGTTGCGCCTCTGGTCGCCCCCTGGTTTTGCTGAATGTGGCCGGGAAACCCGATGGGGTCATTTCGTAAATCTTTGAATCAGGGAAACCATTGCAATGTTAACATTTACGAAACGACCCCTTTTCAGCCCTTCTACGAAACGACCCCTTTTCAGCCCTCGAGCAAGCCCCGCAGGACCTCGTGCAACTCGCCCTCGACGGCTGGTATAGCAGCTACATCCGAGAGATCTACCCGAACTGGACCGAGCGTGCCGACGATCTGCAGAGCCTCATCAGCTTCGCCGCCCGCTACGACACCATGGAGGAACTACTCGCCCAGCTCGTGTTGCTCGCCTCCGAGAGTAACGAACGCAACTCGGAGGAGATCAAAAACTGCCTCCGCCTCACCACCATTCATCAGGCAAAAGGCCTCGAATTCCCCGTCGTCTTCGTTATCGGCCTAGCCGACGGAACCTTCCCCCTCAAACGCATCATCGACGAGGGCGACCTTGAAGAGGAGCGTCGCCTATTCTACGTCGCCGTGACCCGCGCCATGGACGAACTCTACCTCACCTACCCCATGCTCAACACCCAGGGCAACCAGGTCATGCGACTCAACCCCAGCCGCTTCGTCCGCGAAGTCGACCCGAGCCGCTACGAGACCCTCCGCGCCGCACCATCACGGAGCTGGTAGTCGGGCCCTAGCGAGCGAAGATCCAGAGCAGGCCGAAACACTCGCGATACAGGATGTAGCCGAACGCCTTAGCGTTTGGAACGGATTGTATTGAGATACGGGATACGGGATGCGGGAAGGGCATAAAAAAAAGATGACATGGGAGGTGTTGCAGGCGGTTTTTGAACTGCCAATTTATTAAAGGTGACGAAGGCGCTTCATTCGTAGAGTATTGACTCGACTGCAGTCTGTTCAATCATAGCAAAACCTATTATGCAGCCAGCGCTTAACATGAGACAAGATCGCCGGTTTAAGTTAAATATTCTTCAGCTTACGAGCCTCTGGTTAATTTTATCGAGTTCCGTTTTCGCCCGAACTCAAGCCAATGAGCACGTGGTTCTACAGCTAAAATGGACTGACCAGTTCCAGTTTGCCGGCTATTATATGGCTAAGCATATGGGCTATTATGAAGATGTGGGCATTGATATAGAGCTCCGTCCCGGTTCACCCTCTTTAGATGTGACGGAAGAGGTCATTTCCGGCAATGCGGACTTTGGAGTCGGCACCAGCAGCCTACTGCTTGACTACGCCTAAGGAAAGCCGGTTGTCGTGCTGGGAGTGATCTACCAGCACTCGCCACTGGTTCTAATTATGCGAACCGAGCGGCCCTCGGACACGATCGAGCGCTTGGTCGAAGGCCCTCTAATGATTGAAGCCCACTCCGGGGATCTGCTCGCGATGCTTCACCGTTCCGGGCTATCGCTTGATCAGTTGAATATCATCGAGCGCCCAGATAACGCCCTGGATTTATTGGAAAACAAAGAAGGAATCAGTTCGATCTCGGCCTATCAAACTGACGAACCCTACACACTCGTGAATGATAACATACCGTTTATCACATTTACACCACGTACCTATGGTGTGGATTTTTATGGGGACAATTTTTTCACCACCAAGGCGATGGTCAAAGAGCGTAAAGATTTGGTTGAGCGATTTCGCAGTGCCACAATCTTAGGGTGGAAAGAAGCACTGCGAGATCCCGAAAAAGCGATCAGTTACATCCTCCTGGAAACCCCCTACGGATTTGGCCGCGAAAAACTTCGCTACGAGGCGCGGATCACTCAATACCTGATGACCAATCTGGTGGAGCCCGGCTACATGAGCACTGAGCGCTGGCAACACATCGCAGAGACTTTCCTCCAAGTCGGGATGCTCGAAAAAACTCCCGACCTGACGGGATTTATCCTTGAGACTGGCCCCCCCTCCTTACCGAAGTGGTTTTGGCCCACTATCTTCTCTGTTCTGGCTCTGCTCATGGTTTCGATGATAATCGCCCTTTACCTTAATAATCTAAACATCCGCTTACAACTGGAGATCGATCTCCGCATGAAAGCAGAAAAATATCTCAGGGAGTCTAACCAAGAGTTGATCCTTGCCCGGGAAATCAGCGAAGAGGCGAACCGCGAAAAATCATGGTTTATCGCCAATGTCAGCCACGACCTGCGCACCCCGATTAGCGCCATGATCAGTCTCGCCCAAATCTTTAACCATCATAGCAAAACTCTGCAGCTACCGGATAAATTTCAGCGCTTTCTCAAGCAACTCAACTCCAGTGGCGAGTTACTCATGCTGATGCTCAATAACATTCTAGACCATTCCGCCTTCGAGATGGATGCGGCCAATAATTCTCCCGAACCAACCGACCTCGAAGAGTCCTGTGCCGGTGTCGTCAATCTCGTCCAAGCACTCGCTGACGAAAAAGATATATCCATTCAGGTCGAGTTGCGCGGTTCCGGTGGAAGCTTGTTGATCGACCGCACCCGACTCGCCCAAATTTTCCTTAACCTCCTGCACAATGCGGTCAAGTTTTCGCCCAAAGGGGGCACCATCTGCTTCGATCTCAATCACCGATCAGACCTGTTGGAGATAGAGGTGCGCGACCAAGGCCCCGGCATTCCCCCTGAGGCGCAGCAGCATGTTTTTGAGATGTTCGCTAAATCGGATCAAGGTATCGCCCGCCAGCCAGCGAAGGGACTGGGGCTGGCCATCGTCAAACGAAACGTCGAACTCCTGAACGGCTCCATCAGCGTGGAACAGGCTGCGCCCAAGGGTGCCATCTTTAAGGTCTCCATTCCTCTTCGCTCCGAAGCTATACCTAATCCCGAAACCGATTGACCGAATCTAGTCATGAACATACTCATCATTGAAGATAGCGAAATCGAGATGGAAAACCTGCAAATCCTACTGGAAGCGTTCGACCAGTACAAGGTGATCGGGGCGGCCGACACGATCAAGGAAGGAATCGAGATGGCCAATAGCCAGCAACCGGAGGTCATCATACTCGACATCCAGCTCGAATGTGAAAACAGCCTAGAGTATATTCATGAGCTCAACTACAGCCCCCATATCATCTGCTCGACACTCTACACCGAACATGCGCTTCAGGCATTTGAGGTTGGAGTCATGGATTACCTGACCAAACCCATCACCCACGAAAAGCTCTGCCGGGGGCTCAACCGTATCCCGGGGCCTGACGCGCCCAGTCGCGCCTCGACCGAGCACACGGCCCTTGCTTTGCGCTGCGGCACCCGAACCCAGATGGTTCCCCTTGAACAAATTATCCTGATTGCCGCAGACCGTGACTACACGACGGTTAGCGACCGGAATAAAACGGAATTCCTCTCAACCCGCCGCATGCGCGAATGGAGCGAAATCCTACCACCCAAGTTATTCGCAACGCTCGACCGTTCCACTATCGTCAACTTGAAGCACATCGACTCACACACTCAATTGGGACCCGACCGCACTGCGACTATTTATTTCTCCAACGGGCATCAATTGACTATTGGTTCCACTGCCTATCGCAGGCTCAAATCAATCTTTTCGCAGTAGGAATTGTCGCAGATTTATTTGTTAGGGTGGGCATTACGCCGAAAAGAAACGTTTCGCAGTGGTTTTAATACGTTTCGCAGAAAGACTCTTTCGTCTGCCGAGGATTTCTGAAGACTAATTATAATTGTATGCTATTGGAAGTAACTCCTTTTAACGAGAAGACGTACAATAAGTTGGCCTCCGCATTAACAAATAAAAAAATAAATATGAACAAAACAATTAAGCGTATGAAGAATTTGAAATTATTGACTATGTGCGGGATCCTCGCGGTGAGCTGCACGGCATCCAGCTACGCAGCAATGAATTTATCGATCGTCTACAATACAAGCGCAGACGAAACAACCTTCATTGGATCTGGCTCTTGGGATGTTTTTTCGAAGACAAAAGATTCAAACACGACTTTCATTGGAACGGCCTCTACTTTCGTACTTATGGCAGGGGGAACTATTTCGACTATGCAGAGTGTCGGTGGAGGCCTAACAAAGCTTTCCGGAGATTCGCTTCCATCAAGTGGCGCTCTAAACAGTAGCACGGTTATAGGAGACCGCTGGGGCTTCGGCTTGAATGAAATCAACGGCCCGTTTAACTACACTGCTGGTGACTCAATAAGCAGCAGCTTGGTAGTCAGCGGCGACGTAACTGGATTAGTCACATCGGGCTCATTAGCTGGCACGTATACGGGCAATGGCAACACATTCACCTTTACGGGGACTACGGTTGTTCCTGAAACGTCTAGCTATGGCCTGCTTTTGGGACTGGCCGGAACCGCAGTCGTGTTCGTCCGCCGGAAACGTAGAGGCTGAGCATCCGGGTCAGTGTTTTCTCTGATTTTCGAGCGAGAACTGCGGCGCTGAAGTTACGTCTCATCAGTTCCAAGCTGGGCTGTGTAAAGGCAGCTACGGCACTGTCTTTGGACAAAAAGCCGGGGAACAGGCAGTCCGCGTGTGTGTGAATGCGGTTCTTCACTGCCGGGCTCAGATGAACGATGCGGCGACGCTGGCGGGTGAGACCACGCAATGGGGCATAGAGATCGCTCCCGCCGGTTAGCCTGGCGTCACGGTTTAGCAGTGTCTTGGCAATCGCTCTAAGCGCGGTCTTATCTGTAGAGGAATCGACGCTTTCGGCTTGCCTGTCGTGAGCTCGCCGAACGGTCGAGATGCCCCAGTCCCCTACGACCGTGTCTTGACAGGACTGGTCTGATGGAGCCAAGCTTCGGGCATGAAGCATTTGACGCTGATCCGGCATGCCAAGTCCAGTTGGGGAAATGCGTCTTTGGGCGACTTTGAGCGACCATTGAATACCCGCGGGCTGCAGGACGCGCCGCGGATGGGGGCGCATTTAAAGGCCAAGAGCCTGCCGCCGGTCGACCGGATGGTGGCGAGCCCGGCGCTGCGCGCACGGATGACGGCCGAGGCGATCGCCGAGGCCCTCGGCGTCGAGGGATCGGCTCTGGTTTGGGCGCAAGCAATCTACGCCGCTTCGCTCAAAACCCTCTTCGGCCTCGTGCAGGAATTGGACTCCACCGACCAGCATGTGGTGTTGGTGGGGCACAACCCCGGTTTCGAACAACTGGCCTGTGCCCTCTACCCCGACTTCAAGGGTGACGGCGAAAAATTTCCGACCTGCGGAGTCGCCCATCTGGATCTGGCAGTCGACACTTGGCAGGAAGTGACCGAGGGCTGCGCCACCGCATGTGAGTTCAGCTATCCGAAAATGCTCTAAGGGGGCTTGGTAAAGTGGAAAGCTGAAAGTGGAAAGCTGAAAGCTGAAAATGGTTTCGAGCGGCCCTCCCTGAGCTTAGTGAAGTTTAAATACGTTTTCACTCGTAGTAGTGAGTGGGCAAGCCACGCCGTAGTTTGACGTAGACGGATTCATCCTGCGATTCGAAAAAGTCCGCAGACCAAAAGGGCTCCATCCTGGCATAAAGCCAGTCGCTACGAACTTCCTTTGATAAAACTTATTTGAAGAAGTATGAGTCGAAGGGCCACATACCTCCGACACCTCCATCATTCATCAGCCATCACTCATCACTCATCAGCCATCACTGATCATTCATCCGCCATCTTACTGGACAGAACTGGAGTTCTCGCTAAGTCTTAAAACATGCACGATTTGAGTCAGCACCGCGTTTTATTTTTCACCGGCGAGATTTACGAAGACCTCGAGCTTTGGTATCCGCTCTATCGTCTTCAGGAGGCGGGGGCTGCGACGGTTGTGGCCGGCGAGACGATGGGACCATTTGCGGGTAAGCACGGCTACCCCTCTGAAGCGGATGCTCTGATCGACGACATGGATGCGGGCGACTTTACTGCGCTGATTATTCCTGGCGGCTTCATGCCGGATAAGCTGCGGCGGAACCCGAAGGTGCTGGAGCTGACGCAGGCCTTTGATGCGGCCTCGAAGATGATCGGGATGATCTGCCATGCCGGCTGGATTCCGATCTCGGCCGGAGTGATGCGGGGACGCACGGTCACAAGCACACCCGGAATCCGCGATGATCTCCAGAATGCGGGCGCCACTTGGGTGGACGAAGCCGTGGTGCAGGACGAGCACTGGATCTCCGCGCGGCGCCCGCCGGACCTGCCCGCCTTCGGCGGGGCGATAGTCGAGTATCTGGCCGCGCATCCGCCAGGCCAATAGGCGCCTGCAGACTTTCATTTCGAACTCAGAGCTGTGCGCTTTTTTATCTTTACGGACATTCCGGTTTGGGTGCGGCCACTGGCGCAGGCCCTGGAGGCACGCGGGGCCGGTGTGCATGTCGGTGACGACCCCGAGGTGATCCACCCCGGCGACTTTATCGTCAATCGGATCTCAACTCACGTCGCGCGCCGACACCCTGAAAAGGCTGAAACGATGCGGGCGGCCCTCGCCCGCTGGGAAGCCGAATCGCGACTGGTGATCAATGGGGCCGACTGCCTCCAACTCGGCTTTTCCAAATGGTTGCAGGCGCAGCTGCTAGAACGTTGCGGGGTGGCCACGGCGCGAACTGAAAGAGCCCAGCCGGGCGCCCGCCGGATACCGGATCAACCGGTTCTCCTAAAGCCACCCGCTGGTGGGTTCGGCCGCGGCATCCGTCGTCTCGAAGTCGGCGAACCCGTGCCCGACCCGCTCGAAGGTGCCGAAGTCGATACCTGGATCGAACAGGAAATCCTCGAGCCCGCTGACGGCGCAGTGCACCGGGTGGAAACCCTCGGTGGCGATGTCCTCTATGAGGCCGTCTCCCCGATCCAGCCCGACTGCTTCGACTATTGCTTGGCGCACGCCTCGCCCGAAGTTGTGCTCAAGCAAGGGTCCGAACTGCCTCCGACGATCACAGCGGATGTCTCCAGAATTCTAAATTTTGCCAGGATGGACCTCGGCAGCGTGGAGTATCTACTCGACCAGGAGGGTCAGGCTCGCTTCATCGACATCAACCCCGTCTCCAGCATCCACCCCGAAGCCCAAAATGTCCTCGGCCGCGACCCGATGGAAGTCATCGCCGACTACCTGTGCCGTCGAGCGACGTCGGTCCGCGGCTGAGGTCCAGCAGGACTGGAGACGACACGAAGCGCACAATTTCGCTCATGACTCCAGGAGAATAGAAGTTTGGCCGCAAGAAGGGAATTAATAAATGCGTATCTCGCATCACGCATCAAGGTAACTTTATTTAAATAGCCCCAGCTAGTGCTGATGCTGCTCGAATAAAAAGCTTGCCCGTTCGGCTTAAAATCGGCGTGCTAGGGTTGGATGAATCCAAAAACGACTAGCGCATTCACGAGCGACCCTCCGGTTTTTCTGTTAAAAGACCTCACGGTTCGCGTTCTAGAAGAATCTGAGCACTCCCGAGCGGGAGAGTTCCTCAAACAGGAGCACTATCTTGGTGATTGTCCACAAGGACGACAATTGCTCCAAGTGGTGGAGTATCAGGGGCATTGGGTTGCGCTGCTGGACTGGGGGCCGGCCTGCTGGAAGCTCGCCGACCGCGAGCATCACATTGGCTGGACGCATCAGCAGCGTGCCGAACGCCTAGGCTTGATTGTGCAAAATCGCCGTTTTTTGGTTCTGGGTAAAGAGCGCATGCCTAATCTGGCTTCCCGTTCGCTGGGGCTGGCGCTGAGGCGTTTGCCTGAACACTGGGAACAAATCCACGGCTACCGTCCGCTAATAGCGGAGACCTTCACGGACATCGAGCAGTTCGAGGGCACCTGCTACAAAGCCAGCAATTGGCAGCCACTGGGCTTGACTAAGGGTTTCGAGAGGCACCGAGCGGATTACTTTCGCAAGCACGGTCGCCCTAAAAAGCTTTGGATCAAGAGCCTCAATCGCAATGCCCTGCGCATCTTAACCGGCATGGACGTGCCCAAGCAGTTTCAATCAGCGCTCAACCGCAACAGCCCGGAACGCGACCTAGCCTTGAACAAAGGGCAAATGCTCGGCCTGCGTAAACACTTCCAGGAGCACTTCGAAGACCCCCGCCGGGGCAATCGCACTTACTTCGCTTCCTCCCTGCTGGTCTTTATCGCCATGGCCCTGTTCGCAGGGCGCGATTCCCTGACGGCCATCCAACGCTACGGCAATTTGCTGACTGCTCAGCAACGCAGGTGGCTCGACTTTCCCTGTAAAAAGGGCACCACGCAGCGCAAAGTCCCCAGCGAGTGTGCGCTGCGTAACTTCCTCGAGCAGATTGACCCGAAAGAGTTCGCTAAATGCTTGAACGGTTGGCTGGGCAGTCACCTCGGCACGCTCCCACGCGCTCTGGCCGTGGATGGTAAATGGATACGCGACAAAGCCCTCAGCCTATGCCTGAGCGAGCACGAGACCGGAGCCCCAGTCGCCATCGGCTTTGCCGAGCAGACCTCAAAGACCGATGAGAACAAGCGCGAGGGCGAACAAACCGTCGCCCTCGAACTCTACGAACAAACCGAACTCGAAGGCGCGACGATCACCGGCGACGCACTCAACAACAATAAGCCACAGGCACACGCCATCACGAAAGCCGGAGGCAACTACTTCCTCCAACTCAAAAACGAGAACCGCCACGCCTTCAAGGCCGCCAAGCGAACCGCCGAACAGGCCACCCCTTTTTTACCCACACACAAGAGCCCGACACTAAACACGGTCGCTTCGACCAGCGAACCGTAAAGGTCTATCCCTTCGAGCCGCTTGAAGCCAACCTGCCCGGGTGCCGCAGCCTCGCCGTCATCGAGCGCACACGCACGACCGAGACAGACGAAGCACCCAAAATTGCTTTTTTTACCTCCGACCTTCCTCCGGAGCAAGGCTGCGCCGAGCACTTTGCCAACCTAGCAAGAGGGCACTGGGGAGGCTGTGAGATACGCAACCACTGGGTGCGCGATCACTGTATGCGAGAAGACAAAACCAGATCCAAAAACCGCAATATCAACTGCGCTCTTGCCGGACTACGGGTCTGCTTAATCACTATCAAAGCAATGCTGTTTCCGGATCAATCCTGGCCAGCATTACAAGAACAGTGCCAACGAGACCCAAGCATCGCGTTCCGAGCTATTGCCAAGCTACAAGTCAAATAAAGTCACCTTGCATCACGCATCACGCATCACGGTATTTTTATTTGGACTGATTTGTTGGAGTCCCGCCTTTAGGCGGTCTCACTGGCGCTCCACCTGGGACCGAAGACCGGATAAATCCGGGACCCAACAGGGCACACGACCCACCGAGGTCCAAATAAAAATACCGTGCATCTCGCATCCCTAATCAACTCTCCCGCCGCAAAATAGCTAGCGGAGGATGGGTCGCGATACCGCGGCTCCCGGTCAGACCGGTGACCAGTGCCACGGCGACGACTAGGCCAAAGGCGGAAAGGATCTGCAGAACAGGCAATGAGAACTCGACTTTAAAGACCCAAGTGCCAAGCGCGGAGGCAGCCACCAGAGCGAGGCCGATCCCGACGACACCGGCGATCACTCCGATCAGACCATATTCGATCGCCATGATCCGGCGGATCTGCGAGGCGCTCGCCCCGATGGTTCGGAGCATCACACTTTCGCGAATACGTGTCTGCCGACTCGTCGCGAGCGCGTTGATCAAAATGATCACACCGGTCGCAGCGGTAAAGAGGCCCATAAACTGAACCGCAAAATTGATCCGCCCAAAAACACTTTGTAGTGCGTTGATCACTACATTCAGATCCACGGCCGAGATGTTGGGAAACTCCTCAAAGAGCGCGGACTGCAAATCAGCGGTCGTCTCGTTGTCGGGGGAACGCGTGACCGCGATCCACCACTGCGGGGCTCCTTCGAGCACCCCAAGCGGGAAGGTGGCAAAGAAATTAGGTCGAAGCTCCGTCCAATCAATGCGCCGCAAGCTGCTCACGACCACATCCATCGGGATTCCCTGAATGTCGAAGCGTAAGCGGTCGCCGATCACCACGCCCAGATCCCGCGCCATGTCAGCTTCCAGACTGATTGGGACCGGCTCCTCAAAGCCGTCGCCATCCCATTTACTGACATAGTCACCTTCGATCACCTCAGCTGCCGGACCGGGCTGTCCCCGATAACTGCTACGCCATTCCCGGTTCAGTATCCAATCATCGATGCGGTTGTCGGGGTCGCGTTTGATCGCGCTCACCTTCGTTCCTTTAACGGCTGCCAGGCGCATGGTCACGACCGGGGCTTCTTCCAACACCTCCAGCTTGTAGTCCTCCAAGGTGCTGTGGAGTCCCTCGAGTTGATCCGGCTGCACATCGAAAAAGAGGAGATTCGGCTCGTCGCTTTGCGCCGCGATATCTGTTTGCTGGAGCAGCCCGGTTTGAATAAGGACTAGCGTGTAGATGAGAAAGGTGCCCATGCCCAGACTGACCGTGAGAAAGACGGTGCGGTTATTGGGCCGGTGCAAGTTGGCCGCAGCCTGGCGCAACAAATAGTTGCGTGGATTAAAGAAGCGCTTCAGCAAACGCTTGAGCAAGGCGGCGATGCCCCAGAGCAAAAGAAGCACGAGCCCGAGAGCCACCGCAAAAATCCCGCCCTGCCACCATGCCTCGGTTCGACTCATACAAAACAAAACGAGTAGCCCGGCGGTCACCACCGCAAGGATGCGGGTGGCACCCTTGTCGCGGGCAGGGTTCTCATCGTAGCTGGCCCGCAGGGCCCGTAGCGGACTGATCTTGCGCAGCGGAAGCAAGGGAAAGAGGCCGAAGATAAAGGCCGTGGCGGCACCGTAAATGAACCCTGTGATCAAGCTCGGCCAACTGAGACTGAACTCCATCGGAAAAGGCAAGAGCGGTGCCAGCAGAACGGGCAGCGCCGCCTGGCACAATAGACTGAGAACAACCCCGCAACCCGACCCCACCACCGCCACCACAGTGATTTGCAGGAGAAAAATCCAAGTGGCTGTGCGCGCGCTACTGCCGAGGCAGCGAAGGATTGCCACGGTGTCGCGTTTTTGTTGGAGGTAGCTTTGAGCGGCCCCCGCGATGCCGACACCTCCGAGAAGCAAAGCCACGAAACCGACCAGCCCGAGAAAACGATTGAGGTTTTCCAACGGTCGCCCCACGTCTTCCTTCTGATCCTGGACCGTCTCCGCCTTTAAATAATTGTCGGTGAGGTAGCCTTTATTCTCGGCGATGAACGCCTCCGGAGCCATCGGAGTGTCAGCGGCATACAATCGGTGGAAGGCAATACTGCCCGTGCCGATGAGACCGGTCGCTTTCAACTGAGAGAGGGGGATGTAGGCGCGCGGGGCGAAAACCCCCGCAAACGCCGCCTCTCCGGGCACGCTAACCAGCTCGGCAGCCACCTCGAAATCCTTTTCGCCGAGCCGAACGCTATCGCCGATCTCAAGCTCGTATTGTGTCATGAGTATCGGATCCAGCACGATGCGGGCTTGGTCGCTTTGGGCCGGATTCGCCCCGGCCGGTTCGGTCTCGAATTCGCCGTAAAAAGGAAAGCCGCCGCCGATGGCCCGGAGCTGAATTAGGCGACTCTTCCCAGCTTCGGGGAAATAAGCCATCGATGCAAAACGGATCTCGCGAGCCTGCTGCCCACCGAGTCTATTAAAAAAGAGCTCCGTTCGCTCTGTGAATGAACTACGCGACGTGATTTGCAAGTCCGCCCCAAGCAAGGATTTCGCCTCTCGATCCAGGGCGCGATTGAGATTGTCGGCGAAAGAATCGACCGCCACCAGGGCCGCCACTCCGAACATGATCGAGAGCGCGCAAAGCAAAAGCCGCCGACTCTGGCGGCGACCGTCGCGAAACGCAGTTTGCAGGATGAATCTCATGCCGTTGCATTTGCCACGATGCGACCGTTCTCCAGCGAGAGCTGCTCATCACACTTGGCCGCCAGCCCGAGATCGTGCGTCACGAGCATGAGAGTCGTTTGCCGCTGCGCGTTCAGCTCAAACAACAGATC
>Ga0307948_1003026_pt1 | contig 12375 bp, 14 predicted proteins | sample OrgLakmetagen280_FD_201824 | JGI IMG/M metagenome (GOLD analysis project Ga0307948, IMG submission 201824) | Saline water microbial communities from Organic Lake, Antarctica - #280 | ecosystem: Environmental > Aquatic > Non-marine Saline and Alkaline > Saline | place: Antarctica: Organic Lake...
CTAGCCGCTGGCTGCTGCATCAACACCCAGCACCTTAGCTGTGGAGGTAGCAGCTTGTGTGGCCAGGGGGGCTTCAGCAACAGGGCATTTGGCAGGTCTGGCAATGCTGCGGCTTACGCTGCAGGCCTGTGGGGCACTCCTCAGAGGGTGTCTTTAGACTCTGTGGTCAAGCATCTGCTGGAGGCTTGCCTGCAGCAGCAGGAGCAATCTAGCAACGGGCCCCATCTTCAGGTGGGTGGTGCTCCACTCGTATGTATGTAGAAGCATGCACATAGACACACACATATGTGCACGCACGCACACACACACGCACACGCACACGCACACGTGCATACCCATACAAACTTGATCACATGCATACACACAGGATGCTGTGCGAGCTTACAACGATGGCCTGTCCGCCCTGGCTCATGGCGTGCACTGCACAGCGACGAGCGCCATGGCCACCTGGGGCCTGCCTCCTCCTGAGACCTCTCCCTCCTCTGACGTGGCAGCCCCACAGTGCTGGCACCAAGCCAGCGTGGCTGCTGCGGCGCAGGAGCTCTTGAGGGCACAGGTGAGCAGCAGGAGAGGGAAAGGGGGGTGGGAAGCATGTGTGTGTTTGCGCACGGGTGTGTGCGTGCGTGTGCATGTGTGTGTGTCTGTGTGTTGGGTCTACAGATGTGGCCGGCTGGGTATTAGAGGGGTGTTGATAAAGGTTGTCCAGTACCATGCCTGCAATTCTGCATGAAATTGTGCTAACGTATTAAGTGTTCTGTTACGTCACTGATAACGAGGCTAAAATAGTTACCGTATCTTATCACACCTCCTCCTAGGACATATGGTTTTACAGCGGCTGCCCCCCTATACTCTGGGAACTGTTTTATAGGAGCAAAGGCTTCGTTTTCAAGCAACGATTGCTTTTGGAATTCTATCCAATTCACGCCCTGGCAAAACTGTTAATGACTAATTTGTGTTTCCACTGTTTTACTTCGACTGCCTCCTCCAAAAATAGGTACACCGGAAACAACAGTTTTGAGCAGTTTGATTGACCAAATTGTTAATAATGGGCAGTGACATGAGGATTGTTAGGTAGTCAAGTAGACACATGTGTATAACGGGCCTTCAGCTGTCACGGGCGTGCAACAAAAGTAGAGCGTGCATAGCTGTTTACGTGCGCCCCTTGAGGCAGACGCACTTGCCTCCTGGTGCATGCTTTCTCATGATTCAATACGTAAACACATTGGTCCAGGGTTGTGCATAAAAAAGTGTCAAGCGTTATACGAGCTGGGATGAATCATCCAAAAGGGTCAAAAAGCTAAGCCTACTACAAAGAGTGGCCATGTTCACATTTTGCAGGCACAGTTGGAAAATAAACAAGCTTGCACACACAAAAGCACGCACACGCACACACGTGCACACTCTCAGGTTCCACCTGTACCACCTTCCGGCCCCTTCCCTTCCTCTGCATCCACGCTGCATACGTGCTATGCACAATGGGCATCGTTGCGCAGCGGACCCACACACTGCCTTCTGCTGCCCCAGTTCCTGTCCGCTGCTGCACCGCCCCTCCTTCAACCACCCTCGGCCTCAGGTAAGATGAGCTTTGAGAGCTGTCACAGCATGACCCTACCTACTGGGAGCAACCAAGGTGGCGTAAGCCTTGAGTCTGTAAGAACATTTGCACCCACGTGTTCTCTGCTGCAGGAAGCACCTCGTACAGTCACGCACCCTCATCCTTCTTAGCTCGTTCTCCGGGAGGCTTTGTGCGTCCATCTTCCAGGTATGGTGTTGCCATGCGAGAGCAAGTCTGGCGGTCTTGGCCTTTATTGTTTAGGGGCAAAAATTATGGTGTGGTGTATGTGCGAACCTTCTTTTATGAGAAATTTGTGCCATGGAGAGCAGGATAAGGAAAGCAAAGCTTACTTAGCTCCAAAGCGAACATGCAACATGTTAAGGAGTTTGTCACTAGGACGAGCATATGAGGAGTTGCGTGCGGGAAAGAGGGGATACATGTGGGAGAGGAGATGGGCGTATGCTCAGCCACCTTTGCACGCCTCATCTTTTTAGGCGTTCATGCACGTGTGTGTACAGATGCAACTGCAGGCGTAATTACTTTGCTGGAACCAACGCACAGGTTTCCTCTTCATTTCCGCTCTTAACCATGCATGCCAAGGGATCTCAATCGTTTTTTGTTTTACCTGTGCAGCCCCACCCCAGCCTCTACAGCCACCCATACTCAGCAGCAACAGCAACAGCTACCAGAATGGCGCAGCAGGAGCTTTATGCCTTCAGACCTCTTTCTTGGCAAGCAGCAAGGAGTACCCTCAGTTGCAGGTTGTGCTCCAACCTACCCTCCATCGATGAGTAGCAGTGGAGAAGCAGAAGCCATGGATGTCTCGGCAGAGCATAGAGGAACGCCTACGTCGATTGCATTAAAGAGCAGAGCTCAGCGAATACTGTTGCAGCTAGGGAACTTGATGCCATAGTAGATTTATCATTCCTCAGCTTTGGTTATTACCAACGTGGTACCTTTTACTTCTTCCTTGTGTAGAAAACCCACTGACGCCACAAACACGCTTTATCATGATGATCTGGACGTCCACCACATAGATGATTAAAATTTTTACACTTGCAACTAAAGGAGATGCTGGCAGAAAAACAGAAGCAATACCATACGCACTACGCTCCTATGATTTTAGAAAGATGGGCGCTGCCTTGGATTCCTGCCAAAAAGCACTCAAGCTGCTGCTCGCACTGATATTGCATGTGCATCCTGTGGAATATGCTCCTACCATCCAGGACTTGAATCACCATGACTGGATATGCTCCCTCCCACTAAAGACATGTACATATGCAACGTCTGTAATCGTACCTACCATTGGCAGTGCCTACTAAAAACAACTGCTAGTACAATGCCAATGAGCGAGAGGCTTGGACACCAATGACACATGGGCCTGCCCAGCCTGAGTTACTTTAAATGTAAATGAAAAGAAAGAACGAATCCTTAAATTCCTCAAAAGAGAGGCAGCTGGTGAAAGTCTCATGGACCCAACATAAGGTAAGGTAAGGTTACATCGCAATATATAATATATGCCTCTGGGGGGCATCTGAGCGGAAGCTTGGAAAAAGCCTGAAGGAAAAGCCTGAAGAAAACGCCTCAAACCAAACCAAAAAGACATCAGAACAAATCAAGGGAAAAGGGCTAGGCACTCAGCCACAAAAGAGGCTACACCATAAATATTAGGTTAATTCAAAAAAGTCCTCAAACGAGTCGGGCTATCCTCATACTGAGGTGGGAAGACCAGCTGGCGGTGCTGTGTGCGAATGCTAACAAGATGCTCATGCAGGCAGTCCAGCAAAATGTGTTCCTCATCCTGAACAGAGTGTCAGTCACATTTGTCACAGATCCTGATCTCATATGGCCTTCTTTTCCTGTTATGACGCAATCTTTGGACCAGAAAGTTATGGCCAGAAAGGCGAAGGCAAGAAAGTGCACGGCTGAGAACGTTGGAAATATCCAAGGACCCAACATAAGAGCCAGAAGAACTTCAAACTACATGTGAAAGCTTTAGGCGCAGCCTCCAAAAGGACGAAGAGCGTATCACGACACCAAACCTAGTGCAACCTACACCAGACATACATCTTAATGATCTTTAATAGTTTAGTTTAGTTTGGATTACAAAGGTCTCCAGCCTGGCATGCCTGCTCAACCTATAATGATCTATATCATGACTAGGCAAGTTAGCAGCGGTACTGGTCATGTGCTGTAAGGTGCAGCGCTGCAAATTGGGTGCAAAGCAGGGCGTGCAGCGCTGCAAATTGGGTGCAAAGCATGCTACGGACTAGCGTGGGTTCATCGTTCAAGCGTGCACCAGTAGTATCTTGTAGCGTAGTGGCCCAAATGGTTAACCGGATGAATGAGCGATAAGTAAATTAAACTTTACTTATGCATGTTACATATCTGCTGAACTCTCTTCTGGCAGGCGGGACAGGCAATCTGCATTCTGGTGATTCACACCGGGCCGGTGTACCACATCATAGGTATACTGCTGGAGTGTGATGGCCCACCTGGCAAGCATAGCCACAAGGTCATTCTTAGTCATTAAGTACATTAGAGGTTGGTGACCGGTGACCAGCGTAAACTTCTCCCCATGCAGATATGTGTGACACGTTTTAATCGCCCATACAGCCGCTAACATCTCCCCTTGTGGTGAACCATGCATAGTTCTTTTCGTGCACATTCAGTGACCTGCTGATGCAAGCTATCTTATATTCAAGTCCATGGTCATCAACTTGTCCTATACTGCTCCAATTCCCACATTTGACCAGTCGGTATGCAATATGAGAGGCCTGTTTGGGTCCTGATGCCTCAGAACCTTCCCTTGTGTACACAGTTCTTTCTTCAACATATCAAAGGCAGTTTGTTGTTCACCACCCCATTCCCACGTCAAATTTTTCTTTAACAGACCATTAAGTGGGGCTGCTATCTTACTGTAATTTGGTATGTAACACCTGTAGTATCCTAAAAATCCAAGCACGCTACGCAGCTCAGACACGTTAGTAGGTGGTTTGAGATTGCGCACTGCTGCAACTTTTGCTTTGCTAGGAAGCAAGCCCAATTTGCTTACGTTGTGCCCCGAAATTTCTACAACGTTAGCACAGATTACAGTCTTGTCAGAATGAGCTTTCAAATCACATCCTACCAGCATTTCTAGCACTTGTTTGAAGTGCTTTAAGTGCTCATCAGCAGTCTTGCTATAAATTAGTATGTTATCTACGAACGAGGCACAGTTCTTCTGTAAACCTGCTTTACAAATTTCGTGATCCATAACCCTTTGGAAATGAGCAGTCGCGTTACGCAACCCAAATGGCATACGCGTATAAATATATATTTGGTTCTTTCACCAGAACGCTGTTTTTGGTTGATCTTCCTTTTTCACTTCTATTTGATGAAAACCAGCTCTCAGATCTATTTTAATGAAAAACCCATGCCCTTTGATGTCTCCGAGGATATGCTCTGGACGGTGCAGTCCATACTTGTCTGCTTCAGTGGCAGAGTTGATCTCTCTGTAGTCCACACAAAACCGCCTATCAGTATAGTTGCCGTCAGCATCCTTTTTTATTGGCAATACACATTCACTTGCGTACTGGCAATATGTTGGAGCTGGGATTATGAGCCCCACTTTTTTGAACTCTTCGCACTTCTCCTCAGGTATTTGTGTCTCTAGCGGTGACTTGCGTCTCCTCTTGGCCATGATAGGATAGCAATGCAAGAGCGGAATATCATAAGATCCCACAGCTCCCTTATACGTCCCCAACTTACTGACATCATACGCAAAAGCACTATCTTTCTTATCAGACACAGCCTTCCGAAAGGCTGCTCTTTGAGAGCTGGAGGTCTGGGGGTGATTTCCCCATATAACTCCCAATTCCTCATCTTTACACATATTGTCAGACATGACAGCTGTAGCTGTGCCATCCCAGGTGACTTATCTGAGCGGTGGGCAGAATCTTTGTTGGTGAACTTAAGCATCATGTTCAGGCCAGGTCGGATCTCGCGTCTGCCCTTCCTCTTGTTGGTGCTGGGCTGGTGCGGTGGTGCATGTGAGTCTACCTGGGAAGAAGATTTGCACGACATCTTGAGAGCAGCAGCTGCTCTGTTCCACTTCTTTTTCTTCTTGCGGGTTACTTCAAAGTACTCAGAGCAATCTGAGAACTCTTCAGGCACACCATCACTAGAGACACCACGTCCTTCGTCACTCACTACATGCGTTGTGCAGCAGACAAAATGGGTTTGGGCCTGCGTGTGCGTCCAGGATCGTCTGGAAGTGGGTGTGAGTGGTATACTTGCAAGCGTGCGTAGGTCACCCTTCAAGAGGTGAGGGCGGTACACCAGCGCAGAGGTTAACAGGTCGGCGTACGCAGCGAAATCCTGCACAATGTGGGTTGAAATGAGCACGTCATACAGGTGCTCGACCCCACTCATTACAAAGAACGTGACAGCTGCTGGGCTGTGTGTGATCGCTTCAAAGGCTGTGCCTCCATTGAGGACACTCTGCACTGGGCCTGTCACTTTACCAAGAGCGCGGCTGTCTCTTCCGCCTGACCCGCCAACTGTGGGGCCATGAGCGGCATCATACCTGATGTTGGCTGCTTTGGCAAAGGACTCCGAGATCAGGTTGATTTCTGAGCCTGTGTCCCAGATCACCTTTTCAAGTCCTCCGAATGAGTGCCCCTCGTGGACCAGGCTGAAGCCTTCACTCACTTTGTAGACGCCTGCGGTCTGCTCAAGGTACGAGCTCAGATCAGGCATACCATCTGCATCACGCTTGCATATCAGCTCTTTTGCCTTGCGTGAAGGGTACCGGTGCTGCAGCTGACATGCACGAGTCACCTACGATGCCTATCATGCTGTTGATGGATGGCCACTGAATGTCAACATTAGAGGCAAATGCAGATTCACTGCGCTCAGACACATTGGTGCTCATAGGGGGTGCAGTTAGCAATGCGGGAGGGCCTGGTTGAACGACCGGCCGATTCTCATACCTCGGTCCGTAACACGTAGCCTGAGGATGGTGTAGCCTTCCACACAAGTTGCAGGGCAAGTGGCGTCCTGGGATGCGGCCACCACCTCCACGGCCTGGAGCGCGACCACCACCTCCTCTGCCATATCCTGCACTTTGTTGTTGCTGAGTGTTCATGGCAGCAAAATGTTGTTGGGTAGCGTGAGGAGCAGAATTGTTGTTGTAGCCCCCACCCAATCCTGCGCCCACACTTTGGATGGTTAGCAACGCATGCATGCCTTGCACAGCCCGGCTCAAGTCCGCTATCCGTTGCTGTAAACCAGCTTGTTGTGCATCATGCTTAGAGGTGTTGTGGTTGTAGGTGGCGTTGGAATACATGGCAGCAGGAGTATGCATGGAAATGTGTTCACCTCTGCAACCTCTACCGTGGCTATGTTGCACATGCTGCTGCACCTGCTTGACCTGCTGTGCCTGGAGCCTCAGGGTTTTGCACTCATGCATGGAGTGGTACTCATGTCCAGGCAGAATGCAGGGGCGATCAATGTACCGTACCTCTTGTGGTTCAGCCTCCCTTGCATCCCCTGCTAGCGTTAGATGAGGTTCCACTCTGCTTGTCTATGGCCTGAATCCTTGACAGCCTCTTAGCATATGCAATGACTTTGTCTAGGCTCACCTCATCTCCCAGCTGCAGCATATCTAAGTCTATCTGACTTGCCAGCGTTGGCGCGCATCTTTGCACTGCTACCTTCAGCCTGCGTACCGCTTTGCCGGTGTCCACGCGCGTCTCCTTGGCCAGCCTGTAGTTTTTAGAGGCAAAGTCAGCAAGGTTGTCACTTGGCTTGAGCACCATGACCCATAGCTCTTGTTCCTTATCTCCCAAGATATGCTCAAACTCCTTGCCTATAGCCGTGCTGACTGACCTATACAACGCATCCAGCTGGTCCGTCTCTACAGCACTCACCTGTGCCAAGAGCTCCTCTTTCTTATTCTCATACCAGTCGTGGGCCTGTGACTGGAATGGAAATGCTCTCTCAAGCAGGCCACTCACCCTCTCTTTGGACATGGATGATGAGATGCCTTGCACCGATCTGAACCACATCTTGAGATCATGCAGAAACACAGGCAGATTGTCCTTCTTAGGATGTCCATGAAAAACAGGGGGATCAGGAAGGGTAGGCATGTCTTCCTCTTCTTCTTTGGTGATAGCCCAAAAATCATTGTAAATCTGAGTGTTTTCAGGCGTGGAAAATTCTAGATCAGACGCCTCACCTGAAGCTTCCTCTAGTAGCTGGTATTACCTCTGCCTGATTGGCAGTATGTGCTCTGTTAGATGCAGAGCTAACACTAATATCTGTCTCAGCTGGTCTGTTGCCAGCTAAGCGTGCAAACCTACAAGAAATACCAATTTACTAAGAAACCCTGGAATAGGGTTGGCGGCGGCAGCCTTTTAAACACAACACAATCACAAACACACGGCGGTAGCATATCCAACTCTTATTGTTACATTTTGTGGTCAGGAGACCTTTTCGTTATTTTTGTTTTGACACAGCAGAGAAAGAGAGAGAGAAAATCAGGAGAATTGCAGTCTGAAGTGCAGTTCCCAGCCTTTGCTCAAGAGAGACTCGACCCTGGCGTTAAAACATTCTTCAATGAACTGGCATCTCCAGCTTATTGAACGAGACTAGGCAAAACAACCTCAACTGAAAAACCAGCTAACCAAATCACACGAATCGTCACTGCCAACAATTGGGCGTGACACTGTACATTCAGAAGTGTACACTGCCATAGTAGCCTGCATCTACAACGTAGACGGAAAATGCACAGGCATGCTCGCCCCTGGGCGCTTCAACATTCTGCAAAGGGCTTTTGAAAAGGCAAAATACAGCGGCTTACATGACAACATCCACCCACCCCCCAATCTTGCATCAGAACTCGTAGGCCTCATCACACGCAAAGATATTTCCTTCTCCAAACATACAGGCCAAAAGATCAAAAACTAATTCTCACAGACGCTTCCCCCCCACAATATAACTGCCCTTCAAAAATGTGTCCTGGTAACTAAAGGAAAAATGGCTTCCACCCTTGACCATGACCCCACACTTTCTCAATACTGGTGTTAACATCCAAAGGATAAGGCCTTCGGAGCAAACTGCAACGCCTTCTCCTCCAAGTTCACTGGTTTCTTTATTTGCCATCCCGTTTACCACAAAAACACCATCTATCTAGCAACAAGGCATACAATTTACTCTGCTGCCCTTAGCACAGAGGCAACGGCTACCTTCATGTTCCTTCCCTACTGGAATAAAAGGATGACCATAAGTCCCTACGCATTCGATCTCGCTCTACCGCAGATTCCCGCATCTATACAAATTCTTGGGTCCCATACCATCACACCAACCCCAATATGCAGAAGTAACCTTCTGGAACAATAAAACAAACGCCCTTTCCCAAGCATACTTGGAATATGTACATCATTGCCATATGGAATACTAAAAGCAGAAACTGCCTCAATGCTTGCTACAAAATTTGGCTTAAAGACCTTGGCTTAAAGAGGCGTATGTATAACCAACACCATCTCACGTGCAGAGCTAGAAGCTATAGCAGCCGCAATCATTTACGGCTACTCTCATATAGCCACAGATAGTCTAATCTCAATGCACCAAATTAAAAAATAGCTCTCACACCCATGAAACCTCCACCGCCACCACATGGGAGATGTCCTCCAATCCATTGCACTTGCTAAAGCAATCCACCAGTCACCATCGCCCATTCATTTCCACAAAGTCAAATCCCACGCAGGTATTAGGCATTAAATATGTTGACGCTCTTGCTAGAAAATCGATCACAACCTACTACTCTGACGTTGCAAATACCTCCATCAAAATAGTCGACCCTGAGGGAAATCCCTTCTACAACATCTACTGGCTTGCAAAAGAATATGAAAAACACCCTTTCATACGAAATCACCAAAACACCGCCCAGTCACCTACCTCAAGGCTCTGGTACCTATCCAATTACCATGACGCCTTGCAAGCACACATGCACCCCCTCCACAAACTAGAAAATGCCAATACTGTAGCAAACTACCATGAATACTACCAGACCCTTATCAAAAATAGCAATCCCAATGGAGCCGCTAGCAACGCCTACCTAAAAGCATCCTATGTCCCTGTAAGAACCTAGTGCATCATATCAGTGCTTCAATCATACCGCAAGCTTTTGGTTTTACAGGGTTCCTGCTCTGTACTTCATAATGATGCACTAGGTTTTATCAGGGACATAGGATGCTGTTAGGTAAGCGTTGCTAGCAGCTCCATTGGCAGTGACATTTTTGTTCAAAAAGGGTCTGGTAGTAATCATGGTCGTTTGCTATGGTATTGGCATTTCCTAGTTTGTGCAGGGGGTGCATATGTGCTTGCAAGGCGTCATTGTAATTGGATAGGTACCAGAGCCTTGAGGTAGGTGCCTGGGCTGTGCTTGGTTGATTTTGTATGATTTGGTTAACATTAAACTATCGATTCGGCACCAAAAAGCTCAGAAAAACACCATTAGCATCTCGAAAAAGCAGGGCTTACTCCGACATTGCAGAAGACATCTCCAGCAGAACAGCAGGTTCCGAGGGAAATCCCTTCTATAACATCCACTGGCTTGCAAAAGAAGACATAGAATACCAAACACAAACCCATAATCATACCCATACAACAAACATGGCCCATTCTCCTCCCCCAAAACTTTGGTACCTACCAAACCACCGTGACGCCCTTCAAGCACACATGCATCTTCTCCATAAACCGGGAAATGCCAAAACTGAAGCGAACTACCATGCGTACTACCAGACCCTCATTAAGGACGGCACTGCCAGTGGAGCCACTAGCAATGCTTACCTAACATCATCCTATGTCCCCTTTGAGACCAAATGTATCATTATGAAATACAGAACAGGCACCCTATATAATCAAAAACATGCGGTATGGTTTAAGCACTCAATAAATTCTACTAGCCCCCTCTGCCCTCAACTAGTAGACAGTGCCCTGCATATTCTTTCTGGATACCAACACAAGAAATATGTTCACTGAGAGACACAACTTAGCATGCAGCATGATCGTCAAAGTCATCAGCAAAACATGCTCTTTAAGATCCTGCTTTGTCTGCATGGATGTAGGCAGCAGCAAAAGCTTGGGAATGCAAAATATCCAGATCCCTGATACAGCTGACAAATAAAATATACCGAAATAGCTCTTTCCACTCCGCTTCTCAGACAATAATAGGTTTAACTCCAGCCGACCGGATGCTGTGCTCCCATCTCTGCAAAAACAAAAAAGAAACAGACTAGCAATGAAGGGGGGTGGGTTCTTAGGAGCGGCAGGGTGCAACTGAGGGAGACCGGGAGCACTTCTACAGCACCGCCAGCCACCACCGACAGTTCCACCTTCTCCAGACTGCACCGACCCAAAGACCTCAGCATTCTCCATCGTGACATTCACGTCATCGAGTACTGTGCAAAACCAGCTGAGGGCCGCGCAGGAACAGCACAAAAGCCCCTGATCCATTCTTCAAAGAGCCTCCACTACCCTCCACACCATCCTTTTGGGAGTGGGTAGCACCAACTACAACAATCACACGCTGGAGCCTTTTAAGGAGCTGGGTCTCGATTGAGGCTGGCTCTGATTAAGCTCTTGAGAAGTTCTCAAATAGCTAAGAAAATTGCTTCCAAGCTTCATGTTAATTCTGTCAATTACGCTGCCAAACTTGATCATAGCAGACTTTCCCTTTCCAGCAATATTTTAAACTCTCATCAGGAGACGGTTTCAAGTCAAGCCTGCAACCCTTCTGATCCCCATGAATATTTTCCTTTTCTTATGATGGAAGAGTTTTACGGTACCCGGCATCAAAGTTACTCCTTTTCCTTAATTAATGTGGGGAGCGGTTTTTAAGCCTACGTAGTTTCTCCTTTTTTTTACTGAAACTGAGAAGCAACTGGTGGGCTCCTCCTACGTATTGCTGGACTTGAAGTTGTGGTGCGTGTTATCATCCATCCCCACACATACTGTGTTAACCAAGGTCTGGTGAACCGGGGCGCCTGCAGGTAAAAATTATAAGAACAAGAACTGTTTAAGACATCTGACTCAAGGAGAATGTGTGCTTCAAAGATTTCAAACACGGTGGTGGCGTCTACAGTTCAATTGCAGGGCAGCTGCTGAAAAGGGTCTGCTGGATGCTGTTTCACATGGTTTCCATCCATCCCCATTCCTCCCGCCATGGCTAATGACGTCCTGTGGTCTTCGCCTAGCTAACGAAGAGCTGTTTGTTGAATGATGAGCTTCAAGCCCCCATCCTACCATTTTGACTGAGGCCTGAACACTAACAAATTGTTATAGTAGGCTGCGTGATATGCACAATCAGATAAATACACAACGCGGAGGATAGGGGACCAGATGTGACCAGGTGTAAACAACACTAATACGATCAAGTTGCCTGGTTGTTGCATCCTGCACTACCTTGTGGATGCAGAGGAGCTACCTACACACAACCTATGTTGAACACCTGCCTGGCAAATTGTGTTGAACACCTGGTTAATAAAAAGGGAAAAGACTTTCAATAGGTATTCGGTTGGAAGGCAGAGGCCTGCATGCCACCAGGAGCATTGTTCAGATAAGTTTGGGGTTTGTACTCTATGCCTCGTCTGGTCTGTATGATATTTGTTGCCGGTCTGATGGCATGTAGTGGGCATGCATAGCATATTCACAAGATGAATAGCATGCTATTTTCCACTGCACACACCCCCATACAGTTTCTCTTCGCAGGAGATACGAGTCCTTATTCTCAGAGGCAAGAGCACAAAATGATTTTGCCTCTGAGAATAAGGACT
>Ga0307948_1003029_pt1 | contig 12365 bp, 10 predicted proteins | sample OrgLakmetagen280_FD_201824 | JGI IMG/M metagenome (GOLD analysis project Ga0307948, IMG submission 201824) | Saline water microbial communities from Organic Lake, Antarctica - #280 | ecosystem: Environmental > Aquatic > Non-marine Saline and Alkaline > Saline | place: Antarctica: Organic Lake...
GCCTAATACCTAGTTTGTGCCTTTACGCACCTAAGCATTTGCTGCACGTCAATAATAAGCAGGTATACTGCTCCGAGTGAATGGTTAGCAAGATGAATGATTGCCCTTGAGGCTTATTACAGCGCTTTTATAAGTAAGCTCAACAGAGACTTGTGCATGGAAAGAATTAATTCGAAAGGCTAAATGCCTGTACTTGTTATATAGTGAGGGCTCTTGACCATTAAAGTCATATGTTCCATGCCATTTGTGGTCCAGGTCGTCTTGTGAGGCTCCACAGAGCCAAGCTCAGAGTGAGGCAGGTGAGCCAAGCTCAGTGTGAAGTGTGAAGCCAAGCTCAGAGTGAAGTTTGAAGCCAAGCTCAGTGTATAGTGTGAAGCCAAGCTCAGTGTGAAGCAGCTGAGGTGAGCCAAGCTCAGTGTGAAGCAGGTGAGCGTGTCTTGGGGGGCAGAAAGGCAGTGACACATGCGCTTGCGATTTTTAAGGCGCGCTGTGTGTGTGTGTGTGTGTGTGTGTGTGTGTGTGTAAACGTGGACACGCCCAATAAATCCTTGATGAAACGTGCAGTGGTATGTGACTCGTGCCTCGTCGGATATTGCCTTGTCAGATAATGATTACCGCCTGAACCAAGGATCATACTCAGATCATCATCTAATGTTAACCAATCAACTGAATATCACGTGAATTGTTGCTGTTGCTTATTTGGCGCGACCCGCTCTGATAAATAGGGCAGGAACTTGCGGCTAAGTAACCCTTCGCCATACATCAGCAACGTGTATCAGCATGTTTTGTCTGCTCAAGACAAAATGATTTTGGTGGTAATATAAATGCATTTCTTAGCACTTAGAGAGAAGCCCTGCTAACCGATTTTCATCAAATATCTCTGGCTTGATGACGTTTTTGACTGCAACAAGAATGCCCTCAAGCTAGAGATATCCGATTAAGAGGGGTTGGCGGGGCTTCTTTTAAAGCATTAAGGTTTACAAGGTTTACAAAAGACCTTCAGTCAAGAAGTGCGACTGCTAGCCTTTAAGCAGTAAGAAATCAGGCTTGTGCTCAGACGCCGTCTTAGAGCATTTTTGGCCGTAATAACGGTATTGTTTTGTGTTACACCGTATCGCACTGCTCTACGGCGGTGGATTCTTTAGTCTCATACCGTATTCGTACAGTCGACTGTATTATGCATTTTTGCAGCAGAAAAAGAGGTCCAGGGTTTCATTCCCAGTCAGAACTACGGGTTCTGCTATTTCACCCAATTGCTTTTTTGTGCTTTTCCTCTTTAGCAGAGCAATTCAGTTGTAACTGGAGATATGACACAAAACATGTGTATCATGTAGATATGTGCCAAAATGGCCATTTGGTGCAAAAAATGCCAATTTCTAGCCTTTTGCACCGTACCGCCCACCGTACCGTACACCATACCGCATTTTATCGTCTAGATGATGAACCACGGTTGCCAAAATTCAAAAATACACCGGTCCGTACCGCACTTATAGTACCGTACCGTCTGACCGTCTGAGCACAAGCCTGTTTGATGCGCATCTCTTGCTGTGCAGAGAGGAAGCGCCGCCACATCGCCTCTGCGCATTTTCCGGCGTCGGGCTCTTCCAAGTACTACAGCATGGCCTATTGTGTACCTAGCGTGAGTGAAGGGTACTTTCGTGCATTTCAAGTGGTCCTGTTGCACTCTTTGCACCAGTATGCAAGCGGCAGTAGGGCAACAACCAATGAAGGGCAACAACCAATCAGTATGAAAGCGGCGGCAGGGCAACAACCAGACCCCGTCATGTTGCCGCCCTTGGAGTAGAACTGCACCGATACCTCTTTCCTTGGAGTAACTCATGATTGAAGCATACAAGGGGCTTGTTGACTATAGATCAAGGCTGCTTTGCGCCTCAGACTTCAAACCCAGTAAGACACACGATTAGTTTGGCTCGTACGCGTTCCTAGTGCTGGCCATTGACCAAGGCTGCATTGCACTTCAAATATAGTTAAGATGCAGATTTGGTTTGGCTCCTACGCAATGCTAACGGTACTGTTGGTGTTGGCGTGACACGTGATGATTAATATGTCGATTTGAGTCTACCTGTTCAATGAGGTAATGATCAACTCTTATCTTAGGGTTTAGGGATTACAATGCTGTACATTTTTAAGCATTAACTGATCTCTTTTTCTTACAAATCTGTGTGGAAGCCCTGCAAACACGCCTTCTTCTCTTCCTCCAAATCTTCCTCCTAGCTGAGCCACTCCGCTTCTCTTCCTCCAGCCTTTCTTCCAGCTCCTCTATTCCTCCAGCCTGCCTCTTCTTCCAGCTCCTCTTTTCCTCCAGCCTGTCTCTTCCTCTCTTCCTCCAGATCTGAGCCACTCCTCTTCTCTTCCTCCAGCTCTTTTTCCTAGCTGAGCCACTCCTTGTTGAGTGTTATGCCGATGTTGAGTGTTGTAATGAAAATCATATATTTATTTGCAGCTGTCCGCCCCCACGTGCACCAAGCACATGAAAGCAATGGTGTCCTCTTTTCCAGGCACTGGTCTTAAGAAACTACCTCCGCTTAAGCACACAACTGTAAAATTATCCAACATTAATTTGCCTAGTGGCGTAATACTCTCGCATTTTACTCGCAGTGTGCCCCTATTTCTAGAGATGCTACTGCTAACGTCTCTGACAGCTGCAAAAGTCAGAACATCCTGGGCACACAGCAGCAGCAGCAGGGAGTTGCGCAGCAGGTGCAGCAGCGTGAAATCAGGCCATTTAGAACAACAGAGACTACAGTCAAGGCAGCTCAAACGCACAGCTCAAGTACGCAGCAACAAGGGCATACACATCACCAGCACCAGCACCACCAGCACCAGCAGCAGCATCAACAAGGGCATGCACACCAGCAGCACCACCAGCAGCACCACCACCAACAACAACAACAAGCCGGGCATACACACCAGCAACACCACCACCACCACCAAGCCGGGCATACACACCAGCAACAACAACACCACCACCACCAAGCAGGGCATGCACACCAGCAGCACCAGCAGCATCACCATCATGTGCTTAAGCCAGCAAGAGCAACAGATCCAACAAGCAGCACCCAGGCCCACAGAGCTGGGCATGCACGCAACATGGATATTGTTCAGGAAGAAGCAGACAGGGCAGCTCACGTGTACATTAGCGTGGCAGAGCAGCCATTATGGGGGCAGCAGCCACAGCGGCAGTTTCTGGAGCAGCAGAAGAAGCAGCAGCCACAGGGACAGGAGCAGCAGCCACTGCAGCAGCTCCTGGAGCAGCAGCAGACGCAACAGTCACAGCAACAGCCTCAAGGGCAGCAGGCACAGCAGCAGCTCCTCGAGCTGCAGCGGAGGCACCAGCCACAGGGGCAGCAGCCACAGCAGCAGCTTCTAGAGCAGCAGCAGAAGCAAGAGCCACGGGGGCAGCAGCCAATGCAGCAGCAGCACATTCACGAAAAGCAAACGAAGCAGCTGCAGAAAGAGCAACACATGCATGAAAAGCAACTGGATCAGCTGCGGCAACCGCCCCAGCACCAGCACCAGCAGGAAGCGCAGCACATGCAGCAGCAAGTGTTGACAGCAGTGAGCCGGGGGGGAATTAGCTTTGATCTGGACAAAGGGTCTTCCCAGCTGTGGAGGCTTTTTGGCCGCCTGCCAGCTGGAGAGGCGTGCGGAGGGGGGAGGGGGCCAGAAATAGAAATTTACAAGCCGGGTACTCGGTCACCCTGCTGCACCAAGCCCGTTACTCAAGAGCAGCAGCAGCAGTACAGGGGAGGGCCAGATGACCAGACCAAGGGTAGCTTTGGAGCATCAGCGCAAGTCTCAACTCCACCACCGCCTTCTCCACCGCTTTCTCCACCAGTGCCACCACCAGCACATGCAGCAGTGCCACGGTCACCTCCTCCGCCTCCCTTATCACACCCAACCGCAATATCCTGGTTCATTCCAACGGCAGCTGCTGCAGCTGAAACGACGGGGCATCCACCGCCTGTGCAGTTCCCAACTTTCACTCCGCCACGCTTTCCCACGGCAGCAGCAGCAACTGCGTCAGGGTCGACAGCAGCCATAGCAGAGGCAGAGGCACGTGTGACACAGGTGTGATGAGTGAGATCTGGCAGATCCTCGAGGCAATGGCCTCTCAAAAACCTGTACACATTTTGTGCTCGATGGATGTATAGAGGTAGACACCTGCTTTGAGGTGTCTTCAGACTTTGTTGGCTCAGGTCTTGCAAAATAGCAGGGATGGCCCACAGCCCACAGTGACCCTCGCCTCCATCAGTCACAGTGTGAGCAAAAACAAGCCCTTGTTCACTTGCATGCACACAGACACGCAAAGGCAATCCCTGACATGCATGCACGCTTACTAATACACACTTACACACAGGTAATCACACTGAAACACAGCAGCACATTTTTAGAGTTGACCAGAACCGTGTACCTACAGTGTACATGCGGTGTTGTTGGCTTGGAAATCACCAGACAAACGGTCATATACGGTGTTAATGTACGTATATTAACACCGTATATGACCGTTTATATACGTACATATACGGTTCTGGCCAACCCTACACATTTTCACATCTTTTGGGAAGGCAGCAAGGCTTGTTGCAATGGAGTACTGTGACTTACGTCGTGCCTGTTCAGCTCATACCCAAATGCGTGCCAACCCAAATTGGTGCCGGTGTATCTTTTAAGGGCGACATGTTGCTTTTTAAGCATTTTGTGTCTTTTGTTAGGGGTTATACAGCGACTCACCAAAGCGTCCAAAGCGTCCCTGGTACCCTGTGTCGGGCGAGCGCGACATCGAAAATTCTATGAAGGGTCCTGTGTCGCTTTGTTCCTTTGGCTGGTCACCCAGAGACCAGGGTTCGAGCCCCAGCAAGCTCGCTCTTTTGCCCTTTTGCTATCGCCCCTATAGAACACTCCAGAACTTGCAATTTGGGTGCAAAAACCCAAATTTTTCCTACACAAATCCCTTTTACATCTGTATGAGAACCACTTTGTACAACAGGTTTTTGGGGGGGAAGGCTTGCGCTACACACCAATTTGGCTTGAGCACCCTGTGTAGCAATTTAGACAAAATGCTATGCACCCCAAAACCTTTAAAGAAGCACTGACTGGCGCCTGTTTATCAGATACCCAAATGCGTGCCAACAACGCCTACCACCTTTGTAGGAGGTCCAAATGTATAAGCACGCCTCAGCTGCTGAGGAATTGGCTTCCGACGAAAGCAGCATTGCTAGCCTCCAGTCCCCCCTCAACCAGCTGTCTCCCATGCAGCCTCCCCTGCAAGCACAGAGCCAGCCTTCTTCCTTGTCCAAGCAGCTTCCCCTGCAAACACAGATCCAGCCTTCTTCCTTGCACTCCACCTCCCTTTCCATAAAATCATTTGAACAAGTTCCCTACAATCCTGGTCACCAGATCCCTGCAACTTTAGCTCAGTACCTCCACTTGCATAGTATATTGAAAGCAGTAGATCTCACCGGAAGTAGCAGCATCAGTAGCAGCAGTACTGGTAGCCAAAGCAGCATTGATGGCAGAAGAAGTGGGGAAAGAGGCGTCAGCATCGCCGATCTAAGAAGCAGCATCGAGAGCTGTACATCGAGCGGCTTCGGTAGGGTCTGACGTTTTCTGGCCTTTGACAGAGCGAGACTTGCAGCTTAGTGTGCCAAGCGTACGCAAGCAGTTTGCACATGTGCAACTCTTCATCGTTATTTACATGTGATGTATTTGATAAGAAAGGCATTAACTACTGTCTGCTACTTTCTTCATTATCATTACTGTACCACGCCCAATTGTTGGCAGCGACTGATCATGTGGCAAGCAGTTAGTTGGTTGACAGTTGAGAGTTTCTGTATGCCTTGTTCAATGTAGGCTGGATGGCCAGTCTTATGGATTACCTCTATTCAAACGCAGTCTAGCAGTATAATTGTTGCATGTTTTGACTGATGGCTTACGCACGCTGTAAACTCTGTAAATTATAATAGTTTTGGTATCAGTTTACAATATGTGAGTATTTTAAAAGGTACCATTAGAGGGAATCCCTAAGAGACTGTGTACCGTGTAAGGTCTCTAATCCTATTTGATTGCCTAGTCATAATTACGTGTAACACGAGGCCGGGAATGTCTGAGTAAATGGTCCCAGCTCCACCAGGAAGGGACAGTGGTGTGGCAGTTAACCAAAGATGAGTAGCGCTAGCAGAGATAGAATTTACAGAGTAAGTTCAGTTTGGATTAAAGAAACCGAGTAGCAAGAGAATCACCTCCTGTCTACCCTACACTATAGTGGCTTTGCACCAAGGCTGCAGCGTGGCTTGTCTATTCGTAGCAGCGTGCTACTGGCAGCTATGCAGCTGGAGGCTGTGTCAAATATGCTGGCCTCGGTAGCCCAGCATACTCCGCAGCCAAAACATTCCATAGGTTCCATGCCGAGTTCAAGTACCTAACCATGACTGAAAGGTGTTGGGTGCCACCAGACCCACGCAGCACACCACGGGTCAAGGCTTGGCGCAGCTTGGTGGGTGCCCTGCCTGCTTGGTGACTCCCTTTGTGGGGGGAGAGCCAGCTTGTAGCCCCAACTCCAGTGAAAACAAGAGGGCGCCGTGAATCCTGACCCTGCAAAAAAATGGCTTGCAAGCAGACAAATGTGTCACGGTACACACGGTGAAGGTACACACTTGACACATTGTGTGCATGTGAGCTGCTCTTAGAGTAGGTACCAGACAATTACCAGCATAATCATCAATTAATACTCCCTACAAATTAAACTAGCCCACATTAAACCAGCCCAAATGGCCAGACTTTTAGCATTATAGAACGCACCTGCCAGCTTGCACGCCAATTAAAAAAATACAAATATGCTACATATATATATCTCGTACATATAAGGCCATGTATCAGTTTAACCCGGCCGTACATACATTTATATACGGTGAAAAGCCACCTTCCACAGACCTACAAGACCACACAAGTTAAAGCCCTCGTGTGCGGGGAATGGAATGTTTGGAATATTTTGTGTCAAAGCCGTGTCCCTCATGGAAGGGAGTCACTCACATGGTTGAACAGCAGCCAGTGCTTGAACAGCAAGGGGCCCAGCGGCAGATACAGAAACACCAGAGTTTCAGTGAGAGCAGGGTCGCCTTAAAAACATGCAAGCCAATCACAATAAAGATTTCTAGGGCGGAGATGATGCAGGAACAGATAAAGCTCACGCGCACTCTACTTACACATATGTGCATCCACGCACCCATGCAGACGTGCACATACATGCACGCAATCCTATGTGCATAGATGCACTCGCAAAAACACATGTATGTTTAGGTACATGCACGCGCACATTTATACATACATACGTACGCGAACGCTTACGCACACAACTGCACGCACCCACGCACGCACACAGTCATAAAAAAAATGTGAGAATATGCATGCACACACGTGCGTGCACTCACACGCACTTATGCATGCACAAACCCCAACATGCAAATGCACACTCACATACATGCACTACACGCATACAACGGCGACACACATATACATGCACGCACAACACATATGCAAACACACGTTGTCGGGGTGGGGGTAGAAACATGTTTTGCATCCTTATTGGTGGTTAAAGTAGTTGGGCTTCTTTTCGCATTGGAAATGGCCATTTTGGGGACTTTTTGGCTTTGGACAGGCCCAGCCCTTCAAACTTTGATTTTTTGACACAACAATATCAGATGTACGTGTGCAGCTCTTCAAGAGCAACAAAATGTGCCCATTATGATTTAAATCTGAATGGTACTTATTCCTCTGCACATACGGAATTTGGTTGTATACCTAAATAAATCCATTATATATAAGGTATGAAAATGTGACATACGGTTAGGGCCAACCCTAATTGTACGTCAAGTATCATACTTTTGTTTTATTTAACACAGGAGGCGCAGAAAGAAAAATCAACATCCTCCGGCCCAAATGACCCGTCACCCAATACCCCCTTCCTGACCCCCACACTAATAAAAAGGGTGCCATTCTGCTCACAATTCAAGCAGCTATCTGCCTGCACAGTTCTAACGCCAAATGATGCAATACCTGACGAGCTATAGGGCAAACAATGGTTTTCGCACGCTCTTGCACCGACCACCTGTTTGGTGCACAAATCCAGCCAAAACCTTTGCCAAAGTATTTTTTGCTTCGATCATGCAACTTATGCATAATGCAATGCGTAAACTGCAAGTTTGGAAGCAATTGCTGGTAATTCGCGGCCTACTTGGGGACATTCCATGCATTTCTATGACCAGGCACCCAGACCCCCCCCTTAAATCAAATCACCCAACAAGATGCCAGACGACTGGGCTTGAGCTGAGGATTCCAAAAATATATTCATATTTCGTGGAAGTGGCTCAGTAAAATTTTGGAGACCCCCCCTTAAATTACCCGACCCACCCTGGCCCCCCCCCCACACACCACACACTCAGAATCGACTAATTTTTATATTAATCGATAGCTCTCGACGTCATGATTCTGATATGTAATTTATGATTCAATCGACACTTGACGCCAAAAAGGTATGATCCTTGACGCCTCCTGTTCAACGTGTCAAGAAATATAAATTACGTAATCGGAATGCTGAAAGCTACCAATTGGTACCTAATGATTAGATTCGGGGAGGAGGGGTCCAGTGGGGGGTTTCGGGGATTTGGGTTGGGTCTGCATAATTATTTTAGGCCACTTGAGATTTTTCCTGCCACTTCCAGCAAATAATAAAAGTATTAAATTCCCTGGTAAGTGAATTGTGAAGACAGATAGCTGCTGAAATTCTGAGCTAATTCACACCATTTATAAAAGTGTGGGGGTCAGAAAGGAGGGGTTGGGTGGGATCATTTTGGGCCAAGGGCCCACAATTTACACGTGACTGTCAGTATACAAAGTTCTCCCAAGTGTATGCCATTTTTTCACTTGCCTAGTTCACAGACACGTACACATAAGAGGACACACAGTTGCGAGATGAAACATGGAAGCTACTTTCCTTCCAATGAGAAGAAAGAAATAGTTACGAAAGGAAATAAGCCTGAAGGTGTGAACGGTGTAGTAGCAGGATGGTCACACATGTCACACGTGTAACACTTGTGATGGCCATGTAGATACACAAAAACACACACACTCACACCTGCACAGCTTCAGCGTTGAGGACTGCCTTTACTTCAGGCACATCCTGCCACATTTTCTCTTGCTGCCTATGCCGCCTGCGGTGCCAGTCCCAGCTGAACTTCTCGTGTGAGAGATTCAGCGTGAACTCGTGCGGAGTGTCTGCAAGACAGCAAGAACAAAATGCAGTTGCATACATGTGCTTTTGCGTGCGCATGCTTTTTAAATTGAGGTCTTGCTATGAATTTAAGTTCCACAACTTCCTGTTCATAAGAACTCCTTCTTTTCCAGAAAGGGGCACACAGTGGAACACCTTGTCAAGCAAAAGCTGTTCAGCAATCTGAGCGCCTCATTTGCGCACCAAAAACGATGTTCAGTGGTTCAGAAATGGATCAATTTTGCAAATCCGCAAACTAACAATTACATTTCCCTTTTGACTTTTACCTACCCTGTTACTTGCTAATTAAATAGCAGTCAGAAAGTGCAGGCATGCAGTGAACAGTCTGGTCACCAGTGGGCCGCGGATTTCTCTTCTACAAGTTTGAATTTAGTTCAGATCCCCGATCTGCTGTCTGCCTCACCTGAGGTTTGGTGTGGCTGTGCTGTTAATGTACGATCTGCAAGTCAGAAATGAAAGTTGCTATCAGCTGATACCATTTATATATTGTGCACATACCCAAAAAGTGTCCTGCATGAAGCAAATGACTCGAAGGAAAAGCGGCCAAGCAACAATTTTATGTGTTTTATCGGGTGTGTGCTACTAGGACTTGCTTCTGAGTGCGTCGGGCAGCTTATCCTTTAATTGTATGTGAGCTTGTGCTCAACCATATTTGCTAAGCTTGCTGACTCCTTCTCACCTTCCACCAATGCACACGAGTAAACATCATGAAGGCACACATATACACAAAAGCACACAAAAACTCACGTGCAAGGGGCTTGATAGGCAAGCCCTGGGGCTGCAGGTCCTCTGCCTGTGCTGTGCGGCAAGCAAAGAAGGCCAGGAGGTTGGCCCTCCCAGGATCGCATTCTGCCAAAACAGGCGGAAGGAGCTGTGCTGCCTCGTCACCTTTGGGCCAGTTTTTTCGTAGTTGACCCTGATCGTCTGCTAGCTCCCCCTGCCAGTGTTGCTGCTGCCACCCTCCCCTACTCCTCTCTTTCGCTTACGGGGGCTGCTGCTGCTGCTGCTGCTGCTGCTGCTGCTAAACACGCTTGTAACCGTCCACATTTCCCTGTCAAGGTCCTGGCTCGTCTGGTCCAAGCGCTTTATCATCTCCTCTGGAGAACACATGGCAGTGGCCTCTCCATGCCGGTAGGCATTGAAGAGGCTCACTCCATCTGTGCGAGCAAAGTGGGTATGCGCGTGCTTAGCAACGGTGCCCCCCCCCCACCCATCTCCCATTTCCAGGCTTTGCCTTCCCTTTATTCCTCTTTTTCTGGGGCACCTTTGTCCCTCTCCTGGAAACCTCCTTTGGGCTGAGCTGTGGCAACAACGCCACCAGTGGGAGAGCATCTGATGGGGGGGTGGTGGCTGCCCTTTCTTCGGCCGCCCTCTCTTCTTTGTTGCTGCAGCTGGATCCTCTTTGCCGACTGACTTTCCACCTTCTGCTCCACCTCCTGCTGCTGTTTCTGCCACCTGCATACAGATCAGGTAGATCCACAAGAGTTTGATGTGTGCCACAAGGGTTTGATGTGACACATTCAATCTAGAAGGTGAGTAAGTGACTGAGGTACTAGCAAGCTGAGCGCATCAAAGTCTGAAATTGATTTCAATGCAGTTTATCATGTGTACGCGAGAGCAATTTGTGTTAGCAGACACATTCCCATCAATTAGAAGCAAATTGACTTTCAAGATTTCCCGTGTGGCACGTCCTCCCCCTCACCATTACACAGTCACTTCAGGAATAGGAGATTGCACATATTTATGTGCGCAAACGAAATGAATGAATACGTACATTTATTTTTTACTTGGACAGCAACGCAGTGAGGACATGCAGTGCAATAAAAGAGAGAAAACAACATTTCAAAAACACACCTGAGCCCGTGCAGCCGCTGTGCGTTCTGGTGTACATGTCCACCATGTCCACCAGTATGTTCCCATCTAGAGGAGCAAACTGGCGTGCAAGCCTGGCAATGGGGACATAGGGGCGCAAGCTCTTAGGAGTTTGGGCTGATGTGCAGCAGGACCCTCCTCCTCCTCTCCCTTCTCCTCCTCCTCCTCCTCCTCCTCCTCTTCCATCCCCCCCCCTCCTCCGCCCCTTCCCCCTCCAGCCAACTGGGATCAAAGGCCAGCTTTTCCGAGATGCCGGCTGCTGCCGCTGCGTGTTGAGCGCTGTTGGGCTGTTCCTCTTCGTCAGGGCCAGGGGCTGGGGTTGGCTTGTGGGACAGATGCGGGCGCTGGTTCCGGGTTAGGAAGAGGTGAAGCGGGAGCAGCTGGGACAGCGATGCATCAATACGGCGGGGGAGTGGGCCAGTGAAGCCTGGAGTCGGCTGGAGGGCATGGCGCAAGTCCATGAGACATTTGCGAAGCGCACGGCTCATGCCAGCATCATCAGAGAGGCCATGCACAACGAAAGCCAACAACTGTTTGCTTTCGTTGTGCATGGCTTGCTGTGTGCTGCTGAATCACCCCAGGGATGTTGGTTTCCAGGTGGCAGCTGCAGACTGAGGCTACACTCTCCTCGTTCTCTCCCTCCATTGCCATGCGCGCATGGCGATGGAGGGAGAGAACGAGGAGAGGAAATCGACGGGTCGTGGCAGACTCAATGGGTGAGTTGCCTTCCAACTTGGGTTAAGTGTGTTGATTTGGATCTTGTGGGGCATCTGCTCCACAGTTGCACCACACATGTGACGGCCTGTGAGCGTGATGTGCATCTCATGCTTCCGCTGCTGCTTGTATTATTTCCTGTGGCGCACTTGCATTGCCGCACGTACGCTGTGCACATGCAAACAATAGTTATTTTCCCCTTGTATGCATCCCTTGCAGCTTTCCTCCTTGTCATTGGAAAACGAACTGTCAACTGTTAAAATGTGCATTGGCCATCATCCATTGCAGGGGAGGAGGCACAGAGGCAGGCAAAAGCAGCAGGCCTGTCCCACTGTGGCCACGAATTCACCAGGAAAAACCGTGAGTGCTTTGCATGTCTGCACAGTTGTAGAATGTAATGTAGGTAACAGTTGTTAGGGGGGGAGGGGGTTGGGGTGTATTGCCAAAAGCAATATTTCCACTCTGAGGAGTT
>Ga0307948_1003030_pt1 | contig 12364 bp, 14 predicted proteins | sample OrgLakmetagen280_FD_201824 | JGI IMG/M metagenome (GOLD analysis project Ga0307948, IMG submission 201824) | Saline water microbial communities from Organic Lake, Antarctica - #280 | ecosystem: Environmental > Aquatic > Non-marine Saline and Alkaline > Saline | place: Antarctica: Organic Lake...
GTGTACGTAAGTGTGTGCGTAACTAGATGCGCACTTTCAGAATCACTACCAGTTCCGTCAGCGTACGCCAAGGACACGTGCAGATGTGTGTCACTTAAGTTTGCACCTGACACGATGCGCACTTAGCCAACTTGTGAGTGTACCTGCTGTCTTTAGAGCAAGTGCCCCTATTTTTATGAGGATGGCAGCCATGCTGGGGAGGAGCCAGGGAGGGCTCCAAAGAGGCTAAGTCATTCCTAAACTAAGCAACTTAAAAATAAAAAATAGAATAATTTGGTATTTGTAAAGTTTCAAATGGGCACATAGCCCATGAAGAACCAACATAGGTCATCCATGGATGCCCCCACACAAACAGACACTCAACCTGACTGGGTAGGTGATGTAGGGGGTCACACAAGATGAATTTACGCATGACGCCCCTGTACTAATGACATGTCAACCGAATTACTTTCCTCTTGCCACAAGCGTACACACGTATACACACACAACACAGCACACACAAACGCGCACGCGCACACACACACACACACACATATACACACATACACACACACGTACACACACACGTACACACACACATACTCACACACACTCACACTCACGGGCACACACTCACACTCACGCGCACACACACATACACTCACGCGCACACACACAAACACTGCGCACGCACGCACACACACACACAGACGCACACGCACACTCAAACGTACGCACACAAACACATATGCACACACACATACACCACCCGTGTTCAGCTCTTTAGCAGTTCCCCACACACGAACACAGGATGCGGATTTCTCAGACCGTGAAGGAGAGCAGAAAAGCAGCAGCCTCCTAGCCAATGAAGACACGGTGAGGGGGTCAGGCTTTTCCCAGGCCGACCAGCATGCAAAGCGGTTTTGCATCTTGTGTTTGTGTATCTTGTGTGTGTACATCTTCTGCGTGTGCTAAATGTAAGCACACAAAAGCTGCAGCTCCATCACACACACAAGCACGTACACATATTCACACATACACACATTGAACGTCAACCAAACATGTCCCCCTCTTCCTCTGGTCCTCGCATGCGTAGAAGAAGAAGTACAACTCCCTCAAGGTCCGCACTATCTCCACCGTTGCCATCCTGGCCGCCTTCTTCATATTCCTCTACCTCGGACACGTGCCATGCCTCTTCATGCTCTTCTTCCTGCAAGTGAGTGCCGAAGCACTACATTGTTGAATGCTTGTGCTTGTGTGTATGTGTTTATGTGTGTATGACATCTCTTTGCGATTCCTGCTTCAAACTTGCTGGGCTGGCACACTCGCTCCACCTTGACATGTGCTTTCATATGAACTTTTGCATTCCACGCCTACATGGCTGAGATAACTTGGCACCCTTTTGTGCTAAACCTTGATCGCACCTATACACTCATGCACTCACATTTGCATGCACACGCATACGCACAGACAAACGCGTACGTGCACACACGTGCACACACAGCTGGCGCTTCAACACAATCTACAATTGTCTTTAACCCCATAAGTAAAACACACACCTGAACGCTATTTATGAACGCACTATACTATGGGCACATGCTGCACACTTCATCACGCACAACCATTCAACCCCTCAAGCAGCAAGGATACCCTGCTGTGACATGTGTGTATTTTCTTGCACGTGTCTGTTACAACACCTACTTTAAGTGTAACAGTTTGTTTGTAACAATGCATGTGTCTGTAACAATTTGCTTGTGACAGTGCACGTGTCCGTAACAAAACACATACTTTCCAATTTCAATTGTCTGAACCGGAGTCTAAGACATAGATTTATCTTCCTACACAGTGCCTCTTGCCCCCTGTCATTCCCCACACAGGGCGCCGTGGTCAGGGAGTTCTTTGCCATTGCAAGGAGCCCCCAGATGGACAGCAGGCTGCCTGGGTTCAGAGCGCAGCAGTGGTACTTCTTCCTCGTGTCCACCTTCTACCTGTATGGACGGTGAGTGAGATGGACAGCAGACTGCCTGGGTTCAGAGCGCAGCAGTGGTACTTCTTCCTTGTGTCCACCTTCTACCTGTATGGACGGTGAGTGAGATGGACAGCAGACTGCCTGGGTTCTACCTGTATGGACGGTGAGTGAGATGGACAGCAGACTGCCTGGGTTCAGAGCGCAGCAGTGGTGCTTCTTCCTTGTGTCCACCTTCTACCTGTATGGACGGTGAGTGCTGGATTCTCCCTTCCTGCGTGCATAGCGCGGCAGTGGTACTTTTGGGGCCGTGGGTGGTCTTTTATGATGTGCTGAACTATGTGGTCTTTTATGATGTGGGTGGTCTTTTATGATATGCTGAACCATTTGTGATGTGCTGAACTATGTGGTCTTTTATGATGTGGGTGGTCTTTTATGATGTGCTGAACTATTTGTGGGGCAGCGTGTAGTCCTCATTGATGTGCCCAGCTGTACACGGAGCTGTGGCTGGTCTTTCATGATGTGTCCAGCTCTACATGAAGCAGTGGGTGTTATGAGAATAAGGCCGCTCGTATAATAGTCCAGCTGTATGTGGAGCGGTGAATGGTCTTTTATGATGTGTTTAGCTGCGTCAGGGGTGAGCGGCTGTATAAAATGTATTTAGCTGTTTTTGGAGCTGTGGGTGGTCTTTATAACGTGTTCACCTGTATCAGCGGTGAACGGCTGTATAAGATGTATTCAGCTGTTTGTGGAGCGGTGGATGGTTTTACAATGTGTTTGTAATCTGTTTAGCTGTGCCATTAGTGAGCGGGGTTATATAAGATGTATCAGTGGAGCTGTTTTACAGAGTGCGTCTGTTCTTCAATTTGATTGCGAATCTGTTAAAGTGTGCGTATGTGCGTGTGTATGTGCATGTGTGTGTGTTTGTGTGTGCATGTGTGTGTATGTGTGTGTGAGTGTATATGCACGTGTTTGTGTATGTGTGTATGAGTGTATGTACACCTGTGTGTGTGTGTGTGTGTGTGCGAGTGCTCACAAAGGTAATGGCCTCTTTAGTGAATCTGGGTAGGGATGTGCACATTTTTACTGTCTCGATGACGGTTACATTCTTGTAAAGGCAGCGGCTATTCGCAAGAGCTCACCCCTTTCTACCTGTACTCAGTGCAGCAGCCCTGATTGCTGGCCTTGGTGAAGTCAGAGGACGAGGTTCAATTTGTGGACGGTCACTGTACTGGTTTGCCCTGATGCTTCCAGGGAAGCGGTTTGATTCACAAACAATGATCGCACGGGTAGTTATTTCACGGGTAGTTATTTCACGGACAGGATTTGCACTGCCACCCAGCAGCGGGGTGCTGAGGGAAGTCCGGCATAAAATGCGTGCAGATGGAGTTGGCATTTGTGCGAAAGAGAAGCGGTGCCTACTTGTACTGGTCGTCACTCATTTACGCACAAACATATGCATATACATATATACATACACACATATACGCACACATGCACACACCCACGCACGCAAACACACACGCAAACACACACAGGCACACACACACGTACACACATACACACATATACGCACACATGCACACACCCACGCACGCAAACACATACATGCACACAGTCACACACACAGACACCCACACACACACAAAGACACACAGACGCACACACACTGTTCTTTTTGCCCCCAGGTTCATAAAAAACAACCTGCTAGTGGAGCTGTCCTCCATGCGCCTGTCCTCCAAACTGTTTTCGTGGGTCCTGCGGCGACACACCATGGTGGCGTACACTCTGTACATGGCAGGTATGCTGCTCTCACCTTATTATTTTGTTCGCAAAGTGCTGTCAAGCCACACTGTGGTGGGCCACACCATTGGTGGCGTACACTCTGTACATGGCAGGTTTGCTGTTGACACAGAACATAGTTTGCATGGACGCGCACCACATTTCACTTGCGCCCACTTTGCCGCAGGCTTTGTGTCTTTTGTGCTGAGCCTGAAGCGTGGCCTGTACAAGTATCAGTTCAGCCAGTTTGCGTGGACACACACACACCACATTTCACTTGCGCCCACTTTGCCGCAGGCTTTGTGTCTTTTGTGCTGAGCCTGAAGCGTGGCCTGTACAAGTATCAGTTCAGCCAGTTTGCGTGGACACACAGCATCATCATGATAGTCATCGTACCGTCCTCATTCATTGTGTCAAACATGTTTGAGGGCTTTTTCTGGCTGCTGCTACCCTCCCTGCTGGTGGTGGCCAACGACATCTGCGCGTACCTGGCAGGTATGTACGTGTGTGTATGCGTGTGTGTATGTGTGTGTGTGTGTGCACGCCAGAGGCTATGTGTGTGTGCGTGCGCGCGAGGGTGTGTATATGTGTGTGCAAACATGCATCATTTGAGCATGTGTTTGCATGGTGATTCTGCTGGTAATGAGGACGTTTTGGCAAGGTGCGCCATTGAATAGCAGGCTCTGGTCAGCACAGCACACAAAGACAGGCTACTGAACACATTCATTGATGAATCATTCATACACACTTGCACACATTCTTAGATGAATCACTCACACACACTTGCACACACACCTTTACTCACACACACTTGCACAGACACAAATACGCGTGCACACATACGCACACGCATGCATACACACGCACACACGCGCACCAGGCTTCTTTTTCGGGCGCACGCCACTCATCAAGCTGTCCCCCAAGAAGACGTGGGAGGGCTTCATCGGTGGAGCAGTGGGCACCGTGATCTTGGCGTACGTGCTGTCCCTGCTGCTGGCGAAGCATAAGTGGATGATCTGCCCACGCAGAGTGAGTAATGAAGATCTGTCCACGCAGAGTGAGTAATGATGATCTGCCCACGCAGAGTGAGTAGTGACGATCTGCCCACGCAGAGTGGGTAATGACGATCTGCCCACGCAGAGTGAGTAATGACGATCTGCCCACGCAGAGTGAGTAATGACGATCTGCCCACGCAGGGTGAATTGTGAGGCGATGCATGAATTGGGTGCTCAAAAGGCCTTATCAGGGAGTACAATACCCTGTACATCATGCAATCGCAGCTGTGGGTGAAGCGCCAGCAGCAGTGATCTGCTCACGAGGGTGGGTGTAATGATTCGAGCGTTTAGTAAGCGCACAATCATTCTGGCGTGCGTGCTGTCCCAGCTGCTGGCAAACATGAGTGGGTGGCCTATTCACAGAGGGCTTGTGGATGTGTTGGTCCCGTGTTTGGGCTCACAGTGAGCGCTGTGATTGTGTGCATCGTTGATGTTTGCCTGGCAAGAATAGATAGTGTCAATTGCCAAGTGCCAAGTCAAGGATGAGCCAGTCGCCAAGCTCTTTGGAGCCAATTTGGAAGAAATGATTAAAGAAGAAAAGAAAGTAATATAAATAGGTGTCATCTCTACCGGAAGGGTTGGTTTTTCCCATATGCTCGCTGTGTGTGCATTGCTGTGTGCCCACTGATCGTACTTCATATGCTCGCTGTGTGTGCATTGCTTTGTGCCCACTGATCGTACTTCATATGCTCGCTGTGTGTGCATTGCTGTGTGCCCACTGATCGTACTTCGTGTGCTCACTGTATCTGCATTGCTGTGTGCCCACTGATCGTACTTCATAAGCTCGCTGTGTGTGCATTGCTGTGTGCCCACTGATCGTACTTTGTATGCTCACTGTGTGTGCATTGCTGTGTGCCCACTGATCGTACTTCATAAGCTCGCTGTGTGTGCATTGCTGTGTGCCCACTGATCGTACTTTGTATGCTCACTGTATCTGCATTGCTGTGTGCTCCTTGCATACGTACGCTTGTTGCCCTCGCTGTGTGTGCATTGTTGTGTGCTCACTGTTTGCGCATGCTTCAACCCCACTACTGCTCAGGACCTGTCGCTTGGGCCGCTAGACTGTGAGGTTTCACAAGAGTACAAGCTTCGTCCACTGTGTGTGCATTATTGTGTGCTCACTGTTTGCGCATGCTTCAACCCCACTACTGCTCAGGACCTGTCGCTTGGGCCGCTAGATTGTGAGATCCCAGACGAGTACAAGCTCCGTCGCTACACCTGGCAAGATGTGGACGAGCTGGTGCCGGAGCCGGTGGTGAGTTCGCCGCAATGATGTGCATGATTTGATGTGCCCTCCCTTTGTTGCTCCCGGAAAGGTGTGGACAAGCTGGTGCCGGAGCCGGTGGTAAGTCTGCGGCAGTGCTGTGCAATGATGTGGTTTTCCCTTCCTATGTTGCTTCTGGCGCAAAACGTGAACACGCTGATGTTAGAAACAGTGGTGTGTTATGTGTTGTGTGTGTGCGTGTGTGTGTGGTGAGTTTGCAGCAGTGCTGCTGTTGCCTATTCTTGTATCAGGACATTCTTGTGTCAGGACCTAGAAGGACAACGCATGCACGTACATGTCGTATGAGCATTCACGCCTGGTTTGCACCCACAGTTTGCTGCTCCTGTTGTTTGAACGTTCGCTTCTGACACCCCACCCCAACGTTAGCTTTCCACAGTTTGCCGCTCCTGTTGCAGGAACATTCACGTTTTGCACCCCACCCCAACGTTAGCTCCCCACAGTTTGCCGCTCCTGTTGTAGAAACATTCACGTTTTGCACCCCACTCCAATGTTCGCTCCCCACGGTTTGCATCCCTTTGCTGCTCCTGACAAGGCAAATGCCACACTGGGTTGCGCGCGACCCTGTTGTTTGCCTCTTCAGAGAATAGTTACGCCAGCAGCAGCCCCTCATTTGGCGCCAGAGAACGCAAGCTGGAACCAAATTCACGCTTTGACAAACACATTAACGTCCACGCACGCAAACACGGAAAGCAAGAACATCACACACAGCTTCACACTCTATACACACAAATACACACCTGACCCCCAAATCAGGCGGAGGTGGTGCAGCTGCAGCAGCAGCAGCTGCCCCGTCAGTGGGCGGACTGGCTCAAGGGCGTCAGCATAGAAGCCATGCCTGTGCAGCTACATGCCATGGTCCTGGCATTGTTTGCATCCGTCATCGCCCCCTTTGGTAGGTGTCTGTCTGCCTGACAGGTGGCGTTGGCGTGCTTTCTTTTCGTGCTTTCTTTTCGTGGTTCTGCGGCGTGCTGTTGTCAGGAGGAGGGCAAGAGGAGGCAGGGGTTTAAATACCGGAGGGATTTGTGCCGTTGCCTTCTGTCATTGTGCTGCGCCCTTATTGCAGGCCGAGATTTGTTGCCAGCATTCAAATCCACTTGTTTATATACATGCACTTGCAAAGAGCTGCACACACACACACAGACACACACACACTCACACACATACACGCACACATGCACACCGTGCCATCTTTTGTTCACCATTTTTCGTTATGTTGTTAATGCAGGCGGGTTCTGTGCCAGTGGCTTCAAGCGCGCATTCAAGATGAAGGATTTTGGGGACACAATCCCTGGGCATGGAGGGGTGACTGACAGGTTTGATTGTCAGGTGGGTGGACGTTTTTGTGCGTGTGAGTGTGTATGAGTGTGCGTATATATGTTTGTATGTATGTATGTATGTATGTTTGTATGTATGTATGTTTGATTGTCAGGTGGGTGGCCGTTATTGTGTGTGTGAGTGTGTATGAGTGTGCGTATATATGTTTGTATGTATGTATGTATGTATGTATGTGTGTGAGAGTTTCAGTGACTGACTGGTTTGGTGGCCAAGGTGGGCTTCATTAAAGATGCTACAAGCGCTCACGCTTGTTTTACAAGTCGGAAGGATCTTGAAGCAGAAGCAGAAGCAGAAACAAATGCAGGGCCAATTGTGCATCGGGAGGCAGATGAGTGTGGTGTGCTTGACAGGTTCTGGAGTGTACCTGGTCCATACACTGACACCTTTTGAGTCAAAGCCCTCATTGGCAGCTGGCTCAAATTAAGCCCTCACATACACACAAACACAAGCACACACACTTAAAAACACTGACATACACACACATGCAAACAAACAAACAAACAGACAAACAGACATGCAGGCAGACAGGCAGACAGACAGACAGGCAGACAGACAGACAGACAGACAGAGACAGACAGACAGACAAACAAACAGACACACACACTCACACACGTTGTCAATGGTCTCCTAGGTCATAATGGCCATGTTCTCCTATGTGTACTACTGGACCTACATCAGCAATGCGGAGCTCAGTGTGGGGGATGTGCTGGACACCGCCCTGAAGCTGGGGGACGCCCAGCAGATGGAGCTGTTCTGCAAGCTGGGAAACCTGCTGGTTGGAGAGAGTTTGCTTCCAGGTGTGGTTGCGTGTGTGCGTGTGTGTGTGTGCGCGTGTCTGTATGTGTGTGAGTGAGTGTGTGTGTTTATGTGTTTATGTGAGAGAGAAAGAGCTTGTGTGTGCGTGTGCGAGTGTACAGTTGGATCATTTTTGGGATTGTCGGTTGTGCTGGTGCTTATTTATCAACAGTGTTGTCTTTGTATCCTGGCACATGAGGAGTTTGAAATATGGGGCACACATGCACGCATCAGTGCATGCACAAACACACACACACGAGCACACACAAACATACACACAAACGCAGACGCATACACACGTGCAAAAACACGCACACACACATATGCATACATACACACACAAGATCACACACACATAAATATATTTACACACACATGCGCACGCACACACACAGTCCAGAACAGCAATGGACAAGCTTGCACTCTCGTAAATGAACACATATACTTATAATAACTTACAATATCACTCACAAACACACACACATACACACACACTTACAGGGACAGCAATGGACATGCTGGTCCCTTTCATACAGCCTATGATTGGAAACAATTCCAGCTGTTTCTCCTGATTCCTTTGATTAAAATAGAAGCTAGTATCTGAAATTGTGAAATTTTTTCTAACTGGCAGAGTGTGAGTGCCTCGTTACCCTGCACACGTGCAGATGTATTATACAGTACTCGTTCACCCCCTAATCAAAAGATGTAGCATTCAGCAGCTGACGTAGAACCTGTTACGGCTGTTGAGTAGATACTGGGCGGGAAACAATTGGCTAGCTGGAAATGTGTGTAAGCACGCCAAGATGCAAGTGCTGCACACTTCTGATCCTAGATTTGCGTGTTCGCAGTTCCTAGGATGCCTGTTGCTTGTGTTTGGACAGTTTTCCTTGACTTTTATCCTCTTTGTTATTTTGACACACCCTCCAATGATGAAATAGCGTAGTATGCCTCATACTTATGCATGCGTGCGCATTCCGTGATAGCCTTGATATCTTTTTTGCTATGCATGTACTGCTATCAATGAAACCTTTGTGTGTGCGCTTTTAAGCCCTCACAGCCGTAATGGTTTGGTATGTCCTATTGCTCAGGTGGCTGGAGGTAATATTATTTTATGTCAGATGTAAATGGCGGAGGATAAGAGCTATGCTTGGGGGGGGGGGTTGCCTAGAAAATAATTTGACCGGTCTTTATACTTACACCATCTTTTATTGGTGAAAGGGGTATTCAACAGCTCTTGAAATAAAGTCACTCAAGAAGGTACGAGGAACTTTAAGGATTTTCCTAGCACCATATTCTGAGAGGCATCCATTATAACTAGCGAAAGTAGGTAAGGTAAGGTAAGGTTACATCGCTATAGCGAAAGTAGTCTCTCGCTACTTTATTCTTCGGGTGGGAGAGGATTTAGATTGACAATGGGGGAACTTTCAAACTGTTTGGCTGATCGGCCTGTGACTGGTCCTCGCCAGTCAGCAATAATCAATAATCCATAGCATGCAAGTTGACATAAAAAAAAAAAGACTTGACATAAAAGAATAAAGTGTGTTGTTGGGTTGCAAGAGGAAATCATACAACACCTGGGCGCTGACTTGTTGTTGCAAATAAGGTTTCTCTCCTGAGCCGCTGTTTGACTCAACTTATTTCGCTGGGGAGAAAGTTTTTCTGTCCTCCCCGCTATGGACTTGTTTTTTCAGAGCGACTTGTTACAAGCAGAAGGGGAGATTTGTGCAAGTTGCAGTCTCGGGTTGAGTTGGAGTTGTTTTTGGTGCACCAGCCATCGCAACTTGGCTTCGTTGCTTTTATCCTGGATTCCTCTTAGCTTCCCTTGCCTCATGTTGGGTGCACCAGGGTTTTGTTTCTGGAAGTGCACGGATGTGCGCTCTATCTGCTGTTCGTTTTCTCCCTTTTTTACCAGCCCCTTGGTACGTAGGCTTGAATGCGGCATTCAAGTGCACAACTTTCCCCTCCCTCTTGCTTGCCTTTGTATGCTCTACGTGTATGTCATAACTCTCTTTTCCAGATCTGGACTCTAGGCGTCAATTTGATAATCAACTAACAGCCACCCAGCGTGCCCTTCAGAAATTTGTGTCGCACTTGCAAACCACGTAAAATTGTAAGTCTTTTCCTCTTCCATAACAACAGTGCCCCAAACTGGCCTGCGTACATACCGGCTGGAAAAAAACGTATGTCTTCTTGAATAACAGACTTACATATGGCTTACTCCGAGTAGTTAGAACTCTGACTTAGTCACAACAGTAGTCACCAGAGAGTTCTCACGTACAAACAGTTGAATTTGAAAAGTAGATGCCATAAAAGGACCAGCTGCGTGCTTATAGGATCATGCTTGTCCATATAACATATACCCAGGTACTTAAGAGAATCTTTGTGTGCAAGTCCCAACATTGAACACAGGCACGTTTGAACCAGATGAAGTGAAATGAACCATCCAGCAGACTTTGCAGTACTATGACAGGGAAAAAAAGGAAAGAACAAAGATAGTATGAGCACTATCAGCTGGAAAATTAAATTGCACTTTGCATTATGGTGGGGAAAAAATGAAAGAACAATGTGTTGTCAGCTGCAACTAAAGCCGGTTCTTACTTTGAATAAATCCGGTGGCGGATCGAAAAAAGAAAAAAAGTCCAAAAGAGCCAGAAAGAGTCCAGTCAGTTAGAGTAAGTGATTGGGCTGAGAAGCGGGCGATTTGGTGAGAGACGCAGCACAGCGGTCAAATATTTAGTTGCCTGTCAGAATCAGGAAAGGATACACTCAAAAAATAAGATCAGACTTCCACAAAGCAAGAACGCAGGAAGAGGAAAATAGGGGTGACGGAAGCCACAAATCGAAAAATAGGTGCCATACTGATTAGATTGAATTAGCAAGAAAAATTTTTTAGTTGTCAATAGAGATGCATCTTGCAGGCGGCCTGCTCAAGTGCTAAAAATCTGAATACCTTGGGGCAATAAACAATGGCACGCACGCACGAAAAGCAGTGCCAAGCAATTCATACACGCTACAGCAGACTCTGTCTGTCTCTGCACCTACGTGCCTGGCATGAAGGTGGCCGAGCTGGTGTTGCTGGTGTGCTTGACCCGACAGGCGACGTTCGGGTCATCTAAAAACAGCCTGTTTTTGAAAGACCCGATCGTCTGAGGGCTTTAGCTCTGGCTCTGCAGCATGGATCCACCTTCCCGGAAACTGTCTGTTTGGTCTCCCGCCTTTTCCGGCTGCTGCTGGGCTCGCTCCCTTTGTTGTACTCTCATCCTTTGATAGTCTATTCAGCAAAGGGGAGCAAGCCCAGCAGCACCCAGAAAAGGAGGAGATTTGTCCATCAAAGGATGCGAATTCGGGTTGCGAAAGCCAGTGCTTGGCTTCAGCACTACAGCAGCTGGACAGCGCTTTCTTCTGCCCTTGCGAGGCCTTCTCATGCGCGTCTGCCCGCTCAAAGGGACGCAGCGCTTCCTCCAGCATAGGCTGCTGCTGCTGCTGCTGCTGCTGGGGAGGTGTCCGTGAAGGCGAGTGCGTGCGTGATTCTGCATGGGGTGCGCGCGTGTGTGTGTGTGTGTGTGTGTGTGTGTGTGTGTGTGTGCGTGCGTGGGTGCGTGCGTGGGTGCGTGATTCTGCGTGTGTGTGCGTGTGTGTGCGTGTGCGTGTGCAAATAACGATAGTAAGTCCATAAGCTCAGACACAAAGTAAATAATTTTGTACCACCTGGGCACTGAATTGTTGTCACAAGGGCACGCACTTCATTTATAATTTGCTCACAGGCACAACGGTCAGACAAAAGAGAGGTTTCGTGATCGCTTTCTCCCCACCTTGAGGGTGTGTGCCCTCGGCCTAAAACGTCTAACATTCCTGTTTATAATTTTGTTGGTGCTGCCTTGAGGATTTGCTATGGCGAGTGTTTGTGGTGGTTTTGACGTGCTGCAGATATTTCTTTTTGATGAGTTTGTTTCTTCCTCTCCTTTTCCTAACTGGTGGAATTTTAACTCAGCCTATAATAGCGTCCATGTCAGGAGTTGTAACACTGTGGCACCGTTCTTTTCTTCCTTTGCTTTGTTATTTCTGGCCCTGAAACCACACCCCAAAATATATTGGTCTGCTATTAGTGCAAGAAGAGCTGCTTCTTCCCACCAGGTGACCTGTCATTCCATATGATTCCCTGGCCAT